>SDBT01003427.1_pt1 | contig 27457 bp, 52 predicted proteins | sample 2277101 | NCBI WGS metagenome assembly SDBT01 (sample SAMN10404973, study PRJNA504765) | marine sediment metagenome | isolation source: marine sediment core GS10_PC15, 103 cmbsf | place: Arctic Ocean: Southern Knipovich Ridge | collected 2010 | reverse complement strand
CCCCGATCATCACCGCCGAAATGCTGCGCCGCGCCCAGACTGGCGTGTGTGTCGAGTGCGGAATCGTGGAGTTCCTACAGAAGCTAACCAATACGTTCCCTGGCGCCACGGCGATTCCCGTAACCATCAAGACGTGCGGGAGTGCAACGGCTGATTTTAGCCTGCCGGAAAGCTTGCGGCTGCCGCACATCCAAGAGCAGATGGCGAACGTAATACGGGCCGGCAAGTCAGATGCGAATCCAGACGAGGTCAACTGGGAGCGGGTGATCGAGGTGTGGTGGATCGCACCTAAGGAACCCGGCACCCTGTTTTAGAAACGAGGCATCCTGATGACAACGATACCGAGCGACCCGAAGCGAATTGCAAAGGGCATGTGGTGGATGGAGGCGTGGTCCCTGATCGAGGGATGCACCAAGGTCAGCCCTGCGTGTGCGAACTGTTGGGCAGCGGCGATGGCGCACATGCGACGCAATAACCCGCACCCGGCCGTGAAGAAGCGCAACAGCGGGCTCATCGACAGCAAGGGCAACTGGAACGGCACGATCCGCTGCAACGAAGCCGCCCTGGAGAAGCCGTTGAAGCGACACAAGCCTACGACGTATGCGGTGTGGACGGACTTGCTACACAAGGGCGTGCCGACCAAGTTCATCGCGAGGGCGTTTGATGTTATGGCCGATGAGCGATGTGCGCAGCATGTATTCTGTGTCCTTACAAAGCGACTTAACCGGTCGTTGCGGCGACCCGAAGAAGTTGGGATGCTTAGCCCCGCTCCTAACATCTTCATCGGCACCACCGTCGAAGACCAGCAACGGGCCGACGAGCGAATGCCCCACATCGTCAAGCTGCACGAACGCGGCTGGCGAACCATGGTCAGCTACGAGCCGGCGTTGGGGCCGGTGGACTTCGGGCCATGGGCGGAACACATCGACTGGCTGATCGTCGGCGGGGAGACGGGGCGCGGGGCGCGGCCGATGCACCCGGACTGGGCGCGACATGCACAGAATGCCTGTCGGATGGCCGGCGGTTGGTTCTTCTTTAAGGGCTGGGGGGAGTGGGTGGCGGAAGGCCAGACCAAGGCTTCGTTGTTCCATGCCAGAGATAACGATGTGTTTAAGGATGGCCAGGAGGTCTTGCGGCTCGGCAAAAAACACGCTGGCCGCGAACTCGACGGCCGCGAGTGGAACGAACTGCCGGAGGTGCGCAATGAGTAAGCTGAGAACCGCGATAGGCCAGTGGCGGGTGATGGTGCTGCCGGTGCCTCGTAGCCAAGTAAAGCCGTACCAGGCCTGGCCTTGCGTTGATTGGCGTACGAGGCATTCGGCAAGAAAGAACGCGAGGGCTATACACTCCTCATGGGGTCCTTATTGCGGGTACAAAACCAAAGTCGTCCGCGTCTGCGTGACGGAGGAGTAGGCTATGAGTGGAACAGCACACAAACTCCTGGCGACAAGGTGTGAACCTTGGCTACATGGGCGAGTCACCGGCCGCGGGATAAAGGGCGGATTCGAGGTGCCACTGCGTAACGGCTACGTGGCGGATTGGGTTGGGCTCTGTGGATTTCAAGAGCGGTTTCTGCGTCAGTACGTCAAGAGCCAGACGATGTTTCGCAACGCCGACGGGATGCTCGTACGGCTAGACCCCGAGTTCGCGTGTGTGTTCGAGGTCAAAGCGTTTCGTGGCGACTTCCTTAGCACCTTTGGCCCTACGTCATATCCCGGCAGTGAGCGAGCGTATCCGGCTGGTGCTCTTCATTGGGTGGTTGCCCCAATGGGGCAAGTGCGAATTGAAGAGGTGCCCGATTTCTGGGGATTGCTGCTTGTTTCTGGTGGGGGGTTGCGTGAAGTCAAGCCTGCCAAGTATTGCCCAATCTCTGATCCGAATCGGCACGCGATCGGATACAGCCTGTTGTGGTACGGCAAAGATGAACCAGGTTAGGAGTAGGCGATGACCAAGATCGAAGACAAGGCGGAGAATTACGAGTGGTGGATTTGCCGGGATGGCAACGTCGGTAGTAAGTATTGGCTTTACTATTCTCACCACACTCCGTTCTGGGATGATGCGAATAAGTGCTGGAGGATTGGCTACCCCAACTGTTGGACTCATGCCTCTATGATGCCTATCACCCAACACGGGGCACTTGCGGCAGGCGCTTCCCTCCGCCCCGGCGGCGGCCCGATCAAAGTGAAACTTGTTCCAGATGAGGAGACGTGATGAAATCACGCAGCGCAAAAGAGGAATTGTCGAAGTCCTTTACCGTCCTATACAGGGCAGACTATGTGATCGAGCAAGCGGGGATATTGCTACTTGGTCGGATGCGAAGATTGCCCATTAGGTTCGCCAGGCAGCTCAAACAAGAGTTGGCGGGATTCAACACTCAAACGGGCGGCTGGGACCAGGAGGAGACGTGATGGCAAAGCGAAACAAAACCAAGATGCCGGACTGCGTGAGGCAGTCACAAGCTGCCGAGGAAGTACTACCGGCCCCTGCGCGTAAGGTACCGACGTCGGCGACGTATAGGCTTCACCCCAAGTATGTGCATCGTTTGGATATCTTTACGGTGGCTGGTAAAGCAATACGGCTATGCGTTTTTGGCTTCCCGGTTGCAGGGACTCCAACCCAGCTACGCCGCCTCCAGAAAACCCTCGAAGATGGTGCGGCGATGTGTAAGTCGCTGCGGGCGAAGCTGAAGGGGGGTGGGTGATGAGTGTGGTAGTCTGCAAAGGTATCGAGATAGAAACTAGCGTCTATTCTGGGTGTCGCGATATGGTTTGCTGGATGTGTCACGGCTGGGGTGTGGTCAACTGCTGGAGAGCAGAATGCCCTCGTTGCTTAGGATGTGGCTTCCTAAACGACTGCCCCAGTTGCAAGCCCGCAAAATCACGCGATGTCCGCTCCGCGAGATTCACAAACTACGGCAATGATAAGCCGTTTATGTGCTATGCAGACGGAGAGTTCTAGCATGACCCCAACCACCTGCGAAGGGAGCTAACGATGGATTGTCCACACTGTAAAAAGGAAATCCAGTTCGACAAGACGCTTTGGCGAATATGGTATCTTGCCGACTTGCGCAAACGGGTTATACTGCAAACAGGTAATGAATCACTTGCCGATCTGATCCACAAACCCGGTGGAGGCGGGCCTGGGTATATGGCGATCAAGGCTATCGAAGAGTTTTCGGCTGGTATCTGTTTGGCTTGGCACCGAGGAACCTTGCTCTCTAGAGAGGAATCCAAGCCACATGATCCCACCCACCTGTGACAACTGCCTTGGGCCTCAGAGAGGCGTGTGCTGCGAAGGAGATTAAGTATGGCCGGAGTACATTTTTCTAGTCTAGCCAATAGCACACTGTTCACCAACTGCTGTGATTGTGCTGTTTGCGATGACGAGAGCTTGTGTCCGTGTTGTAAAGTAGAAATACAGCCTAGTTCCAGCCGAGGGCGATGGGGTATGGCTATGGCTAAGCAACTGGGTGGGTATGATAAGTTGGCCAAATTGCGAGCCTCCTACTATGCGAAACACCACGAAGCGGAGGCAGGGCAATGAGCGATGAGCGGAAGTGCGAGTGTTGTGAGAAGGGCTTTAGGCGACGAGGATTTCCCTGGTGTACTCGCTGTTTGTCTGTTGTAGCAAATAATCCAAGCCCGGTGTATTCTGATATTGAGTGCATTGTTTGCCGAAAGTGCCCCACGCACTGCACCTGCACCAAGTGCCCGACCTGCGGGGGGAGCGGGAAGGTGGCGGGGCCCGGATAGGAGAATGAGATGGGTTTTCGAGATTGGTGGTTTCGGTATGGGCTCTGGCTCCTTGTGGCCCTTTACCTTGGGCTCTTGCGGTGGGCTATAGGCTGCTGGCCCTGGGCGACCTAATGCTCCGTGACCTCTGGGCCGAACGAGCCCCTGAACTGACGTTGATGACTATCGTCACGGTGGCGTTCTTCGGCGCTGTGGCGGTGTGGTACGATTGGATTTGAAAGGATTTGAGATGGACGTGGTAGTACAATGTGCGGTACATGAGGATTGGGCGATGGTGACTCGGTCGCTGCGGGTAGACTCGACCAATGTGGCGATCGTCAAGCCCTGCCCGAAGTGCGTGGAGGAGGCGGGGAAAAAGGTGCGGCCAACGGTGTTGTGTAGTGCGCACAATGAGCCGCTGGGCTATTGTTCGGGGGTGAGCGACGATCGCCTTGTGTTGCATGTGGGCTCTTGTTCTCGATGCACAACGAGGAGTAAGGATCTGCGCAAGCAAAGGTTCGAGGAGGGAAAGGTTCTCGGTCGGCAAAAAGCCCTGAACGAGACGCAGGCTCGTGTCGATGAGGCGAAGAAGGTGTCACGAGCGAAGGGTTTTCGAGAGAGTGAAATCTGCGGGAGCCGCAATCGTTTCGACATCAGGAGAGAAGCGAGGGCGGAGGGGTACAGAAATGGGTGCGAATACACTGCTCACCAAGCCCGCGCGTCGATCAAGGCCAAGTGCGACAAGGCGTTCGAGGCGGGGAAGAAGGTGGGGCGCAACGAGATTACCGAGGCGCCCGCCCAATGCAAAAGCTGTGGGGGGTGGTTTATCGCAACAGCCTCCAGGGTTTGGCCCGGGATGGCTGTGGTGCAGCCGTGCATATGTACCAAGGAGCCGAGCCTGGGCGGGCCGATCGTGGAGAAGCTGTACAAGACGGGGTGGATTTCAGAGGACCAAGCCAAAGAGCTTGTGCAAAATATGACCATGGCGCTTGCTCTGTTGTCGCGAACCGATTGCAACCGCACCGCCTGCTTCATTGAGAAAGAGGGGGGCCACATATTCGAGATACGGCGAAAAGGATAACCCGCCTCGCCGCCGGCAACCCCGGCTGGTCGATGGAGTCGTGGCGGAGGCGGCTACTACAGCTCGCCGACGCCTGCGAGGTGATTGTGCCGTGCCGTGCGGAGGAGCTGCGCGAGGCGGCGAAGAGGATCAGGACGACCCCCGCACTGCCCTCCCCACCTGCTGGTGCTTCCACTCTGTGCCCTTCCGGCGACTGAACCCCAGGGCGTTCATCGCCCGCGCGACCGCACGGAGGTTCGGCGCGATTGCGTACAATCGCCGAGCCTCTGCGATCGCGCGGAGTTCCTCAGGGTTGTCCACCATGCGGGTGTGGTTGCGCGGGTCGAGCATCTTGCCGTAGGGGATGTTGTTCTTGCCACCCATGCGTCGCCCGTTCGCCTGGTGGACGCGCATGGCGTCGCTGGTCCGCTGGGCGATAACGGCTCGCTCCATTTCGGATAGGTGGTCTTTGATGCCATCCAGAAGCCGCTCGTCGGCCGATCCGGTGTTACGTAGGCGATTGATAGGCCACACTGCGCCTTTGAGGCCGGTGCGCTTCTTCAGTAGGTAGCGAATGTGGCCAGCCACATCCCCCGCCCCTAGCCGGTCGGCGCGGTACACAATCACGTACTGTCCTCGCCCGATGTCGTCCAGGAGCCGGGTGAGGCCAGGACGTTTTTCGGGGCCGGTGTTTCTCGACTTCTTTAGATCGGTGTAGGGGTCGCCGATGACCTCGACGCCTTGCGTTTTGCAGAACGCCCTACAGAGCGTGAGCTGCGTCTCGATCGATGGACAGTTCTCGGCGTTGGGGCAGTCACTGAATCGCGCGTATATCAGAGCTTGCATGTCGTCTCCATCTACTAACAAAAACCAATGGCGTGTCGTTTTAGTAGTTCAGGCGGGGTCGGCTGCTGTGATGGGCCTGCCGAACTCACTCTTGGCGATGGCCACCTGCAAGCGCTCGACATCGGGGTAGAGCACGATTCCCCTGCGTGACGCATCGCATAGTAATTTGGCCGCCATCAGCAACTCCGGCAGTTTGGTCTCGCGGTCGATGTAGAAGGCGATAAGCTCTTGTGTGGCGGAGTACACCTTTCCATCGGGCATGGTTAGTGTGGTGTGGGCGACTTTGCTGGCCGCTCGCATCGCCCCGGCCGTCGGTGTTGGTGTGTCAGTCATGGCTATTCTCCATTCTGCGTGCCGGTTGTCGGCCCGCTCCCTCAGGCACCGCCATCGATGCCCGGTGGAGCGGGTCGCTCATGTGTCCTTCCGCCGCAGCTTACCATTTGCGATCATCTTGTCCAAGTCCTGTCGTAAAATGTGGTCGTTGTGTCGCTTGATCCCTGCAAGCTTCTCGATGATCGCCCGCGACGGGATCGGCTCGGGGTCGCCGTCAAGCTCGAAGCCGCCCTTGCAGTGCCGGTCCATCGTGCGGCGTGCTGCCTGGAGCTTAGCCCACTGTTTTGGGTTGAGGGTGGTCATGACGTGCCCCCTTTCGCCTTGGCGATGGCGGCTTCAATCATCGAGATTTCGTCCCCTGCGTGTTCGTCAAGCTGTAGCACTGGCAGTGCCGCCTCACACGCTTTCAGCAGCTCTGCGTGCGAGTTGACGGCGCGGACGATAAGGTCGGCGTTGGCCTTGGCTATTGCAAGCGTGTAGTTATGGCCCTTGAACATGGCGGGCCATCCCTGCCCTCCGGTGGGCTCTCCGAAGGCCACACCACATACATGGGTGGCGCGGCCATTGCTCGGGTCGGCGACCAGGTAGGGGCGGCACGGGGTTCCAGATGCGTTCCTGCTCCATGGCAGTGGTGAGTGTTTCGCCTCCATCATGCACCCCCCTTCGCCGCGGCGATGGCGGCGCGGGCGGAGTCGGGCCAAGGTGGTAATTCATCCCAAAGGCCTAGTTCAACATGCTCAGTCCCGTTGGGCTCAATCCATGCCCACCCCTCACAGCCTTCTTCGTCGTACAGTGAGCGGCGTTCAACATCCCAGCCGAGCAGGGTCAGGGCGATTAGTCGGGCGTGCATGTCTGGTGCGTCCGCGATCAGGCGGGCGTTGGCTCCGTCTTCTTCTGTCCATCCACCAGAGGGATGTCCGCATCCGACGCTGGCGATGAACCGGGGGTCTGGTTCGCCCTGGAACAACTCGGCAGCCTCGTCAGCTTGCAATATACAGGGCTGTCCGTCTTCAGGAATGAGCATGGCTTTCCATGGTCCCGGCGTGTGTGTCGCGTCCATCATGCACCCCCTTCCAGGTCGCCACTCGCAACCGCCAAATCGATTGCCCGGTCCAAGACGTGGACGTTGTGCGCCTGGATCTCACCCAATCGCCTGACTGTCCCCCGCGCCTTCCTCAGCATGGGGTCGTTGGCGATCGGTCGCAAGCCTCGGGAGTACCGTTTGATCGCCCGGACGGCCGCGGTGAGCTGTCGGCGCTGCGTGTGTGTGAGTACGGTTCGCATGGTCTGTCCTTTCAGCAAAGTGCTGCGTAGGTGAAAACGGTCAGTATGATCTCTCGGAGTGTCATCGCAATGCTCCTGTGCGGATTCGATGGCCTGCCGGATTGCTGTAATTGTGCGCTGTGTCATGGTGTGGGCTCCATCTGTGCGTTCATCGATTCGGCTTCGATCCCCGCTGCAATGTGGCGCTTGGCGCAGCCGACACTACAGAACGCCAAGTCGTCGTCAACGGCGAAACATCGGTCGTTCGTGTCGAATGGATATCCGCACGATTCGCAATCTTCTGCCAGGTTTGCTGTTGTGGGCTTGATTCTGTTCATCGTCTCACTCCTTTGTTGGTGCCACCCCATTGTGCCACCGTATTAAGCCTACAACATGAATCGGCCCAAGTCAAGCGAACACCCCCAAACAAAATAATATTTTTCTACCCCTTGCCACACAAGCACTTACATCGATAAACCCCAATTTCGTCTAAAATATTCCCAGCAAGGATGTGTATCTTGTGTAATAGAGGCTTTCATGGTTTTGGATTCTCTCGCCTGTTCCTCAGAGCACTCACTAAGCGATCGTCAAGCTATCCCTAAGCGAGGATCAAGGGCGACGCCCCGGCTCCCGGCTGGGTGCAGGCTCGAAGACCAGCAACATACAACACCCGTGACGTACGTCGTGTGTGGTATGTGTGTGTCATGTTACGGTATTATGGTGTGGTGTCGGGTGTAGCCTGTTGTGCGGTTCGGAGCAGGTTGGGAAGGGGATGGTGTGGTGTGTGTGGGAGAGGATGGTAGCTAACGGCCGCCCATGCTCCATCCTCTACGCATAGCCTCACAGACGGCATAGTGGCACGTAGGCCACCCATACTACCGGCCCTGAGAGCACAAAAACAGCCCTAACGCTATCGTTAGGGCCGAAAATGTTACCACGCCCCCCGGTCGCAAGCGTCGGTTCCTCTATACTTAACCCCTCCTCACGCACACACAACAAAGGTTTCCGACCAGTTACACCGCAGTTACGATCTGTGTTACGGTGCAATGTGCGTGCCGCGTTGGGCGAACAAAACGAAACAGTTTAATTCGTTGTGTGGTAAGGAGTTGCGTGTAAGATGGGGGTCTGTTTATGGTTTTGTTACGGTAACGATGTGTATCTTGTGTTATAGGGGGAGAGTGGTACTACGGGTTGTGGTGCAGGAGACACGGATGGCAGGTGGGACGAAATCAGACGACTTCGGATTGGTGGCGACCCTCACCGTTGATGGGAGCCTCAACATGAATATCCTTGTGGGCGATGGAACCAAGTCGTTTCGGGATCAGTTGATCGAGGGGAACATGCTGTTGGCTCGTCAGGTTGCTCAGGCGGAGTCGCGGGGCGGCCAGGAGTACGAGGAGCTGGAGGCGACTGGGTATCTGGCGTTGGTCCAGGTGGCGGACGAGTTCGATCCGGCGAAGGGGGGCGACTTCAAGGTGTTCGCCGGGAAGCGGATCCGGCAGGAAGTCAATCGCGAGGCGAAGCGGCTGAGGGGTCACGACCGGCACCGGGGTCACGAGGAGTTTGTGGACGAGGAGACGGTGGTGAGCAAGGATCCCCATGCCTGCGAGGGCCCCCGCCAGACGCCGGGCATCTGGCGTCACGGGACTCAGGAGCGGGTGGCAGGGGCGCAGAGGGCAGGGTGATGGCGTACATAACTAAGGACGGGGAGGGGCCGTATCCGCACCATGCGGGGGACTACTGCGGGAATTACGACTCTGGCTACTCGGCTGTGTCGGCGTTTTACGAGGACCAAGGGCAAGCCGATAGCCGTCAAAAAGAGGCTTTGCTTGGAATGAGGTTCGGTCGTCCACGACGAGAGCCAGACTCCTCCACAAAGACGCTGGAGGATATGGGCGTGGTTGGCTTGTACCTGAAGCACGACAGGACGGACCGGGCACCCGGCGACGTTTTGGTGCCCACGCCGGAAAGAATGCGAGAGCCCTCGCCACGTCGGTCAGTTGGCGAGGGGGATATGAGGCTGGGGACGGGCTGAGCGCTGGGCGGTTGGAGAGACGAGACCCACCGCGGCCCCTTCCTGGCTGAAAGGGCGGGATGATGAGTGATTGCATGAGGGTTTTCCAAGCGACATCGATCGCCACGAAACTGAAGCTGGCCGAGCGGCTGGTTATGGAGGCTGTTCACGAAGGGGTTGGCTACTTGTGCCGGGCTGATGGCGAAGGGTTGGAGGCAACGGCTAAGTACCTGAGGGACGTTTGTCCGATCACCTTTCGCGGCCACCAGGTGCTTGCACACGGCCAATTGGGCTGAAAGCGTGTTCCACGTGGAACAGGGGCAGGATGATGGTGAATGGGGTGTTGGATCGATTGGACAGGACTTACGAGCAGCTCGACGAGGCCCGTTCGCACATCAGGGAGTTGGTGAACAACAGGGCAAAGTGGGCGATCGGGATGTGCGCCCTTGGGGTCTGTGTCGGGTTGATCGGTGGCTTTATTCTCTGGGGTGTCTCATGGATATAACCGTCCGCTGCCACGACAAGTCGCACGGGAGGCCGCTGGGGGTACTTGGCCTTTCGGTGGTTCATACCACGTGTGTTCCTCTTAGGGACATCTACATCGAACCCTGCCAAGCCTGCATCGACGAGGCGACTCGCTGCGGGATCGAAGCTGGGTACGAGCAGGGCTACCCGGACGGGCTGCTGCGGGTGAAGCCGCGGCGGAGGGCGAATTGATGAACATCACCACAACCGACTACCTGGTCCTGGCCCTGGTCGTCTGCATCGCAGCACCAGTGCTGCACCTCCTCTGGAGGCGTCCTAAGCCGTCACCAGAGGCCCGGCGACGGATCAAGGCGGTCGAAAGCCCTACTGAACGACTACGAGCACCAGCCTCCTCGGGTGAGCAAGTTCATGACGATCGATGAGATGTGTCAGTACATCAACGAGTGGGACGACGAAGGGCAGGAATGATGGCGAAGTACAGCAACCCTGGGCCGCCAGGGGTCGAGGTAGAGGAGGGGGACCTCACCTTTGGCGTTGTTTGTTCTGAGCACCCCAAGGCAACGCTGTTTCTTAAGGTGAAGGTCCACGTCAAGACGAAGACGGTTGGGCATTTGAAGGTGCCCAAGACCTTCATTGGGTACAAGTTCTACGTGGACCCCTGCTGGTATTGTCTTTTGGAGGCGGAATCTGAGGGGGCAACGAATGGGGCGCGGCGACAGCGGAAGAAGAAGGAGGCCAAGCCATGAGCCACGCAGAATTATGCCCCCTGTGCCACGGCACGGGGAAGAACGACACGATTCCAGAGGATGTCAAGGAGTGCCACGGCTGCGAGGGTGATGGCTGGGTGAACGTGTGTGACTGCGACGGTGACGTAAAGACCCTCACCCCGGAAGACGTGGACGGGATGATCAAGAAACACTTTGAGGGCATCCTGGGTAGGGGGTTGAAATTTCCTATGGGTCCTGGCCCACACTACGTCACCCATGAAGTTATCATCTGGGGTTGAACCATGCCAGGATCAGGCAGCAACGGCTTCTGGACGCGGAACGACAAGATGAAGCTCACCCGTCGCATCAAGAGCGAGGGGCGGTGGGCGGACTTCGTCGCCCGGCGGACGGCCCTGACCGAAGCCGACATGAAGCCGATGGATCGGTACGACACGCTTGAACGCGAGTTTCCGCCGTTCGACAAGGACGCCGAGCACGAGGCGATGAAGAAGTCGTCCATCGCCGAGGTCGACGCCAAGGAGTCTGAGGCCAAGGGCGAAAGTGAGACGCAGATCATCGACCGGCTCTGTGCCGCTTGCGTCGGCAGGGAGAGCACCGAGCCTCGGTCCATCCGGTGGGTCTTCGAGCATATCGGCGTGTCATGGGCTGACATTGACGTGGATGGCATCCCGAGCCGGGGTGCCGTGATGATGCTGAAGACTGCCATGGGCGACCACAAGTGGTTCCTCCGCGAGATGTGGAAGCCGCTGATCAAGACGGCGGACGAAGGTGGCGGGGCGTTCAAGGATGACGGTCGCGAGGTGTTGGAGCTGATCGACACGGCGCTGGCGGAGGGCGGCAATGGATCTCCGACGCCTTAACTGCTGGCGGGGTCGCCACACGTGGTACACCGAAGGCCGGATGTGCGAGGTGTGTGGCTGGCCTGACGTGAATCGGTGGCGGCGGTATCGAGCGAAGTTGCGACGGGTTCGGGAGTTTTTGTTTGACCGGCCCTTCTGTCGGAGACACCCAGGTCGCTATCCGGGGGCGGACACCCGCATCGCCCTTCGTGAGCTACGTCGTCGCGGTGTGATCAATGGATGGTGGCAATGGTGAATGAGCGAGTGGCGTACCGAAGCCGCATTGCCGAGCTGCGACGAGTGTTTCACCCATTCTCTTTTCGTGTGGTGCGGAAGTTGCGAGTATTGGGGGCCTTTCAAGACCTGGGATGGGAACATCTCTACTTCATGGGGAGGGTTCGTGCAACGGGTGGGTATATCTGGGGATTAGGCCCTCTGGTGGGCAGTAAACGGAAAACAATAACAAGGCTGGGCGAGGGTGTGATTGAGGAAGCCAATGGCGAATGAACTGACAATCTCAGCAGCATTAAGCTTCACCAAGGGTTCCGTCTCGGGCGCTGGGCTGTCGGCGGGGGATACTACATTCGACGTGACGGGTGTCGATTACGTCGAGGGGACCATGGCTACGGCCACAACCCCTGGCGGTGCGATCCCCATCGGGGACATCGCCAGTCCTGGCTACATGTGGGCCAAGAACACCGACTCCACCAACTCGATCTACCTCATTGACTCAGGCGGCCATGGTTCCCCAGCGGTCAAGTTGTTGCCGGGGGAGTTTGTCCTGTTCCGCTGGGACTCTGCTGCGGTGCCTTACGCAATGGCGAGTGCGAGTACGCCGATTCTTCACTACATCATCGTCGAGGCTTAAATTGGTCGCTCCACCTCAGCAACTCCTCCTCATCAACGGCCGGGAGCCGACCATCTACCATGACGGGGCGCCTGGCTGTCCGTACTACAAGTACGTGCCGAAGGGCTATGTCGAGAACCTTGAATGGCGACGCAAGTGCACCGAGTGGGCGGCGGCGGATGTAGAGAACCAGCGGACGCTGTGGATTGCGTGTGCTCGCGACCCGCTATTCTACACCAACACGTTCATCTGGGCATACGACCCGCGAGACGACAAGGACGACACCACGCACCTTAAGCTGTCTGTGGTGCCTTTCAATACCTACCCGTTTCAGGATGAAGTGTTGTCTTCCATGAAGGAGTGTCTGTGCAAGGAAGACATGGCACTCTACAAGAGCCGCGACATGGGGGCGTCGTGGAAATGCCTGATCATGATCGACTGGTTGTGGCGTTTCTACTCGATGAAGTCCTCACTGTTGGTTTCTCGTGTTGAAGACCTGGTGGACAAGAAGAATGACCCTGATTGCCTGTTCTGGAAGCTGGACTTCATCGAGACGAACCTGCCGGGTTGGCTGTCGCCAAAGATCGACAGGCAGAAGCTTAGCAAGGCCAACAAGGACAACGGTTCGACGATCACTGGATCATCGACCACCTCTGAGACCTCCCGCGGCGGCCGCAAATCCGTCATACTCTTTGACGAATTCGCCGCCGTAGATGACGGTTACGCGATGCTCTCAGCGTCGCGTGATAACACGAACTGCCGGATCTTCAACAGCACACCGAAGGGCATGGGGAACGCCTTTGCTGAGCTGATCCACAAAAAGAAGATTCGGCAGTTCCGTCTTCATTGGTCCCAGCATCCGGTAAAGGCCAAGGGGCTCTACACGACCGAGGCGGGGTCGGTCAAGATCATCGACGAGAACTATGAGTTCCCGCCGGACTACCCGTTCATCCTCGACGGCAAGCAGCGGTCGCCGTGGTACGACCTCCAGTGCGAGCGGGCGGCGCACGTGATGGAGATTGCTCAGGAGTTGGATATCGACTTCCTGGGCTCCGACTACCAGTACTTCGCGAGCGAGTTGATTGAGAAGATTCGCCGAGAGGATGTGAGGGTGCCGTGGGCGACGGGGGTCCTGGAGTACGACTCCGAGACAATGGAGCCGCTGGGGTTCGCGGACCAGGACGGCGGGCCGCTGAATCTGTGGTTGGCGATGGATGCCCGCGGAATGCCGCCGTCCGATCGAAGTTACCTGATTGGGATAGACGTCTCGGCCGGCACTGGGGCGTCAAACTCCGTGCTGTCGGTTGCCGACATGACCGCCCGCGAGAAGGTGGCGGAGTTCGCAACCTGCAACATGTCGCCCGATGAGTTTGGTGTGTTGGCGGTGGCGGTTGCTCGGTTCTTCAAGGGCAACGACGACGAAGGGGCTTTTTTGATCTGGGAAGCCAACGGGCCGGGGCGGGAGCTGGAAAAGGTGGTACTCGAAAGCGGATACCGCAATATCTACTACCGGCCGAAACAAGAGAAGAGTGTTTCCAAGAAGCGGAGCAACATGCCGGGGTGGTGGTCGACGAAGGACTCCAAGAGGGCACTTCTGGGGGCGTACCGCTCGGCCCTGAAGTCCGGCAAGGTGGTCCAGCGGTCAGAGATGGCGGTCCAGGAGATGGCATTGTATGTCTGGACTCCGACCCAACAGGTCGCCCATGTCGGTAGCTTCAAGGGCCAGGACCCGACCGGGGCAAACGACAACCACGGCGACCGGGTGTTGGCCGACGCCCTGATGACCAAGGCCCTCGGCGAATGGCACACAACGAGAGAAGAGGGCGAGGTTCATGTTCCAGTTGCTTCGTTTGCCGGCAGGCGGCAGGCGTATGAGCGGCAACGGAAGGCAGATTCGATGTGGTAGGAGAATTGCGATGGGTATGAGGGAAGTGCCTAGGACGATCACGAAAATCGTAACCGATGTAGTTTTTTCGTGCGACGTCTGTAAGAAAGAGGGCGTGGATTGGGTTCATGTGTGCTTCCTGTGTTCGCGAGATGCGTGTCGGAAGTGTGGGGTTCAAGATGCCCGTGGCGATTATTGTGAAGAGTGCCATAACAGCGAGTACTCAGAGTTCTACTGCAAGGATTGTTGGGAGCTAGGGAAAGAGACTAGGAAAGAGCAGGGCAGATTGGACAGGACAACCGAGGCCGCTCAAAAGCACCTGTGGGACAGGTGGAAGAAACAGGCCGTGGATTCATTGAAGCAGGAGAATTGCGATGGACGACCAGAAGCTACTTGAGGGGATTCCGAAGTATAAGTGCCACAAGGAAGTGGGGGCGCTGAAGATCAAGGGCGTGGGGCGGACCGCGAAAGGGAGCGTGCTGCACTTCGAGGACCCCATCGCACACCCAATGCGAGTTCTTCCTCGAAACTTCATGGCCACGCACAACCCCAAGAAGGGTGGTTACTGGGTTCGGGACGAGGACGGCTACGAGAGTTTTTCGCCACAAGAAGCTTTTGAATCTAGTTACACGAGAATCGTGCCATGAAGAGTGTTCGCATCGATATGAAAGGGAGGCGATGCGGTCGCCTTCTGGTTCTTTCATTTTGTGCCCCAGTTGGGGATGGAAGAGCGAAGTGGCTTTGTCTGTGTGATTGCGGCAAACAGGTGAGTGTCCTTGGGAAACATTTGCGGTGCGGCAATACGAGGTCCTGTGGGTGTATTCAGCGCGAGGTGGTAGCCCACAGAAGTAGAACTCACGGATTGAGCGGGTCGCCAACATACATGTCTTGGGCGGCGATGAAGTCACGATGCGGCAACCCTAAGCAGCGCAGCTACGAAAATTACGGCGCCAAGGGCGTCAAAGTGTGCGAGCGATGGATAAAGAGCTTTGCCGCTTTTCTGGCCGACATGGGTGAACGGCCGGAAGGAATGACGCTTGATCGGATCAATCCGTTTGGAGATTACAAACCTAGTAATTGTCGTTGGGCAGGGCCTACAGATCAGAGTCGTAATACACGGGGCCGAGCAGCGATCGCGATCCTAGAACGGCTACGAGTTGTTCGGCCCAACCCGCCCGCGATGATGTGTGGATAAATAGAATGCGGAGTGGCGCAGTTGGCAGCGCGTCTGGTTCATTCCAGAAGGGTCGTGGGTTCGAATCCCGCCTCCGCTAATGTAACAGGGATAGCTCAGAGGTAGAGTGCCGAGCTACTCAAGGGCTCTGGGTGACCGGAGTTCTTGGACGGCTCGGAGGTCGGGGGTTCAACTCCCTCTCCCTGGTTTGTGACGGCGGCATGACGCGCGATGAAGCTCGCGTCCGTGGATTCATTGCTCTCATGTAGAGACACGGACGAACCCCCCTCGCGGCCGGTACGTCTTTTGGGCTTCCGTAGGGGTCACCGGATGGGTGGCCGCAATCCGGCCCGTCACAGCCTCGTGACGACGGACGAAACTCGGCTCCATGCCGTGTGGCTCTTGGGTTTCTGACCCTTGAGTCCTATATCCGCGTCACAGCCCTTTGGTCGGGACAACAAATCCAGTCAATTCACCCTAATACCTGTTCGGGGATAAATCCATTGGCTACGCGAGCAAACAAAACCAACCCGCTCAACGAGCAGAGTATGCAGCGTCTTCGACGTGACGTCGAGGAATCGCGCAAGCTCCTGCAACCGTTTCGCAAGCAGGTTGACAACCTGGTCGAGCAGTTCGTCGGCCACCACTACAGCGACTACGGCTCAGAGCGCCGGACCCCCGTCAACATGATGGAGCTGGCGGTCAACATCTACATGTTCCACCTTGCGGCGGCCAACCCCGCGGCGACCTGCACGACCAAGTACCGGAGGTTGAAGCCGCAGGCGGCGCGTGGTGAGCTGGCGATCAACCACCTGATCGACGAGATCGACCTGGGTGACACCCTGCGACGGTGGGTCATGGACTCACTTTTCGGCCTGGGCATTCTGAAGGTCGGGCTCGCCGAGGGTAGCAAGGTTGAGATCGGCGGCTACACGCACGATGTCGGCCAACCCTACGCCGACAACGTGCAACTCGGAGACTGGGTCCACGACATGCACGCCACCCGCTGGGACGCGGTGTCCTACGAGGGGAACCGATACATCCTGCCGTATGAGGTGGTGATGGAGTCCAAGCTCTACAAGAGCGGGCCGCTGTCAAAGCTCCAGCCTACACAGATGACTGCCTACTACGAAGAGGGGGACGAGCGTCCTTCACACCTGACGGTTGGAGGCGGGCCGGACCCCGATCGGTGGCGAGAAGTTGTCGAACTACAAGACCTGTGGCTCCCGATGGAGGGCCTGCTTGTTACCATTCCGGTTGAGGAGCAGGAGGGCGACTGGAAGCCCCTGCGGATCGTCGAGTGGAACGGGCCGGAGCGCGGACCATACCGCAAGCTGTGGCACACGTCTGTTCCCGGCCAATTGATGCCCTTGCCGCCGGCCGATGCCTGGCAGGACTTGCATGAGTTGGCAAACAGCCTGATGCGGAAGCTGGCGAATCAGGCGGAGCGGCAGAAAACGATCGGGATATTTACCGATCGAGGCGACAACGCTCAGCGAATCAACGAGACGGCGGATGGTGAGTGGGCGAGGAGTGACGACCCGACAAGCGCCAAGGAAGTGTCCCTCGGTGGCGTTAGCCAGACAAACTTCGGCTTCCTCAACTTCGTTCTACAGCAGTTCAGCTACCAGGCAGGCAACCTCGACACCCTGGGCGGGCTGTCCCCGCAGGCGGATACCCTCGGTCAAGAGAAGCTTCTATCCACCAGTGCCTCCGTCCGAATGCAGTCGATGCAGAAGACGGTCACACGTGAGACCAAGAAGGTCCTGAGCGACCTCTATTGGTACATGTGGACCGACCCGCTGATCGACATGCCGCTGGTCAAGCGTGTGCCCGAGAGTGATATCGAGATCCCGACGCGGTTCCGGGCCGGCGATCTGGAGGGCGACTACGGGCAGTACAACCTGGACATCGTGCCCTACTCGATGCAGGGCCGCTCGCCGGCCGAGCGGCTGCAAACACTGACTGCCATCTTCCAGCAGTTCCTCATGCCGCTCGCTGGGCAGCTCGCACAGCAGGGCGGCCAGATCGACTTCGCGGCTCTGATAAAGAAGATCGGCAAGTTGTCGAATATGGAGGCCGACCTGGTGGACATCATCAAGTTCGGCGATCCGCCGGAGGAGCCGGTGGACCCTGGGGGCGGGGGTTATGGGGACGGCGCGGGCAAGCCGGCGGTGACGTCGCGGACGTATGAGCGGGTGAACCGGCCGGGAGCTACACGCCAGGGGGCACAGCAAGCACTGACAAGTCAACTCATGGGCGGGAATCTTCAGCCTGCCGAGCAGGCGGCGATCAACCGCCCACCAAGCTAGGAGAACAAGATGACACGAGAACAATTTTCTGCACGTATCTGCCATGCCTGTTGGGTTGCCTACCAAATCGGCGCCGGACAGGAGTACCACCTGGAGCCAACAGAGGCGGACCTAAACAGCCATGCCAGTGGGCTTGCGGCCATATTGGCGAACCCTGAATTGACACCCGAGGCAAGCCACGAGAACTGGATGGCCTATCGCCTATCAGAAGGCTGGAAGTATGGGCCGGTGAAAGACCCAGCCAAAAAAGAACATCCCGACCTTGTACCTTTTGCAGAGCTTCCCTTAGTGGAGCAACAGAAGGACGATAACAATCTGTTCGCGGCAAAGTTCGCCCTTGAATTGTGGAATCGCACCCATTCATAGGAGCGACAGATGGACCAGAACGTGATTCTCGCCCCAGTCATTCAATATGGATTCGCCGGGTTCAGTGCTGTCTTGCTGGGCATCCTGGTTTGGATGATTCGCATATTGCTCAGTGTTGTTCGCGAATCCAACAAGGTGATTTCAGAGAACACCACGGCCGTCTATGAGGTTCGTCGGATCGTCCTGAAGTTGCTGGAGAAGGAATAGATACCGAGGTATTAGGTATGACTTATTGCTTTGGGTGCAACACGTGTAGCGGCCATTACGAGCGATCCTTTGCGAGCGCGCCCGAGAAGATCACTGGCGGGCGGTGCCCCGAATGCGGTAGCGCAGCGACGTTCCGCGACTACCGCACCGAACAGGGCGGACAACGGTCGGGCACCCACGGTTGGCCGAAGGAGAGCTGGGCCGCGGGGATCAATCCTGAACAGGTGCCGGAGGCCGAGAAGCACTGCGCCGATAACGGGGTGCCAACAAAGTACAACCCAAGGACGGGCGATCCGATCATGGAGAGTCGGTCACACAGGAAGAGGTTTCACGAACTGATGGGGATCGCCGATCGCGATGCCGGGTACGGAGACGCGGCGCCGAAGTAGGCGCCCAAACTGAAGGGCAGGTATGAAGATGTTGACTGTATTGATTTTACTTTTCTGTGCGGTGACGGTTTCGGGTTTGCGTTTTGCGGACACGTTCGAAGCCCCTGCGTTCGATCCCAAGGACTACGACGACACCAACGTCGATACCGGGGATGACGACAAGTTCGCGGCAGAAGAGGCTGAGAAGGCGCCAGCTGATAAGGCCGACGACGCTCCAGCCAAAGAAGACAAGACTGAGAGCGACAAGGTCGAAGATGACCCAAAGCCTGCGGAGGAAGACGATTCCCGCAGTGAGGATACAGAGGGGCAGAATTCCGAGGCCCCAGTCGGTCTCGATGAGGAGTTGCTGGAGCGAGGCAAAGACCTGGGCTTCAGCGACGACGAAATGAAGGCCCAGCCCGATCTTGTTCGCAGGGTGGCGGCCAACGAAGACAAGGTGATTGCGGCGATTGGTCGCGAGAAGCGGGCACGGTCATCGCCACCCGGACCGGCCGAGAAGCCGCCGGAGGCGCCGGCCGAGAAAGAACCTGCACCGAAGGACGAGAAGTCTGAGAAGTGGGAAATCGATCCGGAGTTGCTGAACGAGAGTGGGGACTACGACCCGAAGATCGTCAAGGAGTTCCAAAAGGCGCAGAAGACCATTGCCTCTTTGGAAACTACGGTCTGTAAGGTCACCGATTTCCTCGACAGCCAGGTTGCACAAGCGAGCAATCAGCGGACCGCTGGGTTCTTGGGCCGCATGGACGATCTCTTTGCGGACGAAAGCGTGGGCGGCGCGTATGCGGACAAGCTGGGCAAGGGATCAATCAACGACCTCGAACCCGATAGTGCCGAAATGAAGGCGCGGGCACAGGTCGTTGGAGAGTTGAATGCGATGGGAGCGGGCTACGAGGCCACCAAAAGGAAGGTGCCCTCGGAGAAGGTGCTCATGCGCCGGGCGCTCCGTGTCGTATTCGGGGACAAATCTGAAACCACAGCCAGGGACAAGATCAACGAGGACATCAAGAAGCGAAGTGGACAGGTATCGGCTCGCCCGACCCAAGAGAAGGGTAAGCCGAAATCTGCTTTACAGAAGGCTGTCGCCTTCAATGTCGGGTATCGCCGCGACCACGGCGAGACTACTGAACCCGACGAGACGTTGGCCGAAGATGAACTCGGCGAACTTTGATCCCCGGCATTGAAAAGGGGAGGCTAAACAATGCCATCGCCTATTTTGACTGACCAAGAAATTGCCGACCTGGTGATTGGGACGCTCCGAAACTACGGACGGCCCCGATTCGTCCAGATTGCGCAAACGTTGCAAGAGTACCCGGTACTCGACAAGTGGCTGAAGAAGGACAAGGTCATAATGGACAACGGTACGGGCATCAAGCGCACGCTGATGACCAGTACCGGCAACCCGGCCAAGATGACCGGGCTGTACGCCGAGGACGAGGTGAACATTCCCGACCTGTTGACGTCGATCGACGTCCCATGGCGTCGGGCCACGACCAACTGGGCGTGGGAGACCCGTGAGGGGCTGGAGAATCGCGGCAAGGCGCTGATCACCAAGATCATCGACCCGCGGCGCGAGGGTGCGCTGATCCATATGGCCGATCTGTTGGAGGATCAGGCGTGGAGTTCGCCTGACAGTTCATCCAACACCACGGACGCCTACGGTGTTCCATACTACGTGACCAAAAACTCCTCGACCGGCTTTAACGGTGGGGTGCCGAGCGGGCACACGACCGTCGCTGGTGTCAACGTCACGACTCACCCGACGTATCAGAACTACACGTTTGCCTACACGGATCTGACGAAGGCCGATGCAATCAGCAAGTTGCGCACCGCCCATCGGAAGTGTTCGTTCAAGTCGCCGACCAGCAAGCAACAGCTTTACGGTCCGATCGGCAAGCGGTTCGAGCTGTTCGTCAACGAGCCCACGATCCAGGAGTTCGAGGACGTCGGCGAGCAGCAGAACGAGAATCTGGGACGAGACGTGGCGTCGATGGACGGCAAGATTCTGTTCAGGATGAACACGATCACCTGGATTCCGCAACTGGACGGCGACACGTCGAACCCGGTCTACGGGATCGACCACCGCTCGTTCTATCCTGTCGTCCTCAAGGGCGACTACCTGCGTGAGACGGCCGCGATCCGCGCTCCCAAGCAACATAACGTTTGGCAGCACTTCATCGACCTGTCGTTCAACTTCCTGTGTCTGAATCGTCGGGCGAATTGGGTCGGGTACATCGCCTAGTAGGTTTTGACCTACAGGTTTTTTCAAGAGGAGTTTGTCAAATGACCGTTAGAACAATTAAGCAGTCCGAGTCCGAACCAAAGAGAGTTTGGTTTGGGGGCTCGACGCCACTGCTTCAGGGAATGGGTGTTTGTTACAACACTGACTACGGCACTGCTAAGGAAGTTGATGGCAGTCGTACTCAGCGAGTGGAAATGCCCTCGACCTCGAACAGCAGTTGGTTTGCGGGCGTGACCATTCAGAAATATCCCGCAGACTCAAGGGGCCAGTGGATTGAGATTTGCGAGCCCGGAGGCGTATGCCTGGTCCAGATCGGCAAGGATACGGTGGCCGACACCGGCATCCTGACCTGCTCGTGCAAGGGCGGGGACATGGGCATCTTCAGCCGTATCGGGATGCCTGGTCGCGGCTCGATGACGCCACTTCAGACCTCGACTTTCGACTCTGGCAGCTACGAGCAGACGGTTCTTGCTCGTTCGCTGGATGGTTCAGCGTCGGTTGGCGCGAACCTGATCATCACCGACTCCAGTGCGTTTGGCAATGTGAGCGTCGGCGATGCGTGCTACATCACCGCTCACGCCATTACCGCTACGGGTGTTGCTGATGCTACTGGCCTGGTGGGCAAGTACCTGGTGTCGGCCCAGGCCTCAGGCGCTATCACGGTGGTGAACGCGACCGCGGCCGCCGGGCATGACAACGTTGTCGCGGGAGTTGCCTTTACCACCGCTTCGATTGTGGAGTATTTCATTGTACCCGCGACTGGAGCCCTGTGTCTTGCTTACCTCCATCCTGGAGCTGAATCGGGGCTCCAAGAGTCTCTCAGTATCGACTACGGGTCGGAGGTGGACACGATGGCTGGTGGGACATCCCACATCAATGGGGTGGGGACCACTCTTGCCGGCACGACCCCTGCCGTCAATATCGTTGTGCAACCAGTTGTTGGCTGCAACACGCGGTACAAGCGACTGTTCACCGAAGGTGGGATCGCAACGAGTAACGGCCAGGTCATCCAGGACGACTCGGTTGTGATTCGGAAAGCCGACAGTAGCGCGGCACTGACGACGTTGACAATCGCTGCTGCGAACGACGACGCAACCCTTCTCTTCGACATGCAGGGCAACGAAGCCAAACTCATTGGGACCGACATGACTGAAGGATAGACCCTTTTCGTGGGACGGGCGCCCGCGTGGGCGCCCACCCACTTCATTTTCACGAGCAGGAGAACAGAGATGACTGAGACGGCAGGAAGGACAGGAGAGCGACTTTTCGATGACTACCTGATGAACTCGAAGGCCGAAATGGAAATTCGGCAGATGCTCTCTCTCGATGCCAACGAGAGGATTCCCCTTGGGGTTCTCACGGCGTACCGAACCACAAAGCAGTTGCACGACCGGCGTGGGTCTGGGAGTTTTGGCGCACCGACACTCGCCCTCATCTGCCTTGTTGGGCTGTCGGCAAAGGCTGACGCTCCGGCTGACAACAGCGAGCCCAAGGAGCCCCCCAAGGAGGCTTTCATGGAGGTTGTCAAGGAAACAGACTGGTCCAAGGTCAAGAGCAACACAGACGTCATCGTGACCGAAGGGACGGACACCATAGCGGGAAAATTCCTCGGCCCCGGCGTGGGCCGGATGCTAAAGATCAGGACCACCGGCCCCGAGGGGCTTCGGATTCTGGAAACGGATCCCGTCGAGGTGGTTCTAAGGGACTGAAGAAATGTCTGAATCAACTCTGTCGCTTAGCTACCCGCATTTTGCCAACGCCACCTCCCGATTCTTAGGGTATGGCGCTGACTACACGGCGCTCTCCGCGGCCGACCTGGCCATCGTTGACGAGTGTGTCCAGACCGGGTTGCGGCAGTTCTACTTCCCACCCCCGATAGGCGGCAACGTCCACGAGTGGTCGTTTATGAAGCCCACGGCGACGCTCTTGACGTGGGCGGATAACGCGCTGCTCTCGTCGGGGTCGATCACCGGTGCCGACTACGACAGCCCAACGACGACAATCACTGTAAGCGGGGCCGCCCCGTTCACTTCGGCAATGGCTGGCACGGCGTCGATCTTGATTACTGACGAAGGCACCTTTGCGATTGCTTCGTACACCTCCAGCACGGTTGTGGATGTGACCGGGGACGCCTCGGCGGCATCGAGCGACACCTACTCGTTGGAACTTGTGACGGGAGTGTATGACTCATCCGAGACGGTGAACGCTACGACGCTCACGGCGGCGGGCGGTACGCCGTTCTACCCATCGATGGTCGGTAAGTCGATTGTCGTCACCGACATCGGGACCTTCATAATCACGGGCTACACGTCCACGACAGTTATCACCGTGAGCGGCGACGCCACGGCGACGACCAAGCCCTTCTCGGTCGCGGGCGACGGCGACTTCCGGCTACCAGACGACTTCGGCGGCATCGAGGGGCCGTTGACCTTCACCCAGGCAGAGGGCTACCCAGAGATTCCGATCCGTAGCTCGCAGGAGATCCGTAGTCTGCGGCAACGGAGCGTGGCGTCCGGCAGACCGTACCTGGCAGCGATCCAAGTGGGGTCGGCGGACGGTACGGACGGGCAGCGGTTTGACCTGAAGCTCTACCCGACGCCGGACGGCGAGTACAACCTGACCTACGAGTACAACGCGCTGAAAAACAGACTGACGCCGGCTGCGCCGTTCCCACTGGGTGGCATGGCTTACGGCGATGTCATCAAAGAGAGTTGCTTGGCAGAGGCGGAGTTGAAGGAAGAGGATGGGCCGGGGGTTCACGCCCAGGCGTTTGCGATCAAGTTGGCCACGGCGATTTCGTTCGACAAGCAGGCAATGTCGCCTGACCACCTACCGTATAACCACGACAAATCAACGACCCCCAGAAGGATCAGGCGCAGCGAGAACGTGCTGGTCACTGTTGGTGGGGTGAACTATTAGGAGAGAGCCATGCTCGGCACGCCAGAAACTACCAGGAAGGGTACGTGGACGCACGCGACCAGTGCGGATACATCAACCATCACATTGGCGGCGACTACGGGTGTCACCCACGTCATTGACTTCATTCACTGGAGCTACGCCCAAGGCAAGGCGACCAAGGGGGGGCTGAAGATCACGAATAGCGGCTCTACTACCCACTTTGATATCGACCTCGAACAGACGATAGCCACGCAGGGCGCTGCCAATTCGCACGGCTCCCTCCCCTTCCCTAACGGCATCTACGGCAACGTGGGCGAGGCGCTTGAGGTGGTGCTCGAAGACAACGATTCGGTGTCCAAGCTCAACGTCCATTCGTACTAGGGGATCGTGATGCAAGCACGTGGGCCAAACATACCGCCGCCCCGGATATGGCACCCGCCGGCAGTCGGTGAGTACACCACTGGGATGTACAACCATCTACAGGCGGTGGGCGCCACCGCTTCCGCAAACCGACTGTATGCCATCCCCTGCGTTTTGCCGGTCCGGTCTTCTTACAGCGACATCTCAGTGCATGTAGACGTAGGCAACGCCGGAGCTAGTGCCCGAATGGGGGTCTATGCCGACAACGGGTCTCTTAGACCGGGGGCACTGATTGAAGACGTAGGGGTGTTTGCCCCTACAGCAGCAGCATTCCATGATGTGTCGTTTGCGGCCGATCTTGCGTTGGGCACCGGGATAGTCTGGCTGGCACTAGTCACCGACGACGCAGTTGTGCAATGGGAGCGAAGCTCTTCGGAGCCGGTCTTTTCCATTCGGATTCAGCGGTCCGGGACTGATTACAAGTGGGTGGCTTACTGTTGGGTCGCCCACGCTTTCGGGGCTTTGCCTGCTGATTTCGGCAGTCCGACCTGTGTGCAGGGTGATCGACCCTGGCGTCTAGTTCTGAAGGGGGCGTAATGCTGAACGACACGACAAGGCACATAAGAACCCAGGACGGCGTGGTGATAAGCGATGTCATCGAGGAGCTTAGCGATGCCGAGCAGGCGGCCCAAAACCGTGGCCTGCGTCTCGGCCAGTTCAAGAACAACAGTAATCCTTCACAGATTGAAACCGCACAGGCATTGCAAGACCTGATGGAACAATTGGGAATGTAGGATGATCGACACCCTCAGAGTAGCCAGGGGCAGCACCCGGAAGATCACGGCATTCTTCGTCGATTCTGCCGGCAACGGCGTAACCGGCTTGACATTGGCTGTGCGTGTCTGGCGTGAGAGCGACGGGTTCTTCCTACAGGAGACGGACGATGGTTTCCTGGCCACCGTCGATGATTTCGCGACGGGCGACGCCGAGGTAGAGGAGCTTGATGCGTCGTTGAAGCCAGGCTATTACGAGTTCGCCTTTGCCATTCCGGACGCGGACGACGTTTATACCATCCGGATCGACGGCTCAGCATCGGCTGCCAATCGGTTCCTCACATCGAAGGTCATCGCCGATTTGGCGACAACGGGCATCATCGCCACCTACGACGGCACTGGCTACGCGGACGACGTTGCACCGGCGACACAGGAGCAACTGGCCGGGTTAGCCGGTGGCCTGTCGGTCCCGAGCATCGCCGAAAGTTCGGTCGTTACCCAGGGGACGGAGACCCTGACCTACGAGGCGACGCACACGCACGATGGAACTAATTACGATGTCACTGACTCCGGGGTCGGTATCGGCATCGACTTCTACTTGCAATTCGACCTCGGTGGTGTGGAAGTGCGGGCCATCGAGTTCCACCTCCACGGCAACTATGAGGACGCTGGGGCAAAGACGAATTCTATTGCCGTCCAGTCATTAAACTGGATGACCTCGTTGTACGAGACCGTCCACACATTGACCCATTCGACGACACAAGAAGCCCACGAAATACCCCTAAACATCAGCCATACCGGCGAGTCCGGGGGTGATCCGGGGTTGGTACGACTCAGGTTTGTGCAGGACAGCCAGGAGGCGACTAACGTCGTGCACATCGATCACATCAGCGTGGGCGGCGTAACGGCCCTACGGGTCGACCCCGACGGCTACGTCCTGCTGTCGGACGGCACGGGCACCGGGCAGATCGCCCTAGCCAGCGGCAAGGTCGATACCGGTCTAATCGAGGGCGGCGACGCGACGGATGCCATTGCAGCGGCGGCCGAGGTCGGGGCCGATGCTTCGCTGGTGACCTACGACGGGCCTACGAATGCGGAAATGGAGGCGCGGACGCGGCCGACTGGGGACTACTTCGATCAGACTACCGATCCTGTGGAGTTGCTGGATAGCGGGGGGACGGCGGGGACTAGTGCGGCTGAGCTGGTGGATGATGTTTGGGATGAGGACATAGAGGCAGATCACCAAACAGGTGATAGTGCGGGTGAAATAGTTTCGCGAATTGGCACTTTCCTGGGGACGCCCAAATCGTTCGATGCTGGAACGGCTACCATTGCGGGCATGTTGATCAAGATCGTAGACGACAACGGCGGCGATGATTTCGACGCCACCACAGACAGCCTCCAGGCCATCAGGGACCGCGGAGATGCCGCCTGGACAACCGCTAGCAATCCTGACGGCATTGAGGCCCTGTAGGGAGAATCATCATGGGGGAGATCGGACATGGTTCTCGGACGGCGGCGGAGGGGGCCACCGGTGAAAACCACGCAGGGTCAACCAGTCAGCTCTACACCTGGTCAATAGTCCGCCGCAAGGTCCTGATTCAGAACAACGCGGTGGCCGGCGGGGTCAACCTCTACGTCAGGATCAACGCCGCTACGGCGTCCTTGACCGACTACGACGTGAAGCTGCGCCCCGGAGCACACCTGATTCCGTTTTCAGGTGGCGAGCTGTTGTGTGCGCGAGTTGCGATCTGGGCCGATGGGGCTCTGAACTACAACCACCAAACAGGATTCGTTGTGCGCGGCTGGGCGTAGCGCGGCGATCGGGGCAGGACATGATGAATTGGACCAAACGGGTCCTGTGTTGGGCCTGGGCTTTTGTGACACGACGCGACGCGAAGGTGGCAAAGCTGCTCGCCCGAGAGTCTCAGTCGATTGGCGAGTTCGCCGACCCCATAGGTTCTGGGTCGATCGAGTTTTAGCGCCAAAGGAATCCGGGCTAAGCCCCGGAATAGGAGAGACAAAATGCAGATGCACAATTTGTACGACGCGATGGCTCGGGCGAATCTTCCAGCGACGGGCAAGATGTTTCAGGTGCCGAAGGTGGATGGGAGCCTGTTCGGCTGGGGGGTGACTGTGCCGTCTTCGGATACTGGTTGGTCTCCGGGCGCCATCTTCATCCATACGGATGGTGCCGCTGGCACTTTCTTCTACATCAACGAGGGCACGGCCGCCTCATCCAACTTCCAACAGAGGGAGGGAGGCAACGTTGTACTGACCGACAACGAAACGATCACCTTTGGTACTGACAGCGACCTTGTCCTCAAGTTCAGCAGCTCGGTATTCACGATGGTTGGAAAGGCTGCGGACAGTGTCCCGATAACGATCACCAGTGGGACCGGCGCTACGAGTAGCGCGGGCGGTGCCACGACTATTGCCGGCGGAGCTGGTGGAGCCACAAGCGGTGCTGGAGGAGCGTCGTCCCTGACTGGCGGCGCTGCAACCGCCGGAAACTCTGTCGGTGGCGCAACCAGTGCTGTTGGTGGAGTCGGATTCGGCTCAAGCGCTGGCGGTGCTGTTGTAGCGACTGGTGGCGCCGGTGGTACAACTGGGTCTGGTGGCGCAGCGACCATTGCTGGTGGAGCTACGGTATCCGGGGCCGGCGGAACCGGCAGTGTTGCCCCCCTCACAGAGGGAGCCAGCACGA
>SDBT01003426.1_pt1 | contig 27458 bp, 20 predicted proteins | sample 2277101 | NCBI WGS metagenome assembly SDBT01 (sample SAMN10404973, study PRJNA504765) | marine sediment metagenome | isolation source: marine sediment core GS10_PC15, 103 cmbsf | place: Arctic Ocean: Southern Knipovich Ridge | collected 2010 | reverse complement strand
GGACTCTATGGACCGCGTCCAGCTGGCCAAGGTGCTCCAGGCCGACGCGCTGATGCTGGTGGTCCTGGAAGAGTATTCCACATACGTTCCCGGAAGCACGAATCTCTTCCGCGGGCTGATCTCAGGCCAGGTGAGCATCTACGACACCGACCCGGACAAGAGCGATCCGCTTGTGTGGAAGGGCGATCACTTCCGCGTAGCGTACCCGGAGAACGCTCCGACCGGCGAGGTCGGCACCGACGATCGAAAAATCCGGTACAGAACCCAGCAAAAGTTCGCAGATGTGGTGATTAAGAAGTTCTATGAATACGAGATTACGGAGTCCATATGACAAACCCATTAAAAACAAATCGGCTATGGATGACGATTCTGCTGGCTGGGTGCCTGTCGGCGACCGGTTGCGGCCCGCTTATCGGGGTGGTGCTCGACGTATTTCGTAAACCCCGCAAGGTCCAGGCTATCTATCAGCCGCCCGAGGGTAAGAAGATTCTCGTGTTCGTGGACGATCTCCAGAGCCCCGTCAGCTACGAGCCGATAAAGTCCGAGCTGACAGAGCGGCTGAACGAACAGTTGATCGAAAACAATGTCGCCGAAAAAGTCGTGCCCTACGAGCGTCTGTTAACTTTGATGGCGGCCACGCCGGAGTTCCACGCCCTGTCGATCGGGCAGATCGGCAACAAACTCGGCGCCGACATTGTGCTGTACGTGCACGTGGATGCTTTTTCGCTCAAAGACAGCGAAGTCACTCCACTGTGGCACGGACAGTTGGCGACGACGATTCGCATGGTGGACGTCACGCTGGGGCGGCTCTGGCCGGAAGATAGGCCAGCTGGCTTCACCGTCAAACCAGTCGATACGCCCACCGAATACAGTCCGTCGCGGACCTACGAGATCGATCTGGCCAAATCGCTCGCCAGGCAGATGGCGACCCGCGTGGCCAGGCTGTTCTACGATCACGAGATCAAGCCCGAAGATGAATCCTGGGCAGACGAAGATGACTGATTCGCCGTTGCCGGTGTTTTAGAGTGAATAATGTAATCGGGCCGCCCCGAATCATTTCGAATCATTTCGAATAACTCGGACCGGCCCGTTTTGGTTTGCAGCGGGGTTTGGCGGACAGTCGCTCTACACCAGACGCACTTCCAGATCCGACACGCCCAGATCGGCTGGCGACCAGATACCGTCTTTGAAACGATGATTCGTTTTGCCCAGCTTGAAAGAGAGCTTCGGCCCTTGATTTATTGTTGTGGCCGTGATGCCGAACGGCGTCGTGCCGTTGTTCAGCCGAGGGTCTTTGAATTTCACCGACTTGATCTTCCAGGCGGCGATGTTGGAGTTCTCGAACAAGAAGCCTTCAGCACCGCGATAGCCCTTGATGTTCACCTTGCCGATGGAGAAACCGTCCTGTAGATCGATCACGTTCGGCAGGTCAAATACATTGTCTTTGCCGTCGACGCCAAGGAGATCCTGCGGGCCGGTCACGCCTACAAACAGCGAGCTGTTGATCATAGACCCGGCCGTGAACGAAGAAATGTTCGTGCCGGTGATAATGATGCTGGCGTACCTGACCTGCTCGGATATGGTCATCTTGATCGCCTTGTTGTCCGTGGCGCCCATATAAATCATTCCGGTGAGATTGCGAACTCTTATGTTATGAATCATGCCGTTCACCATGCTGACGCCTTGCAGCTCCGACATCATGGCCGAGAGGTTACTCAGGACGCCTGTACCAGTGATCATTCCAATGGTCGTCCCCTTCACCGTACCGCCTTTGGTCTTGACGACGAGGCCTTCGATTTTGTTGATTCCGTTTATATGGATACGACTGATCCAGATCCCGGTATCGCTTTCCAGAAGCGCTTTGGAGTAATGGCCGGCCGTATCCGTGATCGGCGAGTCGCTGCCCAGATAGATAGTGATACTTCCCAATTGCCTGCTATCTTTGATTGCAATCTTTACCAAGGTCCCGTCAGTATCCCAGAATCGCAATCGGCGTAAACTCTTTTTGCGCATGTTTACTGGATGGTAATCGACAACAGTGAGTTCGTTGTATGTTGCGTCGACGCCTTCGTTGTTCGCCGCGTCGGTTGCCGTAACCACGATATCGTATGTTTGTCCCTCGCTTAATGCAGGTGAGATTATTCCAGTCGGTAGTTCCCACGTGCCGTCGGCATTGATGACCAGTCCATCTTCTACGTCGTAGGTTTTATTGTTGATCGTCACTTCAATTTCAGCCTCTGGGTCGCTCACCGTGCCGGTGATCGTGGGCGTACGGTTGGTCGTGGTCATCGCGTCAACGGTGACTATCGGGGCGGTCCGGTCGATCGTCAGCTCGCCGGTTGTATCGTCTACAGCTGTGCCGGCGTTGTTGGTCGCCTCGGCGATAATGTCATAGACGCCATCATCGGCCAGGACGAACGGAGCAATCGTGTCCAACGCCCACGTGCCGTCATTATATCTCTGGGCGGTGTATTCATTTCCATTGATCGTCACGAGGATAGTGGCCGGGTCGCCGGCATCTTCCACCGTGCCGGTCAGTTCCGGCGAGACTTCGCTGGTGACCAGCTCGTCGACGGTGATCGTCGGCAGGTAGGCGACGGTCAGCCTGACCGTGTCGTCGGTGGCGATATTTCCGAGCTCGTCGGAGGCGGAGACGGAGACCGTGTATGTGCCGTTGGTCAGGCCAGGTGCGGGGATGGTCTCGGCCTCGACGGTCCAGCCGAACAGGCCGCCATTTGCAACCTCGTCGACCACGGCTGTGTAAGCCGTGCCGTCTATGGTGATGGTGACGGTCGCATCGGCGTCGTCCACCGTACCGGTAATGGCGGGGCGGCGGTCGGAGGAGGCTTCTCCCCCAAACGGGTCGTCCACGGTGATGGCCGGTGCGGTGGTTTCGATTACCAACTCGCCGGTGTCCGTTCCCACATGCACGCCGTTCGTTGCTTTAACGGTTACGTCGTAGTCGCCTTCAACCAGGTCGCCATTGGCGATCTCGTCGTCATCCAGCGTCCACGTGCCGTCGCCGTTGTTGTCGGCCTCGTATGACTTGAGTCCGTTTTCGCCAACAATTTCGACTGCGATCTCCGCGTCCGGATCGTTCACCGTGCCGGTCAGTTGCGGCGTGGTGTCGTTCGTCTCCAGATAGTCTATTGTCACATCGGGCGTGAGATTGATTTCCAAAGTGCCGTTGGCCGTGGTAACCCGCCCCACCTCGTCGGTGGCGATGACTTTGATGGTGTAGGTGCCTTCGGCCAGGGCCGGGTCGATCTTATCGTCGGCCAGCGACCACGTGCCGTCGCCGTTGTTGACGTCTTCCGCCCAACCCAATATCAATTCTTCTTGCCAGAGTTCCACTATGATTGTTGCGTCGGTGTCGTCTACCGTGCCGGTAAGCTCGGGTGTGGCGTCCACCGTCTTGAGGGACTCGACGGTCACCAGCGGCGCGAACAGGTCGATCTCCAATATGCCCCCCATCGGTACACTTGTTCCGTCGGAATTTATAGCTACAACATCCACGGCGTAGGTGCCATGGTTCAGTGCCGTGCTGATTTGTCCGTCGGCCAGCGTCCAGGTGTTGTCGCCATTGTTGTTGGCTACGTAGGTGCCCATGTCGATCATTCCTGAAACTCTAACCAGGGTCACTCGCACCGTGGCGCGGTTGCCGGGCAAGTCGTAAACCATGCCGGTCAGCTGGGGTGTCTGGTCGTCCGTCGTCAAGTCGTCGATGGTGACAATGGGTGCGAAGACTATGTGCAGGTCGGCGGCGATCTCGCCCACGTTGCCGGCCTCGTCGGTGGCGACGACGTCCACAACATACGATCCTGGCGCCAGCGCGGCGATCACGTCGTCGGCAATCATCCAGTTGATTCCGTCGATCGTCACGTCGTCGTCGTCGCTGGTGTAGGTGGCGGCGTAGCCGGCCTTGGAGATTGTCACTGCAATCGAAACGTCAAGGTCTTCGACTACCGTGCCGTTCAGTCCGGGGGTGGTGTCTCCGGTGACCAGATCCTCGGCCGTCACGACCGGCGGGACTTGCTCGATGATGAGTTCGCCCGTGCCGTTTCCTACGTTTCCTACGTCCCCGGCGTTGTCTGCCTCCACACGAATTTCATACGTTCCGTCGTCCAGAGTGTCCAGGGGAATCGCGTTGTCTGCCAGCGTCCACGTGCCGTCGAGGTTGTTGGTTGCGGCAGTCGCTACATCCAGCACCCGAGCTCCGCCCGGCCCGCTCTGCCAGATTTCCACCGTGACCGTTGCATCTGGGTCGTTCACCGTGCCGTTCAGTTCCGGCCGGGTGTCATTAGTGATCGTCGTATCGACCGTTACGTAGGGGATCACGCTGACGACCACTGCATCTACTTCCGTGACAATGCCGATATTGCCCGCCTCGTCGGTGGCCGTGACGACCACGTCGTAGTCGGTTGCGTCGGCCAGATCGGGAATTATACCTGCCGGCAGCGTCCAGTTTCCGTCCTCATCAATGGTCAGCCCGTCGTCCTCGTCGTAATCAATGGTGTCGATATTCACCACTATCGAAACATCCAGGTCTTCGTCTACCGTGCCGGTTAGCGCGGGGCTGCCCGGCAGGATGTGGATGGTGTCAACGGTGACTATCGGAGCGACGGTGTCGATGATCAGGGCGCCGACGGCGGTGTAGGTGTCCTCGCCTTCGTCATTGGTGGCCTTGAGTTCAACGTCGTAAGTCCCATCTTCCATAGCGGGGTCAATCTCCGCGCCCGGCAAGGTCCAGGTTTCGTTGAGATTGTTGAGCAGTCCGTCGTCTACGGTGTACGTGGCCGAGTAACCTTCTCCGTTAGAAATGGTGATCTCGAGGGTCGCCGGGTCGTCGGCGTCCAGCACCATGCCGGTCAGTTCCGGCGTCGTGTCGTTGGTGACTATATCGCCCATGCGTATTATCGGCAGTCCGCCGGGGACGATGGACAAGTCGCCAGCCAGAGTAGCCGTGCCCTGGTTGCCGGCTTCGTCGGTTGCGGTGACCAGCACGTCGTAGTCGCCAAGGTCCAACGGATCGGTGACTTCGGTGATGAGCCATACACTGTCGGCGCCGACCCCTCCGATCTGTATGATACCATCCAACGCTTCGTCGCTGGTGTAGGTGATCGAGTAGCCTGCACCATTGGAAATGGTTACCTCGACGGTCGCGCCCGGCTCGTCCAGAGCGCCGGAGAAGGCGGGGCGCCGATTATTGGTGACCATCGGGAATGGGGTTGGATCTTGAAAATCGACAACCGGATCCTTCGTGTCGATCGTCAGCATGTTGTTGAATGTAGTAAAGAGGGGGTTGCCGGCCTTGTCATGCACATCCAGTATGATGTCATAGGTGCCGTCATCCAAGTCATCGATGTCCCCGGCGGAAAGCGTCCACGTGCCTTCCGTAATGTTTTTATTGTTGGCGGCGTCGTAATCGATGCCTTCGATGGAAACCACGATATTCATGCCTGGATAGTTGTCTTCGAACGTTCCGGTCAGTTCAGGTGAGGTGTCGTTGGTTACCAGCAGGTCCACCGTCGCATCCGGGATGGTCAAGTCGATATGCAGCTCGTCAGTGGTATCGTCCGTGGCTATATTGTCGCCGGCCCGGGTAGCGGTTATCGCCACGTCGTAGTCGCCTGGGGCCAGCGCAGTAATGTGGCCCCAAGTCATCTCCCACGTACCCAGGTCGTCTATCGTGCCGTCGTTGTTATTGACCAGCCCGCCGGGCTCCTCGGCGTACGTGGCCGAGTAACCTTCTGTGTTAGAGATGGTGATCTCGAGGATCGCGCGGTCACCATCGATGTCCTCCACCGTGCCTTGAAACCACGAGCGGGTTTGGTAGGTGTATATCGGTGTCATTGTGACGGCGAAAGCCCCATCCAGCAACAGGCGAGGTTCGAGCGCCTCAAGGGTGGGCAATGCGTCCTGCGAAGCTGCACCGTTGCTACGATTCTTGTCGAGTCCAAAAGCCATGCTGCGTCTCCCACATAAAAAGTCGATTGTTTGCGATTGTTTGCTATTGTTATTCGAGGCGTCCTGCTCCAGCTCTCCGTTTGATTGCATCGAGCCTGCAAGCTTATAGGATACCCGATATGTCCGCGCCGACCAAATTAAACACGCGTTTGGCGAACACACTGCGGCTGACCTTTGAGCGAGGAATTATGCACCTCGCCGCCAACATCTTATCGGCAAAATGGTTGGAAATGCGACACTCCTTTGTTGTTCTTTGGCCTGCACCTCGGCGCGACCGCCTTCGCGGGCGAGCAGGCCCGCAACACGCGCGATTCGCCCCATTGGCCTGCCGTGGGGCTTTCATTGTAATGCACACTCGAAATGCCTGCCGGAATATGGATAATACGGGCAGCGTCAGCAAGAAGTTCATTCGCCTTGAATTACGCAAGGAAACCAACCCATGATTACGTCTATTTCATCGGACTATTTTGACGACAAGGGCCCAGAGCAGGCGCTTGAGTTGCTGGTCGGCGCCGGCTGGTGCGTGCTGGAATTCTCCAACACCCATACCGACCACCTGCTGGAACGCGACGAGCCCGTCCGGGAGGCCGAAAAATTTCTCGCCAGGTCGGCCGACCTGGGAGCGAAATTCATCCAGTCCCATCTGCCACTCGAGCCCGATCTCGGCCGCGAGGCGAGCCCAGATCGCGACCGGTCCATCGAAGCGCTCAAACGCGCGCTGGACGTTCACCTGGCGATGGGGACCGGCTATTCGATGCACCACGTCGGCAGGCTTGGATTCATGGAAAAGGCCGACTCGCCCGATCGCGTCTGGGACAACCGGATTGCAGGCCTGTGCGAACTGCTCGACCACGTCAAGGGGACGGACCAGATCGTATGCGTGGAAAACGGAATAGCACCCTCGGTAATCGACGAAGTTCTTTTCGTGATCGAGCGGTGCGAGCGGCACCCAAATCTGGGCGTCTGTCTGGACACGGGCCACCTCAACCTTGCCGGCGGCGAGCAGGGCAAGTACATCCGCGGGGCCGGGCCGCTACTGAAGTGCCTCCACATCCACGACAACGACGGGACGCGCGACCAGCACCAGTTCCCGTACACCAAGGGAGGCACGGTGAGATGGAACGAGGTCGTACCCGCCCTGCGCGAGATCGGCTTTGGGGGCACGTTTAACTTCGAGGTCTGCGAGTCGAACTCGCCCATGCCGATTCGCCTGGCCAAGCTGGACTATCTTCGCACGCTGGCCGAGCTTCTGCTGGCCGACAAGCACGAAAAAAACGAATAACCGACGAAAGGGAGACGAGAATATGAACAAGCACGCAACGATTATTGGCGGAATGTTGATACTGGCGTCGCTGGCCGGCTGCGCTTCGACCGGCGAACCAACCTGGAAACTGGTCTACGAAGAAAATTTCTCCGACGATTCCTACCGAAACGACTGGGTGCTGGACGGCTTTGCGGACCTGTCGATCATCAAAGACGAGCAGGGCAGCTACCTGAGCGTGGCGACCCGGCCCTCGGCCGACAACGCCGACAACCAACAGTCGAACATCTGGTACAAGAAGCGCTTCGACGGCGACCTGCGGTTTGTCTGGCGGGCCAAGGGCGAGTCGGGCAACCGATCGATCATCTACGTCAACGCCGACGTCACGCCGGGTTCGAAGTATAAAACGATCTTCGATTGGCACCGGCCTGACGCGCAGATGAGCCGCTATTTCGCGGATGAGAATATCGAGATGTACACGGTCTCGTTCTTCACCGACGTCGAGCCTGGCCCCGGGCGCGGCTGCACCGAAGAAGTCCGCTACCTGGGCGGCCCGACAGCCGAGGTGGGCAAGGGGCTGATGACAAAAAAGTACAGCTATTCCAAATTCAGCGAGGAAACGGTGCTGCTGACGCTGCCCTCCCCGTTCGAGGGCAAGGCCGACACGTGGTTCGTCTGCGAGGTCACCCTGGTCGGCAACAAGATGACATTCACGGTTGACGGCAAGCAGATCTTCGAGCGGGAAGACACCGGCAACACCGGCGCCGCAGAGTTCGGCTGGACGCCCCTGACTAAGGGCGGGTACCTGGCCTTCCGCAACTACAAGCCCAAGACGGTGACGTTCGACTACGTGAAGGTCTACCAGTGGAAGTAGTAAGCTGAACCGTTATTTCTGCTTCGCATCGGCGGCGAGTGGTGCGCCCGGCCCGGCCCAGCATGTTTACTTTGGCGCGCGGCGAATGGACTTGATAATCACCGGACTGGTTGGAAGAGCGTTGGAGACTTGGCTTCGACGGACAGTAACGGCTGCGATCTTATCGACCACGTCCATGCCGCTGACGACCTTGCCGAACACGCAGTAGCCGATTTTGTCGGCTTGCGGCCCGCGATAGTTCAGACTCACATTGTTGACCAGATTGATGTAGAACTGCGCGGTCGCGCTGTGGGGTTGGCCTGTCCGCGCCATCGCCAGCGTGCCGCGATCGTTGCGTAGGTCGGCGGACGCTTCGTTGCGGATCGGAGCGGAGGTGGCCTTCTTCTGCAGATTCTGCTCGAATCCGCCGCCCTGGATCATGAAGCCCTTCATTACGCGATGGAATATCAGCCCATCGAAGAAGCCGGCGTCGACGTAGCGAAGGAAGTTGGCCACCGTCCTGGGTGCCTTGTCCGCCCAAAGCACCGCCTTGATCCGGCCCCTGTTGGTGTCGATGATGATCGTGACCAGCCCGGCATCATTGGGCGCGGCCGCTGCTTCAGGCGTTTCGGCCGGCGCCGGAGCCGGCACGACGGTTGTGGCGGACTTGTCAGCATTTTCGATATTTTCGACCTCTGCAGCAGGAGCCTCGGCCGGGGCCGTCGCAGGTGTCGCTGCCTCTTCCTCGCGCGAGCAACCTGCTGTCCAAGCCATCGCCGCCACCGCAACAATCATCGTCCATCGCATTGTTCGCTTCATTTTTTCACCTGTTTGTCTGGTTTGTCTGGCCAAGTTTTTATTGCCTTATTATCACCGACCGAAGAATCGATGTTCAACTCCTCGAGCAGCTGCAGTCCGTGGTCAAATCACGGCTATTCCATCGCATTGTTCGCTTCATTTTTTCACCTGTTTGTCTTAGCGGGTCAGTCTACCGCGCCGGTCATTTTCGCCAGCAGGCCGAAAAAGCCTCGCTTGCGGGCCGAGCCGATCCCCCAGTCGCATGGGATGCACTGGTAGCCTTCGGCGAAGCCTTCGTCCTTCTGTCGATAGTCGAAAAAGCCCCAGCCGGCGTATTGGCCGACGGCCGCGATAAAGTGATTGTCGTCCGCGTCGAAATCGTAATGGTCGTCCTCGTTGAAGACGATGGGCTGCCCTGCATAGCAGTCTTTCGCTCGCGTCTGGTCGACCATCTCGCGAATCCGCTCCGGCCCGGCCGTGCCGTTGCCGTGCAGCAGCAGATAATCGCTCACCGTCACCAGGTGATCGGGCGGCACGGTGTCGCCAGACATCGAAACGCTCGTCAGCAGCCGACCGGCGGGGTTGTTCACCTTGCCCGTCGAACGCTGCTGGACGCGCTGCACCAGTTCGCCCACTCGCGGCGGGAATAGAATCTCGCGATCGTACTTCGGCACGTCGGTTTCGTTGCAGATTTCGATCAGGACGTGGGTGTATTGTTTTTCGATGAGCCAGTCGGTGGCGTTGTCTGTGGCGCGGATAACGGCCGCCTCGTCGGCGAGTCGTTGGTCCTGGCCGAAGTAGAAATAGCCGAGCATCACAGCCATTTCCAGTTGGTCGGCGGCATCGAGGATTTTCTCCAGACGGGCCATGAAGGCCGGCCGCAACGCGCCGTCTTCGGCGAAGGCCGAGTTGACCCACGGCTGGGTTTTGCTGTAGCCCTGCGGGCTGCCGCCTTGGAGGTTGATCGTGAAGGCAACCAGGCCGCTGCGTTTCCACTCGGCCATGGCGGCGATGAACTCGCTCGTGTTGCGGTCGGCGTCCCACGGTCCGTCGGGGTAGTCCCACCGGCTGCGGGTCTCGTCGTTCAGGTCGTCGAAGATACCCTGCACCATGCGCGAGTTGAGCAGCAGCCCTTCGATCTTCATTTCGCGGAAGGTCCGCCCTTCGTACGTCGGCCGTCCGTTGAGGCGGAAGGCGTCACCTTCGATACTGACAATCGTATTTCGTTTCATGAAAGTCCGTTCCCACTTCTTTGGCGTTATTGGATCGCAACAGTATCGGCCGCCGCCCCCGTCGAAGCAAGCCCCACCCGGAAAGACAGTACGAACCGCCGGTGCGATGTAAACGAACTTACGCGAAACAGATCGGGATGTATTGCATGGCCCAGTAGGATAATAGACATAACCTTCTTCTAAATAGAATGTTGTTGGCTTGAGAATCAAAGCTGGTCTGTATGCAGTCCGAATTGAGCGTGATTTCCCGGCGTGGAGCCGGATCTTATTGTATAATTAGAGTAAGGTGAGGATAGCGCTTCAGCTACGGATTGGTGCGCAATCTTTGCTCGTTCAGCGGGTTTAGCCCGCGCGTACGAGATCAAGTCAGACAGGATGGAGGGCTATGATCGGCTTACGGAGAAAGTCTATGTGGAAGGGTATTCGCATTGGTGGTCTGCTGGCTGCGCTCGTGGTCTTGGCATTTGGCGGGGTGCCTGCGTCGGGTGCATTTCAGACCATTATCGATAACGGCCCGAGTTCCAATCGCATTGATCTGGCTATTCTGGGCGACGGGTACACGGCCGCGGACATCGCAGCCGGCACGTACGACACGGCCGTCGCCGATCTGCTCCAGTACATGTTTACTGACACCGAGCCCTACGCGCGGTACAGCAGTTTTTTCAACGTGCACCAGATCGATGTGGTGAGCAACGAATCTGGCGCTGACGTTCCTCCGGATGGGATCTATCGCGACACGGCCCTGAATGCATCGTATTACCACAACGGCGGCTCCGAGCGCCTGCTGTATGCCAGCGAGACCAAGGTCAGCCAGGTGGTGGTGACCGAACTTTGGTCGGTGGGGATTTATCCTGAAATGAAGTTGGTGACCGTCAACGACAGCCGATATGGCGGAGGCGGAGGCGCCGAGATGGCGGTCTATTCGGGCGGCCATGCTTTGGGCACGGAAGTTGCGATGCACGAGTCCGGCCATCACTTCGGCAAACTGGCCGACGAGTATTGGTATGATGACAGTTTGGGAACCTATACCGGTTCCGAGCCGTTCAAGCCCAATATCACGGCGAATTCCGACCCGGCGACCGTCAAATGGTCGCAGTGGATCGGCTACGAAGATCCGGACCATCCGGAACTTGGTCCGATCGGCGTGTTCGAAGGCGCCAATCAGTACGAAACCGGCCTGTATCGTCCGACGGCTACGTCGAAGATGCGGGCATTGAATCAGCCGTTCAACGCCATCGGCCGTGAAGCGTTGATATTGAAAATGTACGAAAACGTCGATCCGCTGGATGACTGGTTGGCCGACGATCAGCCGCTCTTCAATCCGGGTGCAATCTGGGTGGACACGGTGGACAGCAACCTGATCGGAATGCGATGGCTCGTGGACGGCGTGCCTGTCGACGGGGCGACAGGTGAGACGCTTGATCTTTGGGCGCACGGCTTCGCGCCGGGCGAGCATAGCGTAATGGGTGTGGCCTACGACCTGCTGATGGGTGACTGGCTTCGCAGCAACTATGGCAATGCCCAGCAAATCATTTACTGGAATGTGGAGATTCAGATTCCCGGCGACGGCAATGGCGATGGGTACGTCGACGGTGTGGATCTCGGCATGCTGCTTGCCCGCTGGAACATGGTGGATGGTGGCTGGTGGAATTGCGACTTCAACGACGACGGCATCGTCGATGGCTCCGATCTTGGCATGCTGCTTGCCCGCTGGAACAACGGCACGCCCCCAGTCTCGGCCGCCGCGATGTTGATCCCCGAGCCGACTGGGCTGGTTCTGCTTTCACTCGGCGCTTTGGCTGCGATGCGCAAACGACGATCAAGCCGACGATGAAAAGAGCCCGCTCGGCCAGGGAGGCTGAGGGTCACATCTTCAGAAAGTTGGCCAACAGCGCGTGACCGAGGTCGGTCAGGAAGCTCTCGGGGTGGAACTGCACGCCCTCGGTGGGGTGGGTCTTGGATCGAATGCCCATCAGCTCGTTTTGATCGACAGTCCAGGCCGTCTGCTCGAAATCCTCGTCTAGCCCGCTCGGGTCGACCACCAGCGAGTGATACCGCGTAGCCGTGAATGGGTTTTCCAGCCCGGCGAAGACGCCCTTGCCGTCGTGGCGAATCTGGCTGGTCTTGCCGTGCATCAGCCGATCTGCGCGGATGATCTTTCCGCCGAACGTCTGGCCGATGCATTGGTGGCCCAGGCAGACGCCGAGGATCGGGATCTTCCCATGAAAGTGCCTGACGAAGTCGCAACTGAGCCCGGCCTCGTTCGGCGTGCACGGACCCGGCGAGACGATCAGGTGCGTCGGGGCGTCTTCGGCTTCGACGGCGTCGGGGGTCTTGACGTCATTTCGATACACGCGGATGTCTTGCGGCGCGTGGCCGAGTTCGCCGATACGCTGGACGAGGTTGTAGGTGAAGCTGTCGTAATTATCGAGGACGACGATCATGGCGGATATCGTATCGGGCCGACGCCAAGGGGTCAAGCTCGCTTGGGCGTATTGAGCGGTGCGGCCTACGGGACGGGGAACCCGTCGACTTGCCAGACGCCAGCCTCGCTGCGAACGACGGTGATTTGCTCTTGGGGCGATTCGATTCGATTGTCGCGCTGGCCTTCGTAGACCAGCAACAGCCGCACTTGGAACTGGAACTGTCCATCGGCCTTTTTTTGCCCCTGGGAAATTTCATACGCTTCGTGGCGAGGGCTGGTCAGCCCGGCGATCGCGTCGCGAATCTGTTGTTCCGGATACTGTCGAATGAACCGCTTGGTTAGCAGGGCCCGACCACCATCGACGTCGCGGTTCAGCCAGGTGTGACAGAAGCGATTCGCCACCGCAAGGGCGGCTGCGTAGTCGCCGTCGCGCACTGTGGTTTTCGATTCTACAGCGGCCTGTCGAGTGCTGGCGTCACGGCATCCGGTCAGAGTGGTTGCGACCAGCATCGCGATGATGGCGGCGCCCATACACCGACGGTATTGTTTGTTTGTCATGCGAAACTCCTCAGAGCTTCGGGCGAAAACAAATCGAAGAAACACGCTGCGTCTCAGGCGAGGCGCTACTCGACGGCGACGACTTCGGTGACTTCGGGCACTTTTTCGCGAAGGTGGCGTTCGACGCCCATCTTGAGAGTCATCGCAGCGCCAGGGCATCCTTTGCACGCGCCCTGGAGCCGCACGGAGACTACGCCGGTAGTGTCATCGATTTTTACCAATTCGATATCGCCGCCGTCCGCTTGCAGCAGAGGGCGGATATGCTCGATCACGGCCTGGACGCGTTCGGTGAGCGTCTCGCCTTGGGATTGCGGATTGTCAGTCATGTTCCGTTCCTTTGATTTCACGCGGTAAGCGCGGCCGGTGCAGTTGGCCCGGCGCGGCTCATTATACGCTTCGCTGTTCGCTCCACAAGCGTTTCGCACCGAGGGCCACTCAGCAGCGAGCCGATTAAATCCCAGTAAATACGAACTATTCCTAGAATTACTAATATTTTATCCACAGTGAACTTACTTGAGACAGGACTTTTGGGGTAACTTCCTGATTAACCTGTTGGTTAATGTTTCTTAAAAAAATCATCATGGCGCATTTCCTTTTATTAAAGGGAATTGGGAAAATATACTATATATAAGGTACGTTTTGCCTTGACACCCCAACATATAGGATTTAACATTCTTTCAGTCGCTTTTGGTGAGAGAGTGACTCCCCTGATGGGCAGCTTGCAAGGGCGGGAATGCTGGAAAGGCTGGATATGGGTTATTGATCCCGTCGTTTTTGTGCCTGTAGTGTGCTTTGGGGCTTATCAGATCGCTTTGGGTGTCTATTGTTTTCGGTCGGTTACTTTGGTTTTGGAAGTTTTTCAGGAGACAGGTTCTATGGTGTCGCGTGATCCGGGAGACATCCTTGGCGGTTCCAAAGGCGATGGAGCTGCACCAGACGGGCTAGTCATCGAACAAATCTTTTCCACACCCGGAACCCACCCTTTCGAGGAAATCACATGGGCGACGCGGTCGGCTCGGATCGGCGACGAGAAGGGCAACACCATCTTCGAGCAGAACGATGTCGAGGTGCCCGAAGACTGGAGCCAACTGGCCACCAACGTCGTCGTCAGTAAATATTTCTACGGCGAGCTCGGGACTGATCAGCGAGAGCATTCGATCAAGCAACTCGTCCACCGCGTTACGCGGACCATTGCCGACTGGGCCAAGGAAGACGGCCTGTTCGCCTCGGCCGACGATGCCGAACTATTCTATAACGAGCTGACCTATCTCTGCGTCAACCAGTACGGGGCGTTCAACTCCCCGGTCTGGTTCAACGTCGGGCTGTTTCACCAGAACGGCGTGTCCGGATCGAAAGGCTGCTATCACTGGGATACCAAAGAAGACCAGCCTGACCGGACGCTTCGCAGCTACGAGCATCCGCAGGCGTCGGCTTGCTTCATCCAGTCTGTCGAAGACAACATGGAAGACATCATGCGCCTGGCCACGGCCGAGGCGATGCTCTTCAAGTACGGCTCGGGCACGGGTACGGATCTGTCGACGCTTCGCAGTTGTCGCGAAAAGCTCTCCGGCGGCGGGACGCCATCGGGCCCGCTGAGTTTCATGCGGGTCTACGACCAGATCGCCGGCGTGATCAAGTCCGGCGGCAAGACGCGCCGCGCCGCCAAAATGCAGTCGCTTCGTTGCGACCATCCGGACATTCGTGAATTCATCAACTGCAAGCTGGAAGAAGAGAAAAAGGCCTGGGCGCTTATCGAGCAGGGTTACGACGGTTCGTTCAACGGCGACGCTTACAGTTCGGTAATGTTCCAGAACGCCAATCTTTCGATTCGCGTCACCGACGAATTCATGCAGGCGGCTCTCGACGACGGCGACTGGCAGACCTACGGCGTGACATCCGGCGAGCCATCGGTCAAGTACAAGGCCCGCGAACTACTGCAGTTGATGGCCGAAGGCACCCATGCCTGCGGCGACCCGGGCGTGCAATACCACACGACGATCAACCAGTGGCACACCTGCTCGGCCAGCGGTGAGATTTGCGCTTCGAACCCGTGCAGCGAGTACATGTTCGTTAACGACTCGGCCTGCAACCTGGCCAGCCTGAACCTTATGAAGTTCCGCAAGGACGACGATTCGTTCGATGTCGACCGTTTCCGCGCCGCGGCGAGGCTGTTCGTCATCGCCCAAGAGGTCCTGGTCGATCATTCCAGTTATCCCTCGAAGCGAATCTGCCGCAACTCGCACGATTTCCGCCCGCTGGGCCTGGGCTTCGCCAACATCGGTTCGCTGGTGATGTCGCTGGGCCTGCCGTACGACGGCGACACCGGCCGAGCCTACGCCGCCGCCATCGGCGCGATCATGACCGCCACGGCTTACGAGACCAGTGCGGAACTGTCGGCCATCACCGCACCGTTCCCGCAGTTCTATAAAAACCGTGACACGATGCTGAATGTCATCCGCCAGCATCGCCAGGCCGTCGAGACAATCGACACCAAACTCTGCCCGGCAGAGCTGCTGGACGCCGCGGCGCTGGCTTGGGAGAAGGCCCTTGTCGCTGGCGAGGAAAAAGGCTACCGCAATGCCCAGGTGTCCGTCCTGGCGCCGACCGGAACGATCGGCTTCATGATGGATTGCGACACGACCGGCATCGAGCCGGATATCGCACTGGTCAAGTACAAGCAGTTGGCAGGCGGCGGGATGTTCAAGATCGTCAATCGCACCGTGCCCCAGGCGCTTCAGCGGCTGGGCTATTCGAGCGCCGAGGTCGCAGAGATCATCGAGCATATCGACGAGCACGACATGATCGAGGGCGCGCCGCACCTCAGCGATGCGCATCTGCCAGTGTTCGACTGTGCATTCAGGCCCGCCAAGGGCCAGCGATGCATTCATTACATGGGCCACATTCGCATGATGGCTGCGGTGCAGCCGTTCCTGTCGGGTGCGATTTCCAAGACCGTCAACATGCCAACCGAAGCGACCGTCGACGAGATCATGCAAGTCTACGTTGATGGTTGGAAGCTGGGGCTCAAGGCCATCGCGATATACCGTGACGGTTCGAAGCGCACCCAGCCGCTCAACGTCACCCGCAATGTCGCACAGAAGCAGGTCAATGAACTGACGGCTGTGATCGACGGCATCAGCGCCGAGCAGTTAGAGGCGGCCCGTCGCGAGCCCCATCGTCACCGCCTGCCGGACACTCGCCCGTCGGTGACGCACAAATTCGACGTTGCCGGACACGAAGGATATTTGAACGTCGGCCTGTACGAAGATGGCGGGCCAGGCGAGTTGTTTATCACGATGGCCAAGGAGGGATCGACCGTTGGCGGCATGATGGATGCGTTCGCCACGTCGATCAGTCTGTGTCTGCAGTACGGAGTGCCGCTGGACGCGCTGGTTAAGAAGTTCTCCCACCAGCGTTTCGAGCCCAGTGGGATGACATCCAACCGTGACATCCCCTTCGCCAAGAGTATTGTGGATTATGTGTTCCGTTGGTTAGGTATGACGTTCCTGGAGGAGTTTCGTAAAGCGAATTCGCTTGACCGAGGCGCCTCGGCCAGTAGTGGGAAGCCAGCTAGCAGTACGACAGCGCCCGAGGCTGTCAAGGAAGACACAACCTCGGAAACTGGCCGCGCCGAACAGGCCTCCTACACGGAGGTTTCTGGGCCTGTCGGCGCACTTTTTAAGGGAAGATACGACTCGACTGCCAGCACAACTTCCGGCGGTAACGGCAGTGGCGGCAACGGAGAGGCGATCAAAACGGCTCACAAGCTCGAGCCCGCGCCGAACCGTCTCGCCTCAGCCGTCGCCAGCGGAAAAATCGAGCGTGTCGATCAGCAGTTCTCGCATTACCAGCAAGACGCGCCTCCCTGCGACGTCTGCGGTGCCATCACTGTCCGTAACGGCAACTGCTATCGTTGCCACAGTTGCGGGTCTTCGCTGGGCTGTAGCTAGTTCTTCGCGCCTTAATCGAGCATCGGCGACAAAATCGCCACGGCTGGAAACGCCGGCGCTCGTAAGCATTGCAAAGTGCTCAAGGATGAGCACTGATGTGTGCGGTAGTGCGAGGCTTAAGTTATGGCCGGTCTTACATCATTACGCCGTTCGGCCTGTGTTGCCTCCCAATACGTTCCCGTCTGGTAAATGCCGGCGCAGTTGAAGACGTTTATCGTGGATGCGTATACTGGATGGGTAGGTCGCAAGTTCGAAATTCGTCTTTCCGGGCGGCGGACGCCGCGCCGTCCGGAGTGTATTACCCATTTTTTTGAAGTATTATGGGAAATCAGTATGAATTGGACTAAAGATTATGAGGATTAACATCCGACTAAGAAAGCAAATACATTAGGTTGTCCGCTGCACCCCTGTTTGATATAGGTCTCCCTCCACCTGTATCCGGGTTGCGGCTACGCGGGCGATGCCAAGGTCTCCCTCCACCTGGGTATCGCCCTTTATATTGCGCCATCCGGTTTTCATGTCCACGAATTACACGAATTTAAGAAAAAACGTTCAGAATGGGTGCCATGGTCCACGCTTGCGTGGCCATGATGAACTTTCCAAATAAAGGCACCTGTGAAAAACATTTCCGGCCGATTCGTCCCAAAAAACCGAGACTCATCAACAGGCTTTTCTGCGACTGACTCGCGATTAGGCACTCGTTAAAAAAACCATCGTTGACAGTTGAGTCCCTCGTGAAGATAGTTCAGTTGCAGTCTTCGTGAATCTTTTGCCTTCAGTAAAGGACGCAGCATGGTTCTTGCCAACATCGCCCAGAAGCTGATCACCCCACAGTGGCTGCTTGGCGGCACGTCAGGCCCGATGCTCGTGCTGGTGATGCTGGTCGGGCTGATCGCATGCCTGCTCGGATACGTTCTGTTCCGGCTCGAGCTGGTCGGGCTGGGATTGTTTTGGGGCACTACCCTCGGCGCGATGCTGGTCGACTGGCGGTTCGCCGCACCCAAAGGGAGCGACTACTTCGTCGTTTGCACGGCCGTGGCGCTGCTGCTGGCGGCGGCGGGGTGGTTCCTGTGGCGAGGCTTTTTCGCGGCGGCTACCTGGGCGTCGATGGCCGGCGCGGTCGGACTCATGCTGATGAGGCTCTCCGGCGAGTCGTCCGCCGTCTGGCCCTGGCTGGTGGGCGCGCTGGTGGGCCTGGGCCCGGCCATCCTGGCGTTCTACTACATGCAAAATATCTTTGTCTTTCTCAGCGCCTCGCTCGGCGCGCTGGCGGCGGTGGCCTCGGCCGCCATGGCCATTACAGGCGAGCCTATCGTGCGATTCGCCTCTCAAGGCGAGTCGCAATGGAGTTGGGCACTGGCCGGGTGGATGCTGCTGGTTGCAGCCCTGGCCGCTGTGGGTATCTTCACACAGAACCGCCTGGTCGGCGTGCTGCGAACGACTTTCGCTCCGGAAGTCAAAAATCGCAACCGAACCAGGGGCCGCTTCCGCCGCAGCCGAAAAGCAAACATCGCCCCACGATTTACAAAAGTGTAATTGGTTAACCTTCCAGGACACGCATATTGTCCATGTCTCCCAGCCTGCCGTTAGCGAGCGTGAGGTATTCGATCCGTTGCGGCTTGTGGCCCATCAGGCGGCTGCCTTCGGCGTCCACGGCCACCGGATCGAAGCTCGCCAGAATCAGTCCCAATTCGGTCGGCGTGCCCGACAGGTGCATTCCAGCCAGTGCGACCACCGCGTCGACCACACACAAATCCGGGCGCTTGTAAAGGCAGACGTCCACCACCGACTTGTGCGTGGATGGCGAATGCAGGCGCGACTTGTTCCACGAGCCTTCGTAATACGGCGCCGGCGCCAGGCCGAACATGTTCTTCATCGCGATCGTCGTGACGGTGAAGCAGTGATCCTTCAGGATCGGCAGCGAGATGATAAAAGCGTCGCGAGCGATCTCGGGCAGGTAAAACTCTTTCAGTTGGAGGGTGTCATCGCGGCAAAGCTTCACAGCCGGGGCGCTGTTGAAGTCGATCAACTGCATCCCGTATCGCTCGGCCAGGTCGGTGTAGCCGTTGGCATCGAAGCAGTCTTGCGTCTGCCCGCTTCCGCAGCCTTCGCCGATGGCGATTTCGGCGTTACAGTTCGCCTTGCAATACTTATAGACTGCCTCGGCCGCCGCGACCGGCGTGGTGACCGGCGGGCCGTCAGCGTTGGTGAGGTTGGGCTTGATGATAATCAGCTGATCGTCGGGCAGCCTGTCCGCCGCCCCGATCCGGTCCAGCGCCGCAGCTACCGTCGAGTCGTAGTCCGTGAAATTGATTTTCGCCACGTCGCCCACGGTGTTTCTCCGCTTGAATGGTCCATGATAGCCGAACGCTCGGCAGCGAAGCAACTTCGCACTGGCAATCATTCTGTTCGTGTGCCCGTGCGGGCGTGTACAATCACCGGCGATGGCAATGAATGCAATAAACCTCTCGCTGGAGCGTTAAACGAATAGAACGAATGCAATAAACCTCTCGCTGGAGCGTTAAACGAATAGAACGAATGCAATAAACCTCTCGCTGGAGCGTTAAACGAATAGGAAAATGGATTCTCAGCGGCTCGGCAGAATTATCGCCTCGGCCCAGGCTGGCCAGGCCAATGCATACGAAGTGCTGCTCGATGAGTACGGGCCGCGCCTGTACGCCTATTTTCTGCGGTCGACTCGGCGACATCACGAGGCCGAGGATCTGCTGGGCGAGCTGACGGTTCGGCTGGTTCGGCGACTGGGCAGCTACCGCCACAGCGGGCGGTTCGAACCGTGGCTGTTCCGCATTGCGGCGAATCTGGTTCGCGATCGAATCCGTAGGCTGCGGGCCTCGCCGCCCGCGATGAGCTTAACCGCCCAGGACGATGAGGGCGCGCCGGCGGCCGACCGATTGGCCGGCGCGGATTCGCCGCCCGATGCTAGCCTGCTGGCAAACGAGGTGGGTAGCCAGGTGCGAGAGGCAATGGAAACGTTGGACGAAACGACGAGGCAAATGATACTGCTGCGGCACATGGGCGGGATGAGCTTCAAGGAACTGGCCGAGTTGTTCGATTGCCCCTTAGGGACGGTGCTGGCCCGCGTGCATCGCGGATTGCAGGCCTTGCGAGAACGGTTGGGTGCGGACGATGACAATGAATGAGCAACAATACGAACGGATCGCACGGTTTCTCGACGGCGAGCCGGTGGAACTCACGCCGGAAGAAACTCAGGCCGCCGAAGAAATTCGTACGCTGGAAAGCTCAATGACCGGCCTGGTGGAACTGACCCCGCCGGGCGAGACGATGAAGGCCGCCCACCGTCGGCTGATTCGCGAGCTTGCCCGGCCGCGCAGGCGAATGTGGCGGCTGGCGATTTCGACCGCGGCTGCTGCTGCGATGGTCGTCGCTGCGGTGTCGCTCTACCAGCGCCCCCAACCGCCCGCAGGCCCCGGCGAATTGGGCATGGAAGACGTGGTAGCAATCTACACCGCCGACGGCAACTATGACAACTATGACAATTATTACAATGACGGCGACGCGGCGGATTATGACCTGATCGAGAAGGAACTGCAGAGCATCGAGGCCGACATCGTAGCGACGGCTTCGCCCGAAACGGACGGAGAGTGGATCGATACGGACGATGAAGACCTGGAAGCATTCTGGCTGGACGAATTCGCAAGCGGCTTCGATGAAGGTTGATGATGCTTAATTGGAAAGACCCAGCGGCACAGGGAGAGTAAGACTATGCGTAGGGCAATGATGATCGTGTTGATGGCGGCGGCTTGCATGATTGCCGCAAGCGCAGCAATGGCGAGCGAACCTGCCGCCGAGGCGCAGGCCGATTCGACGAAAGATGGAGCCGGGATAGTGCTGGCTCAGGCGGACTCGAACGCCGCGCCACACATGCGCCCAGGCGGGGCGAAGGGCAAGCGGCGCGGGCCGATCAGCGAGGCCGAGCAGGCCGAGGCTCTCGAATTTCTCCGCAATCGCATGCCCGCCCAGTACGAGCGCCTTGAGAAATTGCGCGAGGAAAAGCCGCGCCACTATCGCCGTGAATTGCGGCAGGTATACAAGCTGTATCGCTGGTGGAAGGAAATGCCCGCCAAGATGCGCGAGCCCACCATGCGGGTGCGAAAAGCGCGCTTCAAGGCATCGCGGCTGGTACGCAAACTCCGCAAAACCGAAGACCTCGCCGAGACCGAAAAGCTCCAGGGCGAATTGAAGCTGGCGGTGGCTGAGCATTTTGATGCAGAGCAGAAGCTCCAGGTAATTCGCCTGGAGATGCTCAAGGAGAAGATCGAACTCATGGATGCCAGGCTCGACCAGCGAGGTCGGCAGCGCGAACAGATCATCGAAAAACGCACCAAGCTCTGGCTGGCAGGTAAAGGCGACGGCAAACACGACGGCCCCGGAAGGCTTGATGGTCCAGGCCGACGCGGCAAGGGCGAAGGCAGGCTTGATGGTCCAGGCCGACGCGGCAAAGGCGGTCGCAGCCCCGGGCTAGGCAGGGGCATGAAGGGAATGGGCGGTGGAATGGGCGATGGAATGGGCCGGCCGAAAGCCCCGCGCAGCCCAGCCGAACACGACGGTGACGGCCACGATGAGGATTGATTCGCCCGGCAGAAACAACGATGAAAAAAGTAGCCGCCCCAACCATAATTGTGTCACTCATAGTTTCAACTGAAGTTATTTTCAAAGGACGGACCGAATGACAAGGGAATCAAGAGAGTCTAGTTCAAACGTGCTACGCAAGAAGGCTGTCGATCTCCTCAAGAATGCACTGGCGGAGATACGACGGGAACGCACTAAGACTGCCGCCCAAAAGGAGGCACGCTTCCGTGTGGCAGAATTTCTTCTGTGCGAGGCGCTGGAGTACGTGGAGGCTTCTTGTGAAGCATTAGAAGCGGATAGACCCCGAGCAGCTCTGGCTACTTCAAGGTGGCTTCTTGAAGCGGCCTTAAATCTCTTTTGGGTCACAGCGGAGCCCAGCGAACTCGATGAGCGCCTCAAGTTACTAGCAGCAGAGGCAATTCGTCTGGAAGCCGCTCGGGCTGAAGGCCTCTCCGAACTATACCCTGCCCAAGCCGAACAGTATAAGCGCGACGCGGCCGCAAAGCGGCTTGAGTTGAAGAATTTGATAGGGCAGAAGAAGAGTCAGCTGAAGTCCTTGGATAATCGCATGAAGTCAATCCAGTTGGATCGCCAGTCGAAGGCACTGCCGAATGTGTATAGCCTTTACCGGGTATGCTGTGGTGCTGCTCACCCTGGACTTGAGTTCTCGCGGCGATTTAATTCAGCCCCAGGTGGAGTGACAGTAACGTCACCACCTCCTGACCAGATGGCGATCGCACGTTTCATCTCGATCGCTTCTACGCTGTGGCTTGTTTCTGCTGCCTACCATCTCACGGACCTAGGTGACGCTGAGTCCCTCAATAGATGGTGGAAAGAACAGATTGTATCGCTGCTGGATTAAATCTTGGCGCATAGATTCATGCTGTTGACGTTTTATTCGCTTCTCTTCGACAAGCTCAGAGCAAGCGATTCGTGTCATTCGACAAGCTGAGGGCAAGTAATTCGTGGACTTTCTTTCGCCGTTGCATGGCCGCGGAACAATAGCGGCCAAGGACAGCGAAGAAGCTGCTGGGCATGGCAGAGTTTGCGTGTGGTGCTGCCATGGATTAACTACTGTCATGGCCTACAGTCGCGATTGGGCGCCGCCCTGGCCGGGTTGCACTGCTCCACATGGTTCGCCCGGATAATGATGGCTGGCCTGCATAGTCGCGTAAGTACGTCTTGAGGGGGAAATACGCCCTGTTTTCGGGCATTTTCAGGCACCGGGCTTGACTTTTTCATGATTCCTGTGCTATACTCCCAACATAATGACGACTGCGACACGCTCCAAGGTGGCAACTGGGAAGGGGACGGCCCGCAAACGGACGATTCGAACTTACGACTCGGCCATGCGTTATCTATGCTCACAGACAGATTACGAGCAGATGCTGCGCGTGCGATACAACCGAGACACGTTCAATTTGAATCGTATGAAGAATCTGCTCAGGAAGTTAGGCGATCCCCAGAGGAAGCTTCGTACCGTCCACATTGCCGGCACGAAGGGCAAGGGCTCCACGGCGACCATGCTGGCCAAGATGCTTCAGACCTGCGGGTACAAGGTTGGGCTCTATACCTCTCCGCACATCATGGACGTGCGGGAGCGGATCCGGATCAATGGGCAAATCATCACCCAGGCCCAAATGACGCGGCTGATCAACCGCGTGCAGCCGTTTATCGAAAAGGCTATCAGCAAGCCGACCTTCTTCGAAATTTTCACCGCACTGGCTTTCTGTCAGTTCGCCGAAGCCGAAGTCGACATTGCGATAATCGAAACCGGGCTGGGCGGACGGCTGGACAGCACCAATGTGCTGAGGCCAGCGGTGTGCGGCATTACCAGCATTTCGCTGGACCACACGCACCAGTTGGGCAACTCTGTGGCAGAGATCGCAGGGGAAAAGGCCGGCATCTTCAAGCGGAACATCCCGGTCATCAGTGCCCCCCAGACGCCCGAAGCCAAACGCGTCCTGCAACAGCAGGCCAAGGAAACCAAGACGCCGTTGATGTTCACCGGCGAGGATATCGACTTCAGCTACCGGGTCGAGTCGTCTCGCGAGGATGGCTGCCACACGCGAATCTGCCTGACGACGCCCCGCAGCCGATTCGAGCATATGCCCGTGCCTTTGCTGGGTGAGCACCAGGCTATCAACTGCGGTTTGGCGCTGGCGCTGCTGGACCAGCTTAAGCTGCAAGGCATGGAGAAGATCGACGACGAACTGGCGATGGAAGGTCTGGCGAAGGTGGAATTGCCCGGCCGGATGGAAATAATAAGCACCGACCCGCGAATTCTTGTCGATGGGGCGCACAACGGAGCGTCTATCCAGGCACTGCTGCGAGCCATTGGCCAGCACATTCCCTATGACTCGATGGTGATGGTGTTCGGCTGTGCGGCCGACAAAGACATCGATGGAATGATGGGCCAGATCGCCACGGGCGCAGACAAGGTGATCTTCACCTGTGCCAAGAACACGCCCCGGGCAGCCAGGCCTGAAGATCTTGCAGCCAGCTACCTGGAACGCAGCGGCCGGGAAGCCCAGGTGACCTCGACCCTCAAAGAAGCTCTGCGAGTGGCGCGAAGTGCGGTCAGCCGCGAAGATATCATCTGCGTTTGCGGCTCGTTCTATCTGGTCGGAGAGGCCAAGGGACTTATACAGAACTAGAAGTGATTTTACCCAACAACCCCAAATTCCAAAAACCCTTGCTGTTATCGGCAAGGGTTTTTCTAATGAGTGCCTCAGCCGGCGTCACCATTTTCGCTAGCGTATTTATTCCGTACTTATACGGCCAGTTCTTGCTGCTCCAGCGTGCAAACTGCATTGTAAAGGTCTTCGCAGCTTGAGGCCTCCTCGAGAGCCGATCGGAATTTCTCCATATCCAGCAGCCGCGAGAGCCTGGCCAGCGCTTCCATGTGCGGGCCGCTCTGGGAGTCTGGATAGACCAGCAGGATCACCAGCGTTACGGGTTGGCCGTCGATCCCCTTGACTTCAGCCGGCTGGGAAACCTTGCCGATCACCATCATGAGTTTGCCGACTGCGGAGCTCTTTCCGTGAGGTATCGCCAAGCCGCCCCCGATGGCTGTGGTGCGCGTGGCCTCTCGGTTGAGTACGGCGTCCATTACGGCCTGGCGATCTGAAATGTCGCCGTTATCGGCCAGGACGTCGACCAGTTCTCCGATCATCTCCTCTTTGGAATGGGCCTCCACGGGCATCTTTATTCGTTGCAGCGTTAGAATGTCTGTCAGGCGGGTCACGTCAAATTCCTTTGCCTAAGGATGCAAGGTAGATCGAATGTTTCGCACCATTGCTGAAATCGGGCAAGCACTCTTTTAACTCTATCGGCGAGTCGGCTTCAGCTCCTGAGGTTTTTTGCAAAAGGAAGAACAAGGAAATGCGATATTTTGTGGATACCGGGCATGGTCCAACGCATTTGCATGATCAAATCGTCCGCTTGTCTGGGCCGGGGCCTTTACTTCAGGTTCGCCAGGCGCCTGGCGAAATCGGCGTACTCCTGCTCGAAAGATTCCAGATCTTCGGTGATATATCGGCGAAACAGCGGCTCGCTGACCGTTCGGTTGTAGCGGCGTCCACGGAGATTTTTCCACACTTTGGTGGGCATATTCAGCGTCTGGCGAAAACGGCCAGCCTCTGCGTCGGCTAACATGCGCCGGAACCCATCGCCGTACACCGGGTGTGTGCGAATGAAGATCGAAAGTGCCCACAATTGGGCGTAGTAGCTGACGGCCTCGTCGTTGGACTTGATGACATCCCCGGCGTCCAGCGGCAGAAGTTCGCGAATTGGTTTCCAGCGATTCTGAAGAATCCCTTTTTGCAGGCTGGTGACGCGGAACGGATTCTTATTCGGCGTGAACTCAACGTTCATGCCATGAATCTGGAAACCCGCGACCGACACGCAAAGCCCTTCTTCCAGCCACATCGGCAGGTTGTCTTCCAGGCGATGGTGAAGGAACTGGTGCAGGCCCTCATGCACGGCTACCGCGTATGTCTGCGAGTAGCGGAGATCCCAGAACAGGCAGACCCCTTCGTAGAAGAATCCGCCGGCGTCGATCGACAGATACATCTCTCGCTGGGCGCCGACGACGTTTTCGGTCAGCAGCGCCCATTCGTCTCGCGTGCCCATCATGTATACGTTGTAGAGCTCATCGACATCGGCGGCTGGCAGGCCGGTCACGGCCAGATAATTCTGGTGGGCAGCCTCCATGAAACCCGGCAGTACGCGAGTCAAGTCAGTGTTTTTCGAGGTCGTGTAGATCCGGTAATGTTCGGTGACCAGCATTTCCCCGGTCGAGTTCTTACTGTTCCACGGTGTGCGCTGAACCTTGGTAACCAGGGACACGGTCTGCAAGGGAGGTGGGCTCTGGCAGCCGGCGGCCAGGGCCCCCAGGAGCATAAGAATAATACCTAGTGTCTTCATGCTCGTATTGTAAGAAACACATCGCCCATTCGCGCGCTGAAAAGCACATAATCCAGCCGGCGAGACAGGAAAAATACGCTTGCCCAGTCCCATTGCGGGTAGGATAATCCAGCACGGATACTTAAGGGACTGTCTCAGAACCTCCACCAGCGACCCGTGGTGGTATTGAGACGGCCTCTAAGGTCGCTGTGCAAATCATTTTCTAGAGCATTTTTCATAATAGTTGCAGTAGCAAATGATGCGACAAGGATTTTCTGTAATTAGAAATAGCCGATTGTACCGCTACGAGGAGATAGCATAATGCAGACCCGTTTGACTCTTTACGCGATATGCGAGATCTTCGCGATATGCGCGATCTGCGTGGCCCTTCTGGCCGGACCGGCAGCCGCCCAGCCGCCCCTTGCCGACCGTATTCCCGCTGAAAGCTTGCTTTATATTGGTTGGGCGGGCACTGGATTGACCTTCGACGGCTCGGCGACTGGCCAACTCGTCAGCGATCCTGCGACCGACAAGGCATTTGAGGCGATCCGCCAAACGGCTCGGACCATGCTGGGCAAAGACCAGGAACAACTGTTCGACAGCGCGTGGGAGATGGCGGCAATTGCGTGGCATAACCCCGTAGCGTTTGTCGTTACCGATCTGGCCAGCGGATCGTCCGGCCCAGAACCAGCCGGGGCGCTGTTGGTCCATCTGGGGCCAGACCGCCAGGCATTTGTCCAGCATCTCGACTCTATGCTGCAAGCGCTTTCCGTGCAAAAAAACACCATTTCAGAGACTGTGATCGGTGACGTAACGTGTAAGGTGCTGTCCGTGCCTGGCGGAAACGAGCTCTACCTCGCCGTCCGTGACGATCTGTTCATCGCAGCGCTGGGGGCTGGCACGGCCGAGCAACTGATCGCCTTGACGGCAGATAAGTCCTTGGCCAGTAACAAAAAATTCATCGAGTGCTGGAAGGACGTCGGAGGCGAAAATGAACAAATCGTGTTCTATCTCGACGTGCCCTCTGTGCTCGATAAAGTCGAAAAGCTTACCAGCCTGACGAGCCAGTCGGCCGATTCACAGACCCAGGGCGACTCGCCTTTGAGGCATATCTCGCAGATTCTGGGGCTGGGCAAAATATCGGCCGTGGTAGGTTGCACGCGGATCGTCGACCGCGGCATGTACACCAAGATGCGAGTGCTCACGCCCGGCCCGCATACCGGGCTTCTTACGATCCTGTCGGGCAGCCCGCTGACAGACGCCGATCTGGCCATCGTTCCCGAAGACGCCCACGTCATGATGGCCGCTCGCCTGTCCCCCGAATCACTCTGGACCGAAACGCTGCGTATGCTCCGGCAATTCGATCCCAAGCTGGAAGACCAGCTATTGAAAAAGG
>SDBT01003425.1_pt1 | contig 27460 bp, 24 predicted proteins | sample 2277101 | NCBI WGS metagenome assembly SDBT01 (sample SAMN10404973, study PRJNA504765) | marine sediment metagenome | isolation source: marine sediment core GS10_PC15, 103 cmbsf | place: Arctic Ocean: Southern Knipovich Ridge | collected 2010 | reverse complement strand
AAACAGTGCATGCATATAAAAATGTTGAAAAAAAAGGTGTTAATGCGAAAATCATTTCTGAATTAATTCCATTAATGGATACTGAAGATAAGGAATTTAAAGTATTTTGTACGGATAGAGGTATTAGCCTTTCAAATCATTCTGTACTATTGTTGGATGAACTATAAAAGATCCTTTATAGATTTTTAGAAGGGGCCGGTTTAGGCCCCTTTTTTTTTATTACATTTGAAGTGATATAAATTTGAGTGAATCAAGTTTTTCTAAAACATCAACTGTTATAGAGAGTGGATTTCCAGAAAAATCAATCACTACAGGGTATCGACGCATATCATTGAGTTCTTTTAGAGATTCAAATGAGATGCTACGAATACCATTGTTTTTAAAGCTAACAAATGCTGGGTTTGCAATTCCTGGGATGTTAGCAAGTCCTTCAATGCTTTGGATATGTTGGTTTTCAATATGGAATACTTGTACCTTTAATACGTTTCTTCCAATGGTGCGGCGAACATGTTGGATGTCTACAGAAAGTTTGTCTTCACTGAGTAGTTGATCAATTGAAAAACCAAGATTCCATTGTTCGATATATGCAGCTTTTTGATCCCCTAGAAGATATTGTTCTTTCATTTTTTCATGACGAATTTCAACCAGTTCATCAATGATGTTTTGTGGAAAGAATTCAGCCATTTCTTCAATGGTAATTTTCTTTGATAAAAGCCAGTCAACCATTCCGTCTAATACAACTTCAAACTCAGTGGTACCATCTTCATTACAAATTTGGATACTCCGAGTTGTAAATGAGTGCACAGTGCTTGTAGAAAGCAATACGGCTATTGTGAGAGCGATGATCTGTTTTTTCATTATTTCCCCCTAGTTAAACAGATATATAAATAATTCACCTTTGAATATTTTAATATCATTATAACCTAAATATATAGCCAAATTGCAATAATTTTGATAAAAAGTTTATCAATGTCTTTAAAGGGGTTATAAAAAGTTGGTTTTTATTCCGAGTTATCAACGATCAGATGAGGCGTAAATGATTTTTTTGTTTGAAAAGAAAAAAAAAGTTAATAATTATTGCAATCTCAAAAGTGGTGTGTTAATCATTAGCATAACATAAAAATTTGTAGCTACATAAAGAGGAGACATATGAAGCAACGTCTGTATGTATTAATAATGTTGATATTTAGTGGCCTTTCGATGCCACTAAATGCGCGTAAATGTTGTAAGATAAAGGTTGCCCAATCACAATTGGGATGTATTAATAGCACACTTGAGCAAATTTTGAATAAGGTATGCGCCCTTATAGTTATAGAAACTAATGATTGTTCGCTTAATTTTAAAAAAATTGCCCAAAGCGATATTCCTAAAGTTATTAATGAACCTGGTCATTACTGCTTGCAAGATAATGTAACAAATGCCACTACGGCGATTACGATTAGTTCGGATGATGTGTTCCTTGATTTGCAAGGATATAGCATTGATAGTCAAGGCGTTGGAGCCAATGGTATTTCAATTGGTGCAGTTGATAGTGTGGTGATAACTAATGGGATTGTGGAAAGTTCAACTGGTGCTGGGATTATTTCAACGGGAGCAAAAAATGTGGTTTTCAACGAAGTTTTGAGTAGAAATAATGGTGATGAAGGTTTTCGTTTAGCGACAGGTAATAGTTGCATGAAATTTGTAGATTGTACTGCATCAAATAATACTGTAGGATTTGCTTCTGTTATAGGCAACTCGAATATAACTTATCTTCGATCTATAGCATGCACTAATACTACAGATGGGTTTCTGTTAGCAGGGGGAAGTCAGACTTTAGATACGTGTATGAGTTATGGAAATACCTCTAATGGATTTCATTTTCTACTTGATGGGTTTACTTTGAAAAATAGTCGTGCCTACGGGAATGGTACAGATGGGATTTCACTTGAAAATGCAAGTAATGGCTCGATTGAGCATTCTACGAGTGAAGGAAATATTGGAAATGGGATTAATGGCTTAGGCTCCACTAGTTCTGTTTCAATTTTCCAAAATGTGATAACAAATAATACGGGAGTCGGAATTATTCTTCGAACGCCCGCAACTGATCCGGTACCTACGGGTACAACAACGAACTGCCAGGTTATTGAAAATAAAGTGGTAAATAATGGTAAATCATTATCAACTACTGGAGGTATCGATGTTGGGGGACTCGCTAGAGTTCCAGGCGCTTCAGCCGCCAATGTATTATCTGTAAGTCATGCAGTGATTTCGAATGTTGCTCAATTTAACGGAAATTCCCCTAATGCGGTTGGCGCTTCGGCCGCCCGAGATACTAATTATTCTCGCGATGTTGTTGGAAGTTCTAATACTGCCGCGGATAAAGATAATGGTTTAGTGGTTCCGGTTTCGGGTACTGTAGTACGATTAACAAATTTGACTATATAAAAAAAGGAAATTAAATAATGAAAAAGTATATAATTCTGATGTTGTTTTCATGTTCGCTCTATGGGCAATCAAAGAATTTTTTAATGAAAATTGAAAATGGCACTCCAGTTGCATGTGAGTCAGATAAAACTATGATTACGCGTGCCGGTGGGACTTCGATTAACATTCCGGTAGGAGGCTATACAATTTCTGCATCTGGGAAATATTTTATAGGTGATTTGTCAGGAGCATTTGTAGCGGGCGTTACCCCAATTACTATCACTGCATCAGACGTTGAGCTGGATCTGAATGGGTTTACGATTACTGGACCAGGGACGTCTACCGGTGCAGGGGATGATGGGATTTTTGTGAATGGTGCTACGAATGTGGTGATTAAGAATGGTACGCTTGAGCAGATTGATGGTATTGGGTTACGTATCAACAATTCAACCAGTATCTTGCTAGAAGATATTTTATGCCGCGCAAATGCGGTAGATGGGTTTAATATTACCGTAACGGGAAACCGGCATTGCTCCATTAATGATTGTCGTGCAGAAGGAAACTCTGGAGAAGGGTTTTTTGATGCAGGTGGTTCTACCATTGGATATAAAAATTGTACCGCATTTAATAATGGAGCTGATGGATTTGATCTCACGGCAAACAATCATCTGATGGAAGAATGTACTTCAAATGAAAATACGGGGCTTGGATTATCATCTACCGGAACAGCTATGGATGTGATCAGCTGCCATTTTGATGAAAATATCGCTGGTGGTCTTTCTATGAGTTTTATTAATGATGTTTGTATTCAAGATTGTACCTTTAATCGCAATGGAAACACAGGCTTAGCCTTTAATACAGCATCAGATATGGCGATAACGCGATGTTGCATTATTGGTAATGATGGGGATGGAATAAATGTTGGTGGTACATCCGATGCCATTTCAATTTTTGAAAATTCAATAATAAATAATGCGGATAAGGGCATCACGCTTGATGCATCAACTACACAAAGTTGCCAGATCATCGCTAATAGAGTGATGAGTAATGGAACAGCTCAAGCTTCTGGGGATGCATATGGTATTGATATTGGCGGCATGCAGCTTCTGGCTGGTGGAGCAGGAGCAACAGCTCGTACGCATGAAGTGTTCAGTAATTTTGCAAAAAATAATGGCTTTAATCCAGCAGATCTTAAAAGTTTAGGAAATGATACCAACTACTCAAATGATGTGCAATTGAGTCCAAATTTGGTGGCGCTCAATGGGTTAGTAACTAACCCAGTATCATCAGCAGGTACTTTACAAAATATTAGTACGTAATAAAAACATACAAAAGGAGATAAAACTATGAAACGTATATTTTTTTTGATGTTGTGTATGTTCAGTTTTTCTGTGTGTGCGCATGATGATGCGAACTGTGTGATGTATAAGATTGAGGAAGGAGTTCCAACTCCATTTTATGGCAGCAGTGAAACTGATTCGGTAACTCGTCAGCTCGGTTCAGTGCTGATCAATCCAAGTGGTGCCGGGATCACAATTTCATTTTCAGGTAACTATATTCTCGCAAATAATCTGATTGCATCAGCAGCTACTGGAGCGATTCGTATTGAGTCTAATAATGTTAATTTAAATTTGAATGGGTATTTTGTTAGTAATGATGCAGGTGCTGGAATTGATGTTGTTGGTGGTTCCGGGATTGAAAATGTTGTTGTTCGTAATGGTACCGTTCGTGCTTGTGATGGAAATGGCTTACAAGTTAATGGGATCACCAATATTGTTGTAGATTCTGTTTTAGCAACTGATCAATCAAGTTTAGGAAGTGGCTTTGATTTTGGGTCGAGTTGCACAAATGTTTTAGTCATCAACTGCCGAGCACAAGGTAATGGAAAGAATGGTTTTAATTTACAAGATGGGCAAATATATGAGTTTAGACAATGTACTGCTAATTTAAATACGCAGCATGGTTTTGATTTTTTAAATGGAACTGACTTTGTCTTAGAATCATGCTTTGCCAGCAGTAACACACTTTCCGGGATCAATGTTGGGGCGGTCGATACAATCACAATACGTGATACTCAAACATATAATAATATGAGTAATGGTATTGCGTTCTTGGCGAACGCATGGAACAACGCTAATGTAGAGCATTGTGAGTCATCAGGAAACGTGAGTAATGGGTTTTCTTTCAGTGGTATTTCTGGTAGTGAGCAAACATTATTGCTCAAAGATTGTACGGCATTTTCTAATACGCTAAATGGATTTGCTCTTGATGATGTTGATGCTATTCAGTTGTCTCAATTGGCAAGCCAAAATAATGGGAATAGTGGCTATTTTATAGATGTTTTTGAGAGTTGTTCGATCGATAAGAGTTTTGCTTCCTTCAATAGTGATCGAGGGATGTTCTTTAGAACAACTGATTCAACGAGGCGCGGCATGAGTGTGCGTGGGTGCACATGTATAAGAAATACGGGTAATCAAATTGAAGCTTCCGTTTCCAATGCACTGACAGATACACTGATTTTTGATTGTGATGCTCAGGCCCTTACTGGGAGCACATGCTATTTATCAACTGGATCTGGTGAAACACGCGTGGCAAAATGTGTGGCAGGAAGAATTGGTACTGGAGATGGGTTTTCAGGTATTACTAATACTACCCCTGCAAATTTTAATGGAAGTTCCCCAAATGGCTGGCAGTGTATGGAAACACCTCAAATATAATAGGAGAGATAGTATGAATCGCTTTTTGGTATTGATATTTTTGACGAGTAATCTCCTCTTAGGAGCCCAGAGAAAGTCATCATTGGGAGTGCATCAACAAATTAATGGGATAGTTGTTCCTTATGGAATTAATGAAACTATACAGGCAAAGCATAGGCAGCTTGGTGCTGTGCAGATTAACCCAAGTGCTGCAGGGATTACTATCTCTAAGCCAGGGAACTATATTCTGGCCAATGATCTTCTCGGGGATGGGTCTACAGTCTCAGGTCTTATTATAATCACGAGTAGTGACGTTGAGCTTGATTTGAACGGTTTTTTGGTGAGTAATCCAATTGGTGCTAATGGTGCCGGTGGTGTCGGGATTGCTATTGTTGGTGGTGCAGGCATAAAAAATGTGACAGTACGAAATGGTACTATTAATGCATGTGTGGAATATGGTATTCAAGCAAATGATGTCGTAAATCTGCATCTTGATTCATTGCTTGCTCATGGAACTACAACCACTATGGGCAATGGGCATGGTTATTTATTTGATACTAATTGTGCAGATGTTTTAATAAATAATTGTCGTGCTCAACATAATGCTGGTCGAGGGTTTGATATTGCAGGTGGCTCGCGATATGAATTCCGCCAATGCATTGCTTCAAAAAATACTACCAATGGATTTGAATTAAGAGGGGGTACGAATATCGTTTATGAGTCATGTCTTTCTGTAGATAATACATCCAATGGGTTCAATTTTTCAGCCGGGAACTTTATTACCGTGCGTGATTCACAAGCAACTAGATGCGTATTTGGTTTGTTTACTAGCGGATCAACTTGGAATAATATTAACGTTGAGCATTGTGAGTTTTCATCCTGTACAACTACCGGTCTAGAGATAGAAGGGGTAACTGGTATTCAACAATTTGCTCTTATCAAAGATTGTACAGCCATGGATAATGGTGTGGTGGGATTTGCAATGGATTCCATAAGATTCTTTCAGTTAAATCAGTTGACTTCTTTAAGAAATAGCGATGGGATCCGTTTAGTAGGGGATATATTAGCAATCAGCGTTACTGATTGTGTATCTTCATTCAATACTCAATATGGATTACGTTTAGAACAATCTGGTGCAACCCCGCGCACGACATCTATCCGTGGATGTGATTTTATTAATAATGATAGTGACGGTATTAATATTGCTGCAGCTGGTGCAACGAATAATCTTACAATAATTTTTGATTGCAATTCTTCAAGCAACGGAGGGTTTGGCATCCAGGCTACAGCTTCAGTTGAGTCGGTGCATGTAGGTAAAATGGTATTGGTTCAAAATACTTCTAATCCTAGCAATGGCACACTGAGAATTACCGGAACGGGGACTTCAGACGCAACTTCTCCTCAAGGATGGCGAAATATATCCTAAGATTATAGAATTACTTTAAATTGATTTACTATAAAGGTCTTGTTGTATTAGCAAGACCTTTATTTTTACGGTAAACTTTCTCTATATATTTATTCTTTATTATTACGTTTTTGGGTATTAATGAGTACTAAGAAATTTTATGTAACCACCCCGATTTACTATGTGACCGCCAAACCCCATCTTGGTACACTTTATTCAACCATCATGGCTGATGTGGCTGCTCGATGGAATAAACTTAATGGAAAAGAGACGTTCTTTTTAACCGGCACTGATGAGCATGGGCAAAAGATTGAGCAGGCAGCGACTGCTGCAGGTAAGACTCCTCAAGAGTTTGTGGATGGTTTTATTGATGCCTATAAAGATTTATGGAAAAAGTATGAATGTAATTACAATGCATTCATCCGCACCACAAATGAGGGTCATAAAAAAGTGGTGCAGCAATGGCTGAAAGATCTGATTGATAAAGGGGATATTTATAAAGATCATTATCAAGGTTGGTATTGCACACCGTGTGAAACATATTTGACTGAATCAGAACTTTCAGATGGTAATCAGCATCCATGCCCAAGTTGTAGTCGGCAAACTAAATTAATCTCAGAAGAATCATATTTCTTTCGTCTTTCAGCCTATCAAGATAGATTACTCAAGTTTTATAAAAACAACCCTGATTTTATTGTTCCTAAAGAGCGAATAAATGAGGTGGTACGGTTTGTGGAAGGTGGATTAAAAGATCTTTCGATTAGTCGCACAACTATCAAATGGGGAATTCCATTTCCTGATGATGATGCGCACGTGACCTATGTGTGGGCTGATGCCCTTAATAATTATATCACTGCAATCGGGTATGGAGATTCTGCCCGAGCAGAAGAGTTTGCTAAATGGTGGCCTGCTGATTTGCATGTGATGGGAAAAGATATTGTTCGTTTTCATGCAGTTTTTTGGCCAGCATTTTTAATGGCATCAGGATTGCCACTACCTAAACAATTATTAGTTCATGGCTGGATACAAGTGGATGGTAAAAAAATGTCGAAGTCGTTGGGTAATGTAGTGGATCCGGTAGCATTATATAATGAGTATGGTCCAGAACCAGTTCGATATTATTTAATGCGCCAAATTCCAATCAATCAGGATGGTAATTTTACGCAACAAGATTTGGCACAGCACATCGCTGCTGACTTGGCGAATGATTTAGGTAATCTGCTTAATAGGATGGTGGCGCTTGCGCTTAAAAATGATCTAAAAGAAGTTTCCTCTCCAGCAAAATGGAGCGATCCGGCAAAGAAACTGCAGGATGATGCGCAAACAGCATTGAAAGAATATACGGAGTATATGGAAAAATATCATTTTCATATTGCGCTTTCAAAATTGTGGCAGTTTATTAATGGGGTGAACTCCTATTTTCATGCGCAAGAGCCATGGAAGCTGGCAAAATCTAATCCAGAAGCATTTAATGAGGTGATAGCGGCTACATGTAATAGTCTGCGTATGATTGCAATTACTCTCTGGCCGATTATGCCGCTCAAAATGGAAGAGTTGTTGGATAGAATTGGTGTGGAATTTGTTATTGATGGGAATCTTATTGAAAAACTCAACAAAGATGTATGGCCTGTCCGAAGTAGCCTTGGCGGAGACGGGCAGCACAAATTTAAACTTAAAAAAGGGGATGTTTTGTTTACTAAGCCGGAGCCGAAAAAAGTGCAAGAGCTAAAACCAGAAGAAGCTAAAACATCCGACAATATTATCACTATCGATGATGTAGTTAAAGTTGAGTTGCGTGTGGGAACAATTAAAGAGTGTGAACCGGTAGAAAAATCTGAAAAGCTGTATCAAATGCAGGTAGATTTTGGGGAACTTGGAAAACGTCAAATCTTTGCAGGAATAAAAAAACATTTTACTCCCGAAGAGCTGATCGGAAAACAAGCAATTTTTGTATTCAATTTAAAGCCCCGCAAAATGATGGGCAGTGAATCCCAAGGAATGATGCTTGTGGCCCAAGATGAGAATGGTAAATTGCGCCTTAGCACCGTTGAGTATGCCGTTCCCAATGGCACTCGTTTAAGTTGATTTTTATTTAGCTTTATTTTATTTCAATATCATGTTATCTGATACAGTATTATTCCAGTAATAGTGAAATTGTATTATTAAGTATTGAGGGAACAATGAAGCACTTTTTAGTTCTGTTTTTGTGTGCGATATCTACTGTTTCGGCAGATTCATTTTTAATGAAAATAGAACATGGCACTCCTGTCGCATGCGATTTGGATAAAACTATGATTACGCGTGCAGGTGGGACTTCGATTAACATTCCGGTAGGAGGTTATACAATTTCTGCATCCGGGAAATATTTTATTGGAGATCTTTCACCAGCATTTGCAGCGGGCGTTACCCCTATCACTATCACAGCCTCCAATGTTGAACTTGATTTAAACGGATTTACTATCACAGGTCCAGCCGGATCAGGAACGGCTGATATTATTAATGTAACAGGCGCTAATAATGTGTTGATTAAAAATGGAGTGGTTCAAAATCCAGAGCGTTCAGGAATTCGCATAGAAAATTCAAGAGATATTACCATACAGGATATACGAGCGGAATTTACATCGGGAGCAACTTTGGCAACCAATGCGGTTGCCGGATTTGAGCTTGTGCAATGCCAGGACTGTTGTATTGATAATTGCGTAGCGCGAAATATTAGGAGTGAAGTTGATGCATTTGGTTTTACTTCTGATAATGGATCTGTGAATACATTCCAAAATTGTATTGCTAAAGGAACACAAACAAGTTCAGCCTTGGTTACTAATCAAGCAACCGGCATTCGCTTTACTTTATCTGAAGTGGGAAGTACTATCGAAAATAATATGGTGTGCGATACCACAGCAACTTTAACCTCGGTACCCTATGGCATAAGATTGGAGTATCAAAACCCTACATTAACTTTCGCTAATCCATCTATAGAGAGAGGATCGAGTGTGGATTACGTTGAATGGTCTCCGGATGATAGGTTTTTAGCGATTGTACGGAGTGAAATCCTTGAAGTATATGAATTTAGAACAGATCAGTTTATATTTCTAGCATCATTCCCGCTTGTCAGTGGTATTATAACTGAGGTAGATTGGTCTCCCGATGGAAGATATATAGCTTTATCTCAATCGGAAAATGCGACCCCTTCCTTGCAGGTAGTGGAATTTAATGAAGTCTCATTAAGTTCTGTTACATCAGTAGCTTTCGCAGATAATTTTGACATTGAAACCGTTTCTTGGTCGCCGAATGGAAGGTTTATTGCTTTGGGAGAGAGGAATAGCGGAAGTGTTGTTAGAGTGTACCGTTTTGACGGTTCATCATTAGTGCCCGCAGGTGCAGTCTCAGTTGGGCAGGTTAGATCGGTTGATTGGTCTTTCGATAGTCAATACATTGCTGTGGTTACTCAAAGTAATATAGATCTGGTGATATTACAGCATGCCAGTAGTGGAGGGGCAAACACGCTCACTATAGTGGCAAGTTTCATAGATCCTGATGCTCCAAAATTTGTGCGATGGTCGCCAAATGGGCGTTATATAGCAGTCGCTGACTCCGGTGGAGGAAGTCCCGAGGCTAGTGTGTATGAATTTAATGATAATGTTAGCCCAAATACTTTAACCTTACGGGCCGAGGCCCCGTTGCCCGGGCAAGGACTCTCTCTTGACTGGTCTGAAGATGGGCGTTTTATTTTTGAAACTACGGTTGTTCAGGCTCGTGCGCTGAGCTTTGATGGAACGTCCCTCACAGTTATTGCATCAAGGAATCTTGGCACAACTATAAATAAGGGATCTTTAAAAAAAGATGGTTCTTTGTATGTGACGGTAACTAATGCAGGAACACCTGAAGTGCGGAGTCTTACTGGTCTCGTGCCTGCTCAGAATTGCGTGGTTAAAGATAATATAGTGAAAAACACTAAAGGGACTGATACAGGCCAAGCGGGCGTGAATGCTGGCCTTGGCATAGTCGCCTCCACTGCTGATAATATGGTTATCAATAATACCGCTTTTGATAATGATCAAAACTATGCTTTTTCCATAAATGTTTTTGAGCAATTTGTAGCAAATTTAAGAGCAAGCACACCGCTGCCATTTTTTAATTTTGCATCCCCGACCCCATAAATAAGACGTAAACTCTTCTTTTTATTCTTTCTCTATTGATACATTAAGTATTAGGAGGGAATGGTATGAAATATTTTTGTGTTCTAACAGTTTTACTTTTGGTAACAACAGAAATTAGCGGGGAAAACTTAACCGGTGATGATGTTGAAAAGGGTCAACTCGCCTCTATACAACCAGTATCTAAGTATCGAACTGGAGGCCATACAACTCGTATACCTACTTCGCCACTTGCAGGACTAATTGCTTCCAAAGTAAAAAACAAAGTACCTCAAGGGAAAAATCCATTGAAGTTATTTGATGCTCCTGAGTCGGATATACCTAAGTCAGACAGGAAACAATTGCTCAAGCAGGCCTTAGCTTCTTGTCAGCTCCAAAGATTATTAGATGGTAATTTGATTTCAGAGAGGTATTTGTTAGCGCTCAATCTATATCTTCCAGCGAGAGACAGGAGAAACAGAAAATCATGGACTATGTGTGATATCGCTTTGTGCGGATGTTGTACTGTTATCAACGTAACAGCTGGCCTACTTGTGGTTATAGCCGGACTGATTGCTGTTGCACCTTAGTTAATTTGGTTAACAATAACAGTTATTTTTTTTTATACCCACATTCTTTATCAGAACATTGAAGTTTAATGGTGCCATCCTTTAACTCTTTTTTGAGCAAGAATGGAAGTTTGCATTGCGGGCATTTAGTTTCTTCAATCTCATCAAAAATTGCGAACTTACATTTTGGATAGTTGCTGCAGCCCCAGAATTTACCACCACGCCATGTGCGTCGAGTGATCTCTCCCTTATCTTTCGGGCATTTAAATCCAGCAATTTCTTTTTTAATATATTTGCATTCAGGGTAGCCAGAGCATGAGGTGAATGGTCCAAATTTACCAATCATAGTTCGCATTTTATTTTTTTTGCATTGCGGGCAGATCTCATCAAGAAGTTCTGGTTTCTTTTTTTCTTCAAGAACTAATTTACCTTGTTCATCTCGAGTGAAATTGCTGGTGAAACTACATTCAGGATAATCCGGGCATCCAAGAAATTCTCCGGAACGACCAAATCGAATAACCAGTTTTGTTTTTTTGCAATCGGGGCATTTCACATCAGTTTCTTGTGGAGGTTTTCTTACCTCACCACGGAACTTATCAAGATCCTTTTTGAATGTGGCATAAAATTCATGAAGCAATGTATCTCGTTCCATTTCCCCGCGGGCGATTTTATCTAAATCTTCTTCCATTAAAGCAGTAAACTTTATATCCATAATTTTGGGCAAGTTTTCTGCAAGCATTTTACTCACGGTCATACCAAGTTCGGTTGGCACAAATCTTTTTTTATCATCAAGTTGTGTGTAGGCACGTTTGCGAATTGTGCTCATTGTTGCTGCATAAGTACTCGGTCGCCCAATGCCTTCTTTTTCCATTTCTTTTACCAGCGATGCCTCTGTGTATCGCGGCGGTGGTTGTGTGAAATGTTGCTTAGGATCAATTTTATTAAGATCCATTTTATCACCTTCTTTGAGTGATTTAGGAATCACAACCTTGCCTTCTTTTTCTTCAGTAGCTGCATCGCCATACACTTTTAAAAACCCATCAAACATTAATGTTGATCCGGTCACGCTGAATGTATAATCGCCGCCTTCAATAAGAACTTGGCGCTGTGCATATTCCGCTGGTGTCATTTGGCAGGCTACAAACCGTTTCCAAATAAGTGCATATAATTTTGCTTGATCAGGCGTAAGAAATTTTCGTGCATAATCTGGAGTGATACTCACATCTACAGGACGTACTGCTTCATGAGCATCTTGTGCTTGCGGTTCTTTACCTTTCTTTTTAGCTTTTGCTTTTGAATAAATATTCACTGATGAGGGTAGATATTTATCACCAAATTGTTTTTTCACATATGAGCGAACTTGTTTAATTGCAGTATCAGAAAGCCGGGTTGAATCAGTACGCATGTAGGTGATCAGTGCGGTAGGGTTTCCACCGATTGGCACACCTTCATAAAGTTTTTGCGCCACGCTCATAGTTTTTTTCACATTAAAACGGAGGCGATTATAGGCATCTTGTTGTAGCGTGCTGGTCATAAATGGAGCATATGGTTTTCGCACGCGTTTTTTATCAATAATCGAGGAAATAATAAATGCTGCTTTTTTTAATGCCGCGACAATCGCCGTTGCCCTTTTTTCATTTTTAACTTCAGCTTTTTTGCCTTTAATTTTGGTTAGCGGCGCAGGTAATTTTGATGATCCTTTTGAAAAAAGACCAAGGATGCTCCAGTATTCTTCTGGCTTAAAGTCTCGAATGATCTGTTCACGATCGCAAATTATTCGTAATGCAACTGATTGCACACGTCCAGCAGAAAGGCCTTTGCTAATTTTGCGCCATAGTATTGGTGACACTTCATACCCCACCCAACGATCAAGCACACGGCGAGCTTGCTGAGCAGCTACTTTTAATAGATCAACCTTGCCAGGATTCTCTAGGGCCTTAAGCACCGCAGACTTTGTGATTTCGTTGAACGCAATACGTTTGATAGAATTTTTATCTTTTACAACTTTTTGTACGTTTTGGAGCACATGCCATGCAATAATCTCTCCCTCACGATCAGGATCGGGAGCTAAATAAATAATATCTGATGTGCTAGCATGTTTTACTAAATCGGCGATGAGTCGTTCTTTATCATCAAGAGCAACATATTCGATACCAATAGATTTCTCACTGAGGGTGACACCCAGTTTTTTTGCAGGAAGATCCATGATATGCCCCATAGTGGACATGATCTTAAAATCTTTCCCGAGAAACTTAGAAATAGTTTTGATTTTTGCAGGAGACTCTACAATAAGTAACTTTTTCATATCTTTTTATTGCCTTAAAATTTCCACACTAAAAAATATCTTTTTTTGCTTTGCTACCATCTTGATCACTTTATAATAAAGCTTAAAATTTCTCAATGTCAAATAACTCTAAAAAAACAATCTCTAAGTAAGAGTGCAAAAGCGTTTAAAAAAAATGGGCATTTTTTTCCGCCTGATTCTATGATAACCTTACCAGCAAGTTATATGAGCGACATTTATAATAGGTTTTTCATCATGTTTGAATATATATTGCAGTTTGCCTATGCCCAAATATTGATGGTTAGTATACCATTGCTTGCATTGATTGCAATATATCGCATTTGGTTTTATCAGCCAGTCACATATAAATATCCTCTTTCGGGGTATCTCAAAGATCGGATTTTCTCTGTATCACTACCGTTGGGTGTTCTTAATACCCTTCGCTTTTTGAGTTTGTTAATTTTAGCATTGCTGGTTGCCAAACCCCAGCTGGTTGATACACGTTCCAAAATTCCTGTTCAAGGCAGAGATATTATGCTTGCGTTGGATGTTTCAGGAAGTATGGCGTTTGTTGATGATCCGTCAAATCCTAAACGGCGTATTGATGTAGCAAAAAAAGAGGCACTTCGTTTTGTGAAAAGACGAGTTAATGATTCAATTGGATTAGTGTTGTTCGGGAGAGAATCTGTGGTGCGAGCACCATTAACGCTTGATAAGAATATTCTTTCATCCGTTATAAAAGAACTAGAATTAGGGATTGTAGATGAGCGTGCAACTGTACTGGCAAAAGGATTAGCTATGGCTGCGCGGCGCTTAAGAGATTCAACTGCTAAAAGTAAGGTGATTATTTTACTCACCGATGGTGCACCTTCGGATGAAGATATCGATCCAAATCAAGCGATTGCTATTGCACAACATTATGGAATTAAGGTTTATACGATTGGAATTGGAAGCGATACTGGTGGATATCAACAGCATCCATTTTTTGGTTGGCAACCAATTGGTTTAGGAGGCGCGATGAATAGGCCACTTCTAAAAGAGATTGCAAAGCAGACCGGTGGACAGTTTTTTGAGGCAAAAAATCCAGCTCAGATGGCAAAAATTTATGACACGATCGATGCGTTAGAAACAACCAAGCAAGAGGTTGATGTTTACAGTAAATATTTTGATGTTTTTGAATCGTTTATATGGATTGTGCTAGCGCTACTTTTTTGCGAACTGGTATTAGCAGCATTTAAATGGGTGGTGATATGAGTTTTGTGGATATAGTTTGGGCAAACAGTTATTTGATTCCGTACGTAACGATCATCGCTATTATTTTAGGTGGAATACTTATCCTTCATATGCATCTTGTGCATAAAAAAATCGATATACTTACGGTTCCTAAAAGATTACATCAACAATTTATTGGTTATTCACGTATTCGTAGATATGTCAAAGGGATCTTATATTTAGTTGGGATTATTTGTTTGTTGCTGGCATTGCTGAATCCTCAATGGAACCAACAAAAACAACTAGTCAAACAAGAGGGACGGGATCTGTTGATCGCATTGGATATTTCTCGGAGTATGCTGGCAAAAGATTTACAACCAAATCGGCTTGCCTTTGCTAAAGAAAAAATTAAAACATTGCTTGAAAAATTGCAGGCAGAGCGAGTGGGTCTGATTTTATTTGCTGGAGGTGCGATTGTGCAATGTCCGTTGACTACAGACACCTCTGCATTTAATTTGTTTTTAAATGATGTAGATGAAGGAACAGTAGCTTCTGGCACCACATCAATTGCGCAAGCAATACAGAAGGCGATTGATATTTATTCTAAAATTCCTGCAAAAAAAACAAAGCTATTGGTGGTGTTTACTGATGGTGAAGATTTCTCGCGAGATTTATCCTCATTAAAACAACGTGCAAAAAAAGAGGGTGTAACTATTTTTACGGTTGGCGTTGGAACCAAACATGGTGCCCCTGTGCCGATTATAAATCAATATGGCAAACAAGAAGGTCATCAGAAAGATGCTGATGGATCAGTGGTTATCTCTCGTCTTGATGAAGAGGTATTACGTTCGGTTGCTCAGGAGGCTGGCGGGATTTATCTTCAAAGTTCGCAGGATGATCAAGATGTGGATGCTCTGTTGCATGCAGTGCGTAAATTTGAAAAAGAATCTTTTGATGCGCAATCGTTTCAACTCACCGAGGCACAGTATCCATATTTTGTGGGGATTAGTTTAATTTGTTTGGCATTGGAATGGATTTTATGATGAGAAAAATTCTGTTGATTATTATCATATTTTCTTCAACGGTCATTCAAGCTTTTTTTGAGCAACGTGCGGCTCAGCGAGCGTATCAAAAAGGGAACTATGCAGATGCTCAAAAAATTTATGAAGCTAAACTTTTAGATGACCATGCAGACCTTCAAACGCAATATAATCTTGCTGATACATTATATAAGCAAAAAAAATATACCGATGCACAAAAGTATTTTAGCAAAGTAATCGATGCCTCTTCATCTTCCAATCAATTTCATGATCAAGCATTATTTAACCGTGCAAATTCTTGGACTATGCAAAAAAAATATGAAGAAGCTATTGCTGATTATGAACAACTTCTTGATCATAATCCACCCGCCTTCACTCTGAAAGAGTTACGGCGTGGTGCCACGTCGAAGCATAAGCGAAGACGGGCTGCTATCAATACTCCCATTGATCAAAGAGCAGCGCACAATCTTGAAATTGTAAAAAAAATGCTTCTTCGACAAGATCAGGATGAGCGGAGTCAAAATCAAGATAAAAAAGATTCGACAGACGAGAAACAAAAAGATACACAAAAAGATTCTTGTGATTCAGAAAAAAATGATGATGAGCAACAATCTGAAAGCGATGGAGCAGAGTCAGAGGAAAACAATAAGCAACAAGATGCTTCCCAAAAACATGACGACAGAAAAGGCGATCTTGATAAGGATGAATCCAAAGACGAACGGAAAGAGGGCGGGAAAGAGAACCAAGCAGAGCAGGCAGACCAAAGCCTTGATCGGCAAACTGAGAGCAGTTTGGACGAGAGCTCGGATGCCGAACAACAAAAAAATGAGCAAGAAGAAGGCGCTGAACATGAAAAAACCCCTAAAGATAGTGATGCATCTAGTTCTCAGGATAAAAAATCTGCGGCTGATGCACAAGAGATGGCTCAAGAACCTATAGAAACTGAGCAACAAAAACTTGATAGAAATGTGTTAGAATTCCTGGAACGACTCGATGAAGAGTCGCAAGCTGCGCGAAAGCGAATTGTTAAACGACAAGTGAGTAAAAAGGCACCCAAAGGTTATAATGCAAAAAATTGGTAACATCTTTTTTTATATTTTATTTACGGTTGGGTTAGTTCATACAAAGCCAACGATTCGTATGAATATAATGAATCTAAAGCGCCAACCACTTCAATATGGAGGGGAGGGTGTTCCATTTCTTGTAGAGGTTCGCGTGACCGATAAGCAATTGAGAGATGAAATTCCAGAGATCAAAGGGTTAGATTCTTTTTTCGTTCAGTTCTTAGGTTCAAAAGAAGCTGAGAATATGCAATTTACAAAACTTCATACCTATATGGTTCGCATTGATCAAATTGGGATGTATCCGATTGGGCCAGCTCAAATCAGAATGTCTGATAACACTGTGATTAAGTCAGAACCAATTATGTTTTCTATTGAGGATGCTCCTAAAATTGTCCAAAAAGAGGTGACGACAGCACTGGTGAAAATGATCGTTTCGCCATCTACCGGATATGTGGGGCAAAAGTTTATGCTCAAGATAAAGTTTTTTGGGGTAGATCATGTGCATTATCAAGGATTATTTCCTCCTCCGATTAATGGTTTAGATCGGAGTATGATTAGAGTTGTTGGGCGTGGTCTTGAAACAATTGATGATACTGAGTATCAGTTTATCGAATTTCAAGGTGAGTTTGCTGTAGGAAATGCGGGAACCTTTACCATTCCTCCATGTGGGGTTCAGTATTCAACAGTAGTGAAACGACGAACAATATTTGGTTTTGCTGAAATGCAAGAGAACAGGACAGTGATGTCTAATGAGGTTCTGATCAGAGTTAAAGAAGTTCCGCATTATGATAAGTCCGTTAATGGGGTTGGAAAATTCACTAACTTTATTGCGACCAGTAATCAAAAAGAAATGCATGTTGGTGATGGAATTGTGTATCGATTAACGTTAGAAGGCGATGCAGATTTAGAGCATATTGAATTCCCTAAGCTTATTTTGCCTGATGATGTTGACTATTATGAGTCTAAAGTGTTTTTAGAAGCAGAAAATGATCAGCATGAACCTGTAAAAGTTTTTGAATATATTCTTCAGCCAAAAAAAGCTGGAGGAGTGGTGGTACCAGTTCAATCATTTGTTTATTTTGATCCTGAACAGGAGCAATTTAAAACATTAACGACGGAGCCGATTTATTTAGAAATAAAAAAAGGGAAGTTTGCTGATAGACCAACTCAGAATGATCAGCAGTATGATAAGGTTTCTCATGAAGAACCGGCGGATGTTTTACATCCTCTCTCTGAGCATGGTCACTGGCATCAAGAGAATCATCGGGTGATACCTTTCGCATGGTTTGTTTTTTTATTATTGTTACCGTTCTTTTTCATTGCAGGTTGGTTTGGTTGGGTTTTTTATCGATGGTATTATGAAAAAAACTTTTTACAGTTCGCCTATATGGCAGCATTTGCACATGCAAAAAAACGTCTGAATAATTATCGTTTAAAAAATGATGGCGCAAAATTATATGATCTTTTTTGTGACCTTCTGGCGGCTCGTAACTTTCTTGTTCCACGGTTCATGAGTAAAAAAGAAATGAATCAGTTACTGGCAGAAAAATTATCTCCAGAAAAATTTAATGAGTGGAAAAAGTTTTTTGCTGAAATTCAAGAGCAAAGATTTTATGAGACTGGTTCTGAAAATAATTTGTTTAATCGCTCGGCATTATGGATAGAAGAGTTTGAGAAAGTAGTATGATTAAAAATAAAAAACTAATGCTGTTATGTTCCTTGTTTGTTTTATCTGGCATACATGCAGACTCTGATCAAGAGATTTTCTTAGAAGGTAACAAGCTTTATTATGATGATCAGTATGAGCAGGCTGTCGAAAAATATGAAACTATCGATAATAAGGGGTCAGCTGTTTGGTACAATATTGGTAATGCAGAGTATAGGCTTGGAAAAAAAGCAGAGGCACAAGCAGCTTGGTATCGCTCAATGAGCAATGCCCCAGATCATATTATTAAATCTGCTCATGCAAATATTCAAGTAGCTAAGCAAGATCTTGGGTTAGCTCAAAAGGCCAGTTTTATTGAGTATATTAACTATCGATTATTATTTATTTCATTGTTATTATTTCAGATAATATTTTTAGTTGGTTGGTTCCTTTTTTTCATTCTTCTTTTTGTGCGAGTTCCCTATAAAATTATTTTACTGATTTTTTTAATGGCAGCGAATGGATTAATTTTAACGGCAATATGTTTGAAATATCGAACTATCTATCAGCGCAAAGCAGTGGTTGTTACTAAGGTGGCGCAACTCTATGCGGGGCCAGATGTAGACTTTCACCTACTCGGATCAGTGCCGTATGGGCAGATCGTGATAATTACAAAAGAAGACAAAGACTGGCATAAAGTGTATCAACAAGGTACTCTTGGTTGGTTAACGTCTGAATCAATACATTTGATATAGTTTAGAAAGGCATCAATGGAAGCAATTAGAAATTTTATAACATGGTGGAATCGTCCAAATAAATCTTGGCTTGTTGATAATATTCAAGCATTGATTGTTATTATACCATTAGCAGTTTTGATTCGTACGTTTGGATTTGGATTGTATCAAGTTCCAACTGGATCGATGGAAACAACTATGCTTGTGGGAGAGCGTTTCTTTGCAGATAAACTAACTATTTTATTTGTTCCGCCTAAAAATGGAGCGATAATCTCATTCAATGATCCACGTGCAAAATATTCTGAAAATAGATTTATGCATTGGTTACAAAATCGTTTTGATTGGCGTATTCAAAACTGGACTAAACGAGTGATTGGTATTCCAGGTGATCATGTACAAGGCAAAATTGAGGATGGAAAGCCGGTAATCTATCTGAATGAAAAAAAATTGAACGAACCATATTTGAATAAGTATCCATTATTGGCTCTCTATGATCCAGCTAATAGACAGAGTTTGATTGAATATCGTTCGTATGATTCAGATTATAGTTACGCGGATCAACCTTTTTATAAAATGACCGCCTATAATGCAGCCAAGGGTAAACAAATTTCTCGGATGACTGGTAGAGCAGATATGCTTAATCCAGGTACACCTTTAGAAAATGATTTAGGATTTGGTATCAAAAAAAATGCAGATGTTTTTGATGTGCAGTTAAAAGAAAATCAATATTGGGTGATGGGTGATAATCGCTTAGGAAGTTATGATTCTCGAGGATGGGGACCGCTTGATGGAAGTTCCATTCATGGCAAAATATTATGGCGTCTATGGTCGATCGACAGTAATGAATCATGGTGGATTATTGATCTGATTAAGCATCCTATTAATTTCTGGAAAAAAGTGAGATGGAGCCGCTGCTTTGAGGTGGTCCGATAGAGCTGTATTAATATTTGCAAGCTTGTTTGGGCTATGATAAAGTATTTAAAAAACTGAGTAATAAAAGGATAGTAATGAATATGAAGAATTCTTTGATACTGTTATTGTTGATGATTCCAAGTTGTACTTGGTGGTCTGCAAGTAATGCAGAAGCTAAAAGCGGGCTCATTGTGGTGAATGTGCTTGGATCGGAATATGCTCATGATTGTAGTATAAAAGGTTCTATTAATGTGACTATGGAAGAACTAGATTCAAAGGCGAAAAATTGGGATAAAAACGCTGAGATAGTTTTTTATTGTACCAACTATTGGTGCACTTCAAGTGGTTATGCAGCTGAGCAACTTTCAAAAAAAGGTTATGCACATGTGTATGCCTATGAAGGTGGAACTGCTGAATGGTTTCAAAAGGGGTATCCAACTACTGGTGCATGTAGCAAAAAATATCTCACGCGAAAAATGAAAAATCCCGGTTCTCATGATGATGAAATAGAGTATACTATTATTACCGCTGAAGAACTTTATGGGAAAATGATTGGGTATGATCTAATCGATCGAAAAGATGGTCTTTCTCAAGAAATTTTGAATGTAGCTGAGCAAATTCGTCGTGATTTTGCAAAAGAAGAAATATAAAAAGTTTGGGCGGTATTCAGGCTTTCCGTCGTCGCCAAGGCTATGACGAACAGGTGTTCAATTGGAATCTTAAAAATATAAGGCGGCATAGCCAAGTGGTAAGGCATGGGACTGCAAATCCCTGATCCCCAGTTCGAATCTGGGTGCCGCCTCCATACTTCGCCCCAATTTCTTTGAAATTGGTGCTTCGTATGGCAGGCCAACCTTTTAAAGGAATATAACTTTAATAAAAAGAATAGCTTTGATAGCAAAAGGCGAAGTATGCCCTTCGAAGCTAGTTGCGAAAGCAACGCGTAGTAGGGCTGGCAGGCATCATTGATTTTAGACAATTTCCTGGCTGATCAGCCTTTTTTTCTTTATACTATACAAATGCTATCAATCTCCCTTCTTTTGAAGGTGATATGAAATTTATGCCGGGGTGGCGGAATGGTAGACGCAAAGGACTTAAAATCCTTCGGAGATAATTCTCTGTGCCGGTTCGAGTCCGGCCCTCGGTACCATACTTCGCCCCAATTTCAAAGAAATTGGTGCTTCGTATGGCAGGCCAACTTTTTAAAGGACTTAGATATAGATAATAAAAAGACTTTAAAAGTAGAAGGCGAAGTATGCCCTTCGAAGCTAGTTGCGATAGCAACGCGTAGTAGGGCTGCTAGAAAGTAGAATCTCACTTTGCAAATCTGTTTAAACTATACCTTATCATTATGTATTATGTTTACTTGCTCAGATCAATAAAAAATTCTTCAATGACTTACATAGGTTTTACGTCTGACTTAGAACAACGATTCAAAAAGCATAATGCTGGTGGGTCACCACATACTTCAAAGCATTTACCATGGAAATTGGTTTCATATGTAGCTTTTTCTTCAAAGCAGAAAGCAATAGACTTTGAAAAATATATTAAAGTTGGATCTGGTTCTGCTTTAGCTAAAAGAAGATTGTGGTAGTTTCTTACCCCATAAAACATCCCTTTTTATTCCCACCAAAAATATTTCTTTTCAACTGCTTGACAAATCAATCGTTGATCTCTAACTTGTAGAGCGTACTTGTAGCTGTTCTGTCTTGGAATGAAACGTGTAAAGGAAGTTTCATGAATAAGGCAGAATTAGTAGAACACATGGCAAAAATCACGAAGCTTCCAAAAGCTTCTGTGAAAAAATGCCTTGAAGCCTTTATCACCACCGTAGGACAATCGCTTAAACAGAACAAGCAAGTGGTTCTCACAGGGTTTGGAACATTCACTGTGTTGAAACGCAAAGCTCGGACTGGTGTGAATCCTGCAACTGGTGCTAAAATGCAAATTCCTGCAAAGAAAGTACCACGGTTTAGACCAGGTAAAGCGCTTAAGAGTCTTGTAGAGTAGTTAGCTACTCGTAAAGATTATAAAAGGGAGATACATATTATGTGTCTCCCTTTTTCTTTCCCTGGAGTCTTGATTTCACTACAGCAATATTTCTATACTGTTGTTCATGGGGAATATAAACAGGGGAAAAAATGGAAAACATTACTGGATCAGTGAAACAAACTACCAAAACATTTATGGAAAAGCTCAACACGCAATATCAACTCTTTGTAAAAAAATTAGATATCGATCATATCAATTGGCGAGAAATTGGTTCATATATGGTTGTGGGGTTTGTGGTTGGATTCCTTTCTAAGCGCTATTTAAGATCATTAATTCTTATAGCTATTATTATTGTGGTTGCTCTTAAAGGACTTGAGTATTATCATTGGATAGATATTAATTGGGTTCAAATTCAACAAGTATCAGGTTTACACGGGGTTGAAGGAATGCAAGGCGCATTCGATACCATGATTGCCTTAGTGCGTAATAATCTCACCGTGGCAATTAGCAGTCTGATAGGGTTTGTAATCGGTTATAAAATAGGTTAAGGATAAAAGCATGGCACGAGGACAAACATTCGTTGAGGGGCTTTCTAAGATACTTGTGAGCAATAAGGTGATCACTCAAGAAAGAGCGCAAGGATTTATAAACGCTTTTAAAGAAAGTTCACAAGTGCAGTTTGATGACTTTTTGCTTGAGGAAGGTCTCGTTTCAAAAACAGATTTGCTTCAAGGGCTTTCTGATTATTATAAAGTTCCATTTCTTGATACCCGTGGGTATTTTTTTGATCGTCATCATGTCACCAAATTTGAACAGGATTTTCTAGTCCGTAACGGTATAATCCCTGCTGAAGTTGATGAAAACATTATGATTGTGGTTGCAAATGACCCACATAAAGAAGGGTTGGAAGAAAGCATACGAGAGTTTGTTTCATATGATATCGAATTTTGGGTAGGGCTACGCCAACCAATTATCGATTCTATTCGAGAGTATTATGAGCTTGCCATCACAGAAGAGCCACAAGATATGACGGTTCGTGAGCAAGAGATCGAAGAAGAAGGTCAAAAAGATATCGTTGATATCATATAATTTACTCACAAATTTCACATTTAATTGTCTTAATCGATTCCTCTTGCTACCATGCAAAAAATAAAATTTTGTAGAGAGTATGTTATGAATCAATTAGATATTTCCCATATCAATTCTCCTGTTGAGCTTGTTGATACGATTATTGCCCAAGCGATTGATTGGGGAGCTTCTGATATTCACCTTGAATCAATGGAAGAGGGACTGCGTGTTCGTTTGCGCATTGATGGGGTACTTTTTGATTGTGGTGATATTGATAAAAAAGTGATGTCTCAAGTTATTTCCCGCGTGAAGGTGCTAGCTCATATCGATCTCACCAAACAACGTATTCCTCATGATGGTAAATTTCGTATACAGCACAAGAGTAAGCCGATTGATTTTCGTGTTTCTATTTTCCCATCAGTCTATGGGCAAAAGGCCGTAATTCGAATTTTAGATCGTTCAAACACCATGATTGATTTAGATCATCTAGGTTTTGAACCGCACGTATTAGCAAAATTCAGAACTCTTTTGCATAAGCCTCAGGGATTTTTATTGGTGACTGGGCCAACCGGTTCAGGCAAAACTACCACGCTTTATGCAGGGCTTGCCGAGCTTAATAATCCTGAGAAAAATATTATCACACTCGAAGATCCTGTTGAATATCATTTAGATGGTATCGTTCAGGGCAACATTCATCCTGAATCCGGGTTTACGTTTGCAAAAGGAATGCGGGCATTGCTTCGGCAAGATCCTGATATTGCACTGATTGGTGAGATCCGAGATCAAGAAACAGCACGTACCGCAATAGAGGCGGCCCTCACAGGCCATTTAGTGCTGAGCACGCTTCATACTAATGATGCACCAGGAACAATCATGCGATTGATGGATATGGGGATTGAGCCATTTTTAATTAATGCATCAATCACCGGTGTGCTTGCTCAGCGTTTAATTCGGACAATCTGTTCCGGATGCGTGGTGTCCTACGGTCCTTCAGATGAAGAAAAATTTATGCTTGAATGTTGGGGCGATGAAATGCCGGTATTATTCCGGGGCACCGGGTGTGATACGTGTGCGGGGCGGGGCTATAAAGGGCGGGTTGGTATTTTTGAATTGTTGACTCTTACCAATGGTATGCGTTCAAGAATAGTAAAAAACCCTGATTTTGATGCAATCGGTATACAGGCGCGCAAAGATGGCATGCAAACATTATTGCAAGATGGATTGAGTAAAGTTCGTGCAGGGATCGTGAGCCTTGATGAATTGGCGCGCGTTGTTTGTTGATTGGTAATTGGGTTCCTCGATACAATTTTACAAAGTAAAATCACTCGGAATGAAGTTAGTAAATATTATTTTTTATAAGATATTAATGGTTACGGTGAAATGTTCAAGTAGGTAAAATCTATTATAAGGTTCATCCCGAGTGGCGCCGTTAGGCGTTGTATCGAGGGACCAGTTTTGAAAGTTCTTTACGTTTCAACTGATTGTAATAAGGCTTCTAGCTCAGAAATAGCTTCGAGTTCTTCGTCTGAAATTTTTTCTGAATCAGTTTCATCGGATAGTGATTGCTGTTCTTTTAATTTTAAAGCTACCCAATATTTTTTCCAATACTTATATTTACCGGGAAGATATGTAATGCAGGTTAGTGGTATGCGAAGACGCTTATCGCATGCTTTTTGGCAATCTTTTTCTGGATTGAAGCTCATAAATGGCACAAGGTGTTCCGCGCCAAAAGATGTTGTGCCAAGAGCGGTATATTGTTTTTTTTCTGTAATAGGGGATTGTTTCTTTTGAAGAATCGCTTCCATCCCAAAAAGATTGATCGTGATAAGGCATAGCGTGATTAAATTAATTATTTTCATCAATTCCCCTTTATGTACTCATTCATTATATCAGGTTTTGCTTATGATATTCAAGACTAGCGAGAACTGTTAATTATTAAGGTAACGCTAAGATGATATTAAAATCATCAAGTTGTACTGGTTGAACCATTAATTTGCGGAGCTCTCGCTTAACCTGTTTAGTTGATTGATGATAGATATTTTTATTTTGATCATTCATTTGGGAAATGCACCCTGATTCGAGATCTTGTTCTATCGGGATTTTTCCAAGAGTTTCAATTGCTTGAACAAAGCCGATCATTTTCAGTTTTTTTACTGCTTTCTGAGTGTGTTCTCTACCAGCCAGGAGTATCACCTTGTGGCAATCAGTTTGAAAGAGTGTGTTTATGATTCGAGCATCCACCATAGTTGTGTGCATTGCTTTGAAATTTTTCAAAATTAAATCTTTGCTATGCCATTCAGGTTGCGTGTAGCCTTTTTGTTTCATCTTTTCTTTAATGATCTGATCGGTGTAATCAGTGTAAAAATCTAAAAGGCTTTTTTGCGATAGTGCCTCAAATAAAAAAAATGGGAATTGTTTGATGTGGTTATAAAGGTTGTTGTAATTACATTCGCATGAGGCAAATGAAGTGGGGTAGCTTTGCAGTTCATCAAGGCATTGGGTTGAGGTATCATTTAAAATTGCACAGATATAGCCATTATCTCGCAAAATTTTCTTGTTGTATTCCTGGGGGCTTTCTTTTTTAATGAGTAGATCCATATTGAGGAGCTCTGGGTTTTTGTATAATGCTTGTGCATGTTCAATTGCAGAAAAAATCATTGAGCGATGTTCAATATTGGTTACTTTTACGTTGGTTTCTTGTAGGATCGATTCCAGCCCAAGAATCATCGATTCTTCCGGGTCACGCTCCCACCCCATATCTTCCACGATGAAATGAAGATCATCGTTTGATTGCAGAGCAATTTCCTGTAACTTTTCTTGCTGCAGTTGGTTGATAGGATCTTCCCAATGAATGTCGCTACAGACAATAATATATTGATCACTGTTTTGATTATGGAGTACCGTGATATCAGTAATGTAGCACTGAGTGGTAAATCCTGATGCCAATAAGAGTATGGTGATCAGCTTGAATATGTTTGAACGTCGCATAGAAACCCCTATTTAAACCTCTTTAATATTATATCCTAATCATGAAGATGCTGCAAAAGGTGCGCTGCAATTTCAAATAGAAAATACTATTATCTGTTTAATATCATAAAGCCCAGAGTTTGGGGAAAACTTACTTATTATTATGTGAAAAAAATATCATTTTTTTGTTTTGTAAATCGTTTTATGCTACTATAAAAATAGATAAAAAATTCATTTTGGTTTTGAGTATGGTAGGGAAAAACTCGTGTTACAAATCAAAAATCTTTCTATTAACGTAGATCAAAAAACCGTTGTAAAAAATTGTGATCTTTTAATTGCTCCGGGGACTGTTCATGCACTTATGGGACCAAATGGTTCTGGTAAAAGTTCTTTGGCCTACACATTGATGGGTCATCCTCTATATCAAGTTACTGATGGAACCGTTACGTTTCAAAAGAAGAATCTTCTAGATTTGCCGGTTGATCAACGTGCTCGAGCTGGATTATTTCTTTCTTTTCAGTATCCTCAAGCGTTACCTGGCGTAACGGTGTTTTCATTTTTAAAAGAAGCATATTGCGCTATTAAAGATGATTCAGTCGATGTAAAAATATTTGAAGCATTGTTAAAAGATGCGATGAATAATTTGAAAATTGATTTAAGTTTTATGCATCGCTATATGAATGACGGTTTTTCAGGTGGTGAAAAAAAGCGTTTTGAGCTTTTGCAGATGATGCTTTTGCAACCAAAATTAGCAATCCTTGATGAGATCGATTCAGGTCTTGATCTTGATGCACTCAAAATTGTGGCGCATGGGGTGCAAACAATTAGAGCTGCTCAACCTTCAATGAGCTTGCTACTTATCACACATTATCAGCGTATCTTAGATTATATTGTGCCAGACATTGTACATGTGATGTGTAATGGAACAATTGTGCAATCTGGTGAAGCCTCATTGGTGCATCAGCTTGAGCAAGAGGGGTATCATGGATTCCAACAAACTCAATAAACCAGTTAACTTTAAGTATGCCTATCAGTCTGATAAGGGATTGTCAGAAAAAATAGTGAAAGAGATCTCGCAAAAAAATAATGAACCTGGGTGGATGACTGATTTTCGTTTGCAAGCATTGGAAATATTTAATCGATTACCCATGCCAAGTTGGGGTGCAGATTTATCCGCGCTAGATCATCAAGATATTCATTATTTCACTCAGCCATTAAAGAAGCAGCATCGCAGTTGGGATGATGTGCCACAAGAGATAAAAGAAACATTTGATGCATTAGGAATTCCGCAAGCAGAGCGGCAATTTCTTGCAGGAGTGGGTGCTCAATTTGA
>SDBT01003424.1_pt1 | contig 27471 bp, 19 predicted proteins | sample 2277101 | NCBI WGS metagenome assembly SDBT01 (sample SAMN10404973, study PRJNA504765) | marine sediment metagenome | isolation source: marine sediment core GS10_PC15, 103 cmbsf | place: Arctic Ocean: Southern Knipovich Ridge | collected 2010 | reverse complement strand
CCGGTTCAGCCGGCTATAAACCATTTATCGGCATAATTGCCGCCGGATAATATCAGGATTTGAAAAAAAGCCGCCTTTGTGGTAAAAGAACGCTGGCGGTAATTAACAAGCTTAGCGGATTTATCGGTATGGCGATACAGTTTATTCTCGGGCCCAGCGGTACGGGTAAAAGCAGTCTCTGTATAAAGCAGATAGTCAATGCGCTGCTGCAGGGCCGCGCACAGAGGCTGGTTTTGCTTGTTCCCGAGCAGGCCACTTACCAGGCCGAGCGTGCTATCCTGTCGGACAGCAGAGTTGCCGGCTACAGCAGCGGCAGCGGATTTTCCGCAGGGCGAAATAACGGTGCAGAAATTACCGCCGGCGGTCAAAGCGTACTGAATGTAGTTTCATTTGCGCGTCTGCAGTATCTGCTTGTGGGCAAAAATACCGTTCGGCGCAGGCTTTCTCGTACGGGGCGGCAAATGATAATCCATAAGATTCTACGCGACAACAAGGACAAATTCAAGGCCCTGGGGCTTTCAGCGGTGCGGTGCGGGCTTGCGGCGCAGATGGCCGAGACCATCAGCGAACTGAACCGCTGGGGTAAAACACCGCAAGACATCGAGTGCCTGATCAACGGACTGCGAAAAGACGGCGGTCACAACTCAACAACGCTGAAGTTTTCAGATATCCGTCTGGTTTTAAGCGAATACCTCAGGTTCATCGAAGGCCGGTTCGTGGATGAGGATGTGGAACTTAATGCTGTCAGCGGGTCCGTGGGCGGCGCCCGTTTCATCGCCGGCGCACGATTATGGGTGGACGGATTTTCCGGCTTTACCACCACCGAGCTTGTGGTACTTATGGAGCTGTTTGCAGCGGCGGCTGAAACGAAAATGACGCTTTGCCTGGACGCTTCGAGTATCGATGTTCATAATCCCGACCCGCGCGACATCGATGCCTTCGGGCGGTTTGGCCCGAGCGGGCAGACATACGCCGAAATTATGCAGCGCATAAAGAAGCGCAAGCTGCAGGTGGCTGAACCGGTAATACTCGATAAGCCGTACAGGTTCACCGACTGTGCGCCGCTTGCTCATCTCCAGCAGCGGATATTCACAAATCAGGCTGGCAGGACTTCAGCCGGCGGTAATGTCCGTATCATAGCAGCGGCTAACCAGCGCAGCGAGGTGCGGTTTGTTGCAAAACAGATAGCCCTGCTGGTCAGGCAAAGGCCGTACCGGTATCGTGACATCGCGGTTATTGTCTCTGATATCGGCGTTTATGAACATTATATAAGGGCATATTTCGAGGACTATAACATACCATTTTTTCTTGACCGGCCAAGACCGCTGAATCTTCACCCTGTAGTTGGCTTGATTTCCGCGGCAATGGCCATTATCACCGGCGGGTTCCGTCACGCAGACATATTTGCTTATCTGAAAACGGATTTGGTACCAGTAGAGCCGGAGGATGTGGACCAGCTGGAAAATTACTGTCTGGCGTTCGGTGTTACCGGCAGTGACTGGACAAGGTCCGGCAGGTGGCAATTTGCAGGCGGCGGTGACACAGGGTTCAACGAAGAAAAGATTAACATAATCCGGGACCAAATCGCCGGGCCGCTACTCAAACTCAGAGAAGGGCTTTGCCCGGAGAGCGAAGAATCGAAGTTACTCGGCGCCGACGAGTTTACACGAATTATTTTTGATTTTTTCGACCAGCTGCACATACAGGCAACAATAAACAACAGGATTGAACAAGCCCGGCAGGAAGATAATTACGAACTGGTCGACCAGCACCGGCAGTTTTACGATAAATTTGTGGAAGTCTTTGACGAGATGGTCGAGGTCTTTGCCGGCGGGAAGCTCAGTTGCGAAGACTGTGTTTCGATTATCAATATGGCGTTTTCGCAATTGAAGCTTGCTCTTATTCCGCCCGGTCTCGATGAGGTGCTTGTGGGCAGCATTGAGCGCAGCAGACATCCTGATTTGAAAGCAGTTTTCCTCACAGGCACCACGCAGAGGCAGTTTCCCTGCCCGGTAGTCTGTAATAGTATATTGACCGATGATGACCGGATGGCCGCGGAGTCGGCGGATTTTGCGCTGGCGGCAGGTACGGACCGGACACTGGCTGAACGGCAATACCTGGCTTATATTGCATTTACACGCGCATCAGAATTTCTGTGCGTGACGTATCCCGCCGTCAGTGACAAAGGCACTGCCATAGTACGCTCGCAGTTTATCGCCGGTCTGGAATTGCTGTTCGAAAACCTCAGCGAAGAATCTGTCGCAGACGATAAAATAAACCCTGAAAACATTCATACCGACGCCGAACTTGCCGACCTGCTCTGCAGCCGGCTGGGCAAGGACCCCAAGGCGGGCCAACCGGGTGACAAGGAGCAGCTTGATAAATTACTGGCCGATATGTGCACCGATGCCTCGCTTGGGGGCCTTGGCGCCAGGGTGCGGTCGGCGCTCGATTATGACAACAGTGCCGGGCTGGATAAAACAACAGTCGCACAGCTTTCCGGCAGCAGGATAGAAAGCTCGGCCACGAGACTGGCGACATTCGCAGCCTGCCCATATCAGTATTTCGCCCGATATGTACTGGAGCTGGAAGAAAGAAAGGAATTCAAGTTAAGGCCGTTGGAAGTGGGTGATTTTTATCATCGCGTCCTCGACGCTCTGTTAAAACAGCTTAAAGCAGAAGGAAAAGATTTTGCGACGCTGCAGGACGACCAACTGCTTAAGATTCTAAGACAGCAGATTGTGAAAATCAAAAGCGAAAACCGTTTTATATCTAACTTCGCCCGTGGCAGTGCGCATAACAGTTTTATCATCAGCTCTGCCGGCGAGGTCCTTGCCGATTGTGTGGCGGCAATTGCGCAAATGGTGCGAGCGGGAAGTTTCAGGCCCGTTTTGTCGGAGGTTTCGTTCGGCCGAGCGCACGACAGCGGCGATACACTTGGGCAATACCGGATCGGTCTTCCAGACGGCCGAGCCTTGTCTTTGAACGGCAAAATCGACCGGCTTGACATTGCAGAGGCCGACGGTGAAAAGACAGCGATTGTTTTCGATTACAAAAAAAGTAAAGACAAAGCATCTTTCAATTGGGCAAGGTTCTACCACGGCATGGATATGCAGCTTCCGATTTATATGCTGGCTGTTCGCAATGCAAAGGGCGCATTTTATATGCCGATTGAGATAAGCCCTCCAAAAGTCACGCTCGACGAATTATCAGAGAAAACGGACAAATTTGCTTATAAGGCAAAAGGCATATTCAATGGCGAATTCGCCGCGCAGCTTGATGGGCAAACAGATTCCGGCTGGAGTAAATTTTACAATCTTTGCATTGTAAAGGGAGGCGACCAATACGGCAATTACGGCAAAAGCGGTGCGTTAAATCCGGTTGATTTTGAAAAGATTTTGAAATTTACCGAACGAAAAATAGTCGAATTAACCCAGCAAATTCTCTCGGGCAGGATTGATGTCAAACCGTACCGCTTAAGCGGAAAATCGCCGTGCAGTTATTGCAGGTATAAGCCGGTGTGTCGATTCGATTGGCAGGTAAACGAATACAACTTTCTGGCCTCGCTCGGCAAAGCAGAGGTTCTTAAACAGATAGGTGATTGATGCCCGATGACAAAATAAAATGGACCCATCAGCAGCGGCGTGCAATCGGGCGGCGCGGTAGTGACGTTCTGGTGACCGCCTCAGCAGGCACGGGCAAAACGGCTGTGCTGTCGGGACGGTGTGTCGATATCGTCGCCGACAAAAATATATGTCCGCACGTAAGGAACATACTGGTATTGACTTTTACCGAAGCCGCCGCTGAGCAAATGCGCTCGCGAATCGCCGCACAGTTAAAGGCTGAGTATTTAAAAAGCAAAGACCGCCATATTTACCGCCAGATGATACTGCTGGAAGCAGCGGATATCAGCACCGTACATTCGTTCTGCAAACGCCTTATCACCGGGCACTTTTATAAGCTCGGTCTTGACCCCACTTTCGGGATAATCGACGGCGACCAGCAGAGACTGCTTCAGGCCGACGTGCTGGAAAAGACAATCGACTGGGCCTGGGCTCAGGCCGACCTTGCCCAGGGTCTGCAGCAGCTTTTTTACCGGCGCAACCTGCGGATAATTGACGGTTTTCCCGCGAAGATAACGGCTTTGAGCAATTTTCTGGACGGCGTGGTCTCACGGCAGCAATGGTACCGGCGCGCCGCGCAGCTTGCAGAAACCGTTAATCCTTTCACCAGCAGAGTCGGTGACAAACAAAAGCAAATCGTTGCCGAAAAGTTACGGCATATTGTCACTGTACTTCGACACTGCCAGAAGGTCTGTCAGGCTGAAAATCCCGAAAGCGGTTGGCCGGCCAAATGTGAGGATACTTTCATCCGGCCTGCTGCGCAATGCCTTGAACTTTTAGAGGCCGGCCGGTGGGACAACTGCGCCGAGCAGATACGAAATTTTGAAAAACCGCGCACTTATAAGCCCAAAGACCTTTCGGAACCGGCTGGTGAGTTCATAAAGACTGCGGTTAAAGAAGCGGTCGATTGCTTCCAGCAGCTTTCCGAGCTGGCTGTAGTTAATCCCGACTATCTTGATAAGGTCGGCGGCGCAGTCGGACTGCAGACGAGGGTGCTCGTTGAGCTTGTTAAAAAATTCGACCGCCTCTACAGCCAGGCCAAGCAGGCGCTCAACTGCCTGGATTTTGCGGATTTGGAACATTATGCACTGAAGCTTCTGACTGAGAATGACCAGCCGACAGGCAGGGCCAGACCGTCGGAAACTGCACTTGCGCTTCAGCAAAGATACAAATACTTATTTGTCGATGAGTACCAGGATATAAATGCCGTACAGCAGGCAATACTGGATGTGCTTAGTTCCGGTGGAAATCTTTTCGTTGTCGGAGACGTCAAACAAAGTATTTACGCCTTTCGCGGTGCCCAGCCGACTATTTTCCTCCAGCGTCTGGAGCAGGCCTGCTCGCAGGCGAACGGTGCCTCAGGTGCTGTGCGCGTTGACCTCAATACCAACTTTCGCTCAAACAAAGCCATTCTCGATTTTGTCAACCGAATATTCGAGCGCATAATGACTGCGGAGGTGTCGAAGATTGATTACGACCAATCGGCGAGGTTAACGGCGGCTGATGAGAACCAGGCGGTACGCCCGGTACGCACAGGGGGTAATAAAAGCGCTGTCGAGCTGCATATACTTGATGAACAAAGCCGGGATACGGGTTCTCAAAGTGCTGACAGTGACGAATTTTCCGACGACAGGAATCTGAGTGTCATCACAGCCCGTCAGCGTCAGGCCGCTATGATTGCACAGCGCATACGGGAAATGGTCGGGGCCGAAACGGGCAAGCCGGAATTCAAAGTGTATGACAAGCAGATGGGTATTGAACGAGACGTTCAGTACCGTGACATCGTGATATTGATGCGCTCGCCGGCTAAAAGGGCCAATGACTATGTGCGGATACTTCGGCTGGCCGGTGTGCCCGTTATGTCTGAAAGCTCGGCAGGCTATTTTGAGGCCACCGAGGTAACCGATTTGCTATGCCTGCTGAAAGTCCTGGACAATCCTCAGCGCGATATCGAATTGGCGGCTGTGCTGCGAAGTCCGTTCTTCAATGTCAGTGACACCGAACTGGCGAAAATAAAAGCACACGGTAAAACCGACCACGGCAACAAAAATTTCTATGACCACATTGCGGCTTACTGTTCGGCCCTGCCGGATACGGCACTGGCTTGCAAACTCGAAAAGTTCCTTGCCCGGATTCAGCGGTGGCGTACACGTGCCCGGCGGGACAGTTTAGCTGATTTAATCTGGCACATTTATCGTCAAACTGGATTTCTGTGGTTTGTTTCAGCCCTGCCCAACGGGCGAACACGAAGGGCTAACCTGCTCAAACTCCATGACAGGGCGATTCAGTTCGAGGGCTTTGCCGGCACCGGCGGCATACCTTCACTGACACGGTTTATCGAGTTTATCGAAAAGCTTCAGGACAGGGCCCACGACTGGTCACCCGGCCGGCCGGAAGGCTCGGTGGAAAATGCTGTTAATATTATAAGTGTGCATAAGAGCAAGGGGCTTGAGTTTGCCGTGGTTTTCTTGGCTGAGCTCGACAGTAAATTCAACAAAACGGATTTCCAGAATGATTGTCTCGCCGATTCCCGGCACACCCTGGGACTGCAAATTATCGACCATCGGGCCAATGCTCGGCTCAGTTCACTTGCACATCAGGTCATCGCAGAAGAGAAATTATCAACAGCCCTGGCTGAGGAGATGCGTATCCTTTATGTGGCGGCCACACGTGCCAGGCAGCGGCTTGTATTAACGGCGTCGGCAAAGAAAAATATCTGCCGCCGTATTATTTGCAGCGGCTTTTTCTGCGGCGAAGCAGCCGTTGGCGACTGGCAGCTTCGCAGATGCAGCCGGGCTTTGGACTGGATTCTTTACGCTTTGTCCGACCAGAGGAATTTACACGGCATTTTTGAAACTTCATTGGGCCCAAAGGCTGTGGACGATGATTTATTCAGTGTGAAACTTTACGGCCGAGACGAACTGCACCAACTATCAAGCTTTATCGAAAAATTAAGGACCGGCAGGTCAAAACCGGCAAGGGCGACTGCTGCAAAATCGTATTCGAAACAGGCCGAATCAAATTTGTTACAGAAGGCGAAAAAATCTTTAGCCTGGCGGTATATGTATGAGGATGTATCCTGTCTGCCCGCCAAGAGTTCGGTGACACGGTTGAGCCACAGCGGCGATGAGTATTTGAATATTGATTATTCACGGGCATTGAAACGCAGGCCCAAAGCGGTTTTGTTTGCCGAGTCAGGTTCAGCGGGCGCCATTGACAGGCGGTTAATCGGCAGTGCCGCGCACCTTTTACTTGCACGGCTTGATTTGTCAAAGCCTGTTACGCCTGAATCTATTCGAAAAACAAAACAGGAACTTCTGGCACAACAAGCGGTAACTGAAAGTGTTTTAGAACATATCGATACCCATTCCATAATGAAGTTTTTCCAAAGTGACATTGGTAAAACAGTCACCGACAGGGCAAATCGTGTATTACGTGAATGGCCGTTTACTTTCGCTCTACCTTCTTCTGAATTTAATGATTCCAGTCACCAGCCACGAGCGACCAGCGACGAGGTAATTATTATTCAGGGCATAATTGATATGCTGGTTGAGACGCCGGAAGGCCTTTGGGTAATAGATTTCAAAACCGACGATATAACCGCCGACCAGACCAAAGAACGCAGCCGGCTTTATTACCAGCAATTGAGGCTTTACGGCATGGCAGCCGAAAGAATTCTCAAAAGCAGGCTCCGCGGCAGGTGGCTTTATTTTTTAACATGCGGCTGCGGTATTGAAGTTTAAGCTTTTGGCGCTGCCGCAACTGCGGGAATGTGCGGCGTCGGTTTTTCAGTCGGCAGCCGCCTGCCGTTTTGGTTTGCTCTTGTATGCAGCCGGGGTATTTGTATAATGACCGATTAAAATTCGGCTGCATTAACACAATTTATACTTTTAGCACGGAAGGACTGAAATGGCTGATATGCCCAAGGCAAATGCCGTGGTCGGCCAGTCAGGCGGGCCGACAGGTGTGATAAACTGCTCCCTGGTCGGTATCATCGAACAAGCTTGCAAGCACAGTCACATCCAGAACCTTTACGGTGCGATGCATGCCGTTGTGGGTATGGCCAAGGAAGAGTTTATCGACCTGAAAAAGTTATCCGCTGACCGACTGGAAAGAATCAACAATTCACCGGCCTCGGCGCTGGGCTCCAGCAGAGACAAGCCCGATGTCAACTACTGTCAGAAAATCCTCGATGTTTTCAAGAAGCGTAACATCAGGTACTTTTTCTATATCGGCGGCAATGACTCGGCAAATACCGCTCATATTATCAATCAAATGGCTACTGAAACCGGTTATGAACTGCGGGCGTTCCACATTCCCAAAACGGTGGATAACGACCTTCTGGTCACCGACCATTGCCCGGGTTTTGGGACGGCTGCGAAGTTCGAGGCCTGTGCTTTAATGGGCGATGACCTGGATAACCGGACGCTGCCGGGCGTAAAAATCGATGTGATTATGGGCAGGCACGCAGGGTTCCTGACCGCTGCTGCCGTGCTGGGAAAACAAAGAGAAGATGACGGCCCGCACCTGGTGTACGTGCCTGAAAGAGGCGTGTCGGTGGACAAATTCCTTGGTGATGTTGACGGTGTTTGTAAAAGACTGGGCCGATGTGTCGTTGCGGTAAGCGAAGGCATTTGTGACACCGATGGTGTTACGTGGGCCCAGAAGCTGGCCCAGCAGAAGGAAACTGACTCGCACGGCAATATACAATTATCCGGCACGGGGGCTCTGGCAGACTTTTTAGCTGCGCAGGTAAAAGACAAGCTGGGTATCAAAAGAGTACGGGCTGATACGTTCGGTTATCTTCAGCGAAGCTTTGCCGGCCTGCAGTCTGCCGTCGATGCCGATGAAGCCCGTCAGTGCGGACGCCAGGCGGTTATGTACGCTATGGAGCATACCAGCGGCTCAGTAGCCATTAGACGGCTGAGCAGTGGCACAGACTATAAGGTTGAATTGTTCCGCACCGAGCTTAGCAGCGTTGCTGAGAAGACAAAATCGATGCCAGACGAGTTCATTAACGCTGAGGGCAACGGCGTAACCGAGGCGTTTGTTCAGTACGCGCTGCCGTTAACGGGCGGCCTGCCCAAGACCGACCATTTGTGTGATGCCCAGCGGGTCAGTCTCTAATTGAACAATGCTTCTACGAATGTATCCGGGGCAAACTCTGCGATGTCCTCGGGCTTCTCACCAAACCCTACGAATTTCACGGGTATATCAAGCTGGTCTTTGATTGCAATGACGATTCCCCCGCGCGCCGTGCCGTCGAGCTTGGCCAGAAATATCCCGGTAACATCTATTGCTTCGGTAAATAATTTTGCCTGGGCGATGGCGTTCTGGCCGGTGGTGGCGTCCAGTACCAGCAGCACTTCGTTAGGGGCGTTGGGGATTTTTCGCGCCACAACGTCTCGAATCTTGGTCAATTGCTTCATTAAATTCTTTTGGGTATGCAGCCTTCCAGCGGTGTCGAGAATCAGCATATCGGCACCTCTTGCCACAGCAGCGCTGCAGGCGTCAAACGCAACGGCAGCAGGGTCCGAGCCGCTGGCGTGCTTTACGATTTCGGCGCCGATTCGCTGCGCCCAAATACTTAACTGCTCAACAGCAGCGGCACGGAATGTGTCGCAGGCCGCAACAATAACTTTCTTGTTGTCCCTGGTAAACATGTATGCCAGCTTGGCGATGCTTGTGGTTTTACCGGAACCATTAACGCCCGCGACCAGTACCACGGTCGGGCCGGTCTGCGCGGTGTGCAGTTGTCTGTCACGGTCGGGCCAGTAGCTTTTAATGTGTTCCTTGAGGAAAGGAACAATCTGGTCGGTGGTTTTGATTTGGCCGGTGCGATAGGCCTGCCGCAGCTCGGTTATGAGCTTTTCGGTGGTCAGTATGCCGACATCGTCGGTTATCAACGTCTGCTCGAGCTCGTCCAGCAGTTGTTCGTCGATAGTCCTGCCCAGGGTCAGTACCGACGACAGAGAAGAGCTTATTTGATTGCGTGTTTTCGCAAGGCCCCGCCTGAAAAAATCACCTGTTTTGGTAAAAATTCCCATAATTGACCGCTCAATGTTAAAAATTACATTTGTAAGTGTTGCAGATATTCGAGGAAATTTCAAGAGCCGATTGCGTTTATCGGGTTTTTGCAGGGGCAGTGGATAATTTTCTTTGACAAAGGCTGAAGGTGAGGTTAGATTTCTGTGGCTGGGTTCGGCAAGTGAGCCAATTCGTTTTTTAACACAGTCCGGCCTGTTTTTCACGGGGCCTTTCAGGGATTTTAATTTGCAGTTGTAAGTATCGGCTGCGTGACGGAGCCGGGTTTTTAACAACTGTATTGAGGGGTCATAGTAAAGGAGTGCGTTTTGGTGGTTAAGGAAACCGAGGGTGTTTTTGTCGATATACTCGAGCGTGCAAAGGCGCTGGACCCTGTCAACAGCCGCAAATGGTTCGAGAAACTGCGGGTTTTACACTTCAGCGGCGGGCTGCTTGAAATCGGCTGTCCCGATGAAGCTACGGTGCAGTATCTGCGCCAAAAGTGCAAAAGCAGTTTCACTCGGGCCGCTCAGCAGATAACCGGTCATCTCATCGGCGTACAGTTCGATACAGATGGCGGCACAGCCAGGCAGTTGCGGACATTGCCGACGACAGCAGGGCCGCTACTGAGATTACATCCCGACTACACATTTGAAAACTTTGTCGTGGGCCCGAGCAACCGGCTGGTCCATGCAAGCTGCGTTGCGGTAAGCCAGTCACCGGGCAGTACATATAACCCGCTTTTTATCTACGGTAATTCCGGCCTGGGAAAGACACATCTTCTGCATGCAGTCTGTTGTGAGGCCAAAGTACGATTTGCCGATGCGGTAATTCAGCTTTTAAGCTGTGAAGATTTTGTCAACAGGTTTATCAGGGCCATAGAAGAGGGCAACCTTACCAGTTTTCATAACCAGTTTCGTACCGTGGATATGCTGGTAATCGATGATATTCAATTCCTGCGCAAGCGCGAGCAGAGCCAGGAAGAATTCTTTCACACTTTCAACGCCCTTTATAACAACGGCAAACAAATTATCCTAAGCGCCGACAGCGCTCCAAGCGAGATACCGTCGCTGGAGGAGCGTCTTATCAGCAGGTTCAACTGGGGTCTTGTGGCCAGAATCGACCCGCCCAGCTATGAGACCAGGGTTGCCATTGTTCAGAAAAAGGCCCACCTTCGCGACCTGGACATATCCGAGGAAGTAGCGGAATACGTGGCACGAAAAGTGCAGGCCAATATAAGGGAACTGGAAGGGGCGCTGACGACGATTTACGCACTATCGGTGACCAGCGGTAAAGAAATAACACTTGAACTGGCCCAGAAGGCAATAAAAGGGCAAAACGAATCGTCAGCCAGACATATAAGCATAACAGATATTATTGAGGTAGTTACCGACCACTTTGGCGTTCGGCTGAGCTATCTGCAAAGTAAAAAACGCAGCCAGAGTATCACACTGCCTCGCCAGATATGCATGTATTTAGCCAGAAATCTGACCAGACACAGCCTGGAAGAAATCGGGGGCCATTTAGGCGGACGCGACCACACGACCGTTATGCACGCCTGCACCAAAATCGACCGCGAAAGGCGTTCAGACCCGCAGATGAAAGCGACACTGCAGCAGCTCAGCAGGCAAATAACAGAATCACTGCAATAAGGCCTGTGAGTTTACAGGAACAAGCCGTTGGCCTGACAAAAAGTCGTTTACTTTTTGTAAAATTTTAATGAAATTTTCCGCGTTTTCAGGCTAATAAAAGGGGTTTTTCGGAATCAAAAAGCGGAAAAACCGCTGATTTTCGCAATTTACTGTTGACACCGACAGCTATAAACGGGTATAATACGGTTTCCGGAAGGTATGTTTATTGACTCCCGGAACGAAGAAGAGGAGTGGTGAGATGAAAATTCGATTGCTTGCGGTGATAGTGGTAAGTCTGCTTCTTTCACAAATGTCTGTGCATGCCGGAACTGTTTCACTAAGCGACTATTCCAGCTCACCCAATACGAATGCAGATTTGCTTGACGCGGAAGTATCTTTTGAGGTTGTTGGGACAGTCTTAACTATCGAGATTGAGAATCTTACTCCCGCAGGTGACAACGGCTTTAACATACGCCAGCTTTACTTCAACGCAACAGAGAACGTAACAGCCCTGTCGCTTGATACCGGGCTTACCAACTGGTCATTGTCTACTGCACTCGTGGCTGATGGTTTCGGTATCTTCGACTACGCCCTGATAGGCACAGACATCAAGGAATATGAGATAGATGGAGAGGCAATCGGCACTTTTACACTGACTGTCAGCGGCAGCGATGTCTCTGCGGCAGATTTCTATACCGACTTCAGCATCACCGAAGGCCAGGAGCCGATGATTCTGGTGGCGAGATTTGTGAGAGGCCCATCAAACATGAGTGGTTACGGCGCAACAGATGTTCCCGAGCCGGGAACGATTGCATTGCTCGGCCTGGGTGGTTTGGCGTTGATAAGAAAACGCAGGGCTTGAGCCGAAAACGAAAAGATTTTGGTTGACCTTAAGGGGCTGTGAAAAGATTCACAGCCTTTTTTTAGTGACTATACTGTTTCTTTGCCTGCTGCTAATGCTTTTCCCGTATGAGTTCATCTCCAAAAAACTATCTTCTGCCGCGTTCGGGCACGGGCAGGCCAAGCTCGGAAAGGACCTTTTTCATATCCTCCCAGACCCTTTTTCGATTGTCGGGTGAGTAGCTTCTCAGCAGATAAGCGGGATGATAAGTTGCCATAAGCTTTATCGCCGGCTGGCCAATGCCTGAAAAGTACTCGTGAAAACGGCCTCGCAATTGGCCTATCGACTTGTTGGTTTCCAGGAGTGTCCTGGCTGCATGGGCGCCTAAAGCTACTATAATCTCGGGATTTATTATCTCGATTTGTCTTTGCAGGTACGGCAGACAGCTTATTATCTCTTCCGGTCTGGGGTCGCGATTATCAGGAGCACGGCACTTGAGTATATTGCAGATAAAAACGTCACTGCGTTTTAGTCCCATAGCTGCTATGATTTTGTCCAGCAGTTTTCCTGCCCGGCCGACGAATGGCCGGCCCTGTGCGTCTTCATCGGCGCCGGGGCCTTCGCCGACAAAGAGAATACGCGCATTCGGGTTGCCCTCACCCGGTACGGCATTGGTTCGCAAGGAACCCAAACCGCACTTATGGCATTGATGTACCTCGCCGGCGACAGTTTCCAACTGGCTGGCGGTGTTTTCAGAACGAACCGGCTGACGACGGGTATCGGGGCTTGCAATAGTAAAGCCGCCGGTGAGAAAATCGTCCAGCTCAAGCTGCTGGCGAATAACATTGGTGTATTTTGTGTCCTCTTGCATTTGCACCGATTTTAACGACAACTGCATTGTCGGGCAATAAAGAAAAAGGGGCACTTGTATGTGAAAAGTGCCCTTTCAGTATAGCTGATTTTGGTGCAGTGTTTTAAACAAGGCCCTGGGCGAGCATTGCATTGGCGACCTTGATAAAGCCGGCGATATTTGCACCGGCTGCCAGATTACCGCCGCAGCCGTATTCTTCAGCAGCCTGACTTATGTTTTTATAGATATTTGCCATAATGGTTTTAAGCTGGCGGTCGGTTTTTTCGAATGTCCAGCCCTGCCGCTGACTGTTTTGCGCCATTTCAAGGCCTGATACGGCGACACCGCCGGCATTAGCGGCCTTGCCGGGTATAAACAGCACATTGCTGTTGTGGAATACCTCCACCGCTTGCGGGGTGCAGGGCATATTAGCACCTTCAGCGACTGCAAGGCAGCCGTTCTTTGCCAGAGCATTGGCGGCAGCTTCGTCAAGCTCATTCTGGGTGGCCGACGGCAAGGCAATATCGCATTTGACCTGCCATAAGCCGGTGCAGCCTTCTGTGTATTTGGCGTTTTTATGCGTCAGCACGTATTCTTTGATGCGTTTTCTTTCAACAAGCTTGAGCTGCTTTACTGTTTCGAGGTTCACGCCGTCAGCGTCATGTATAAAACCGTTCGAATCCGAAAGTGTTATTACCCTGCCGCCGAGCTGGTGGACTTTTTCAGCTGCGAAAATGGAGACGTTTCCTGAACCGGATATGCTGACGGTCATACCGTCAAGGCTTTTTCCGGCTGCTTTCAGGGCCTGCTGCATAATGTAAACGAGTCCGTAACCAGTTGCTTCGGTCCGCACCAGTGAGCCGCCCCATTCGAGGCCCTTGCCTGTAAAAGTACCAGTGAACTCGTTGCGGATGCGCTTGTACTGGCCGAACATAAACCCGATTTCCCGGCCGCCAACACCGATGTCACCGGCAGGCACGTCGGTATCGGGACCAATGTGCCTGAACAACTCGGTCATAAAGCTCTGGCAGAACCGCATAACCTCGGCATCGGATTTATCCTTGGGGTCGAAGTCTGCCCCGCCTTTTCCGCCGCCCATCATCAGGCCGGTAAGGGAATTCTTGAATATCTGCTCAAAGCCGAGGAACTTGACTATGCCCAGGTAAACGGTTGGGTGAAACCGGATACCGCCTTTATAGGGTCCCAGAGCACTGTTGAACTCGACCCGGAAGCCGCGGTTTACATGAACATTGCCTTTGTCGTCCTGCCAGGGCACGCGGAAGATTATCTGTCGTTCGGGCTCGACGATTCGTTCAAGGATTGCGGCCTGGAGGTATTGAGCATTCTTTTCGACCACCGGCACAAGGGAATCCAAAACCTCTTTTACCGCCTGGTGGAACTCGACTTGGCCGGGATTGCGGGCCAGTACCTGTTCGTAAACGGCCTCAATTGCGGCATTGTCTGCCATTTTTCACTGTCTCCAAAAAAAATTGAGATTTTCAGTTTTCAAAACTATTCTTTTGTCTGATAATAAGTTATACTAATATAGTAAACCGGACAACAATGATTAATCGGCCAAAAAGACTACTTCTTTTAAATAATAGCTTGCAAAAGCAGCGAATACAACAAATTAAAGATAATAGGGTTTATCAGGATGCCTAATAATGCATTTAGAAACACTTAAAGTGTTCTGCGATTTAGCAGAATTGCAAAGCTTTTCCAAGACGGCTGAGAAACACCATCTAAGCCAATCAGCGGTTTCACAACAGCTTGCGCAGCTGGAGCTGATGCACAAGTGTGAGTTTATAAATCGCAAGAAAAGACCTATCGAGCTTACAAGGGAGGGTCAGTTACTTTACCAGGCAGCCAAAGACATACTTGAGAGGTATTCGCAGTTGGCCAGCCAGTTAAACACTTTGAAGTCCTCCACGGACAGCAGGATAAACGTGGGTGCTATTTTCAGCATAGGTATGCACGGCCTGGCCAAATATGTCAAGAAGTTCATGGTCAAATACCCTAACGTGAACGTCCATATTGAGTACCTGAGCTGTGTAAAAATTTATGAAAATATCCTGTCCGGCGATATAGACATAGGTTTGGTGGCAGTGCCCAAAAGGGATAAAAGGGTGGACGTGTACGATTTTGAAAATGAGCCGCTTGTTCTTGCCTGCAGTGCGGGTCATCCGCTTGCCGGCAAGTCGCGCGTAGACATCCACAAGATTCAGTTCGAAAGATTTATCGCGTTCGAAAAGGATGTTCCCACTCGCAAATGGATAGATGGTATTTTAGCCCGGTATAATATCACGGTTTACCCGGTGATGGAGTTCGATAACATCGAGACCATCAAGCGGGCTGTTGAAATAAACTCTGGCATAAGCATACTTCCGCGAGCAACGGTGGTTCAGGAACTTCACAGCGGCTCAATAAGTGCAGTTGAGTTTTCAAACGAGAATTTTATCAGGCCGACCGGCGTGGTCGTGCGCAAAGACAAAGTTCTAAGCCAGGCAGGCCGATACCTCATTGAACTGCTGCGAAAGAGCGCGTGATACTATTTGGCGCAGCATCGGCAGGTATGCAGTGTAAACAGCCCGAAAGGTACAAATGTCAATCAAAGCAGTTATATTTGATTTGGATGGTACTATAACACAGCCTTTCTTCGACTTCGACGCCATACGCGAGGAAATGGGTCTAAGGCCGGATGCGGGGCCTGTCTGGGAGGCTATAAGACAGATGCCCGAGCCTCAGCGGATTCGTGCCGAGAGTATTTTGAACTTTCACGAACAGCAGGCTGTAACTCAATCACAGCTCAACCAGGGCGCAAGAGAAACCCTGCAAAGTATCCGTCAGGCAGGCATTGGTATAGGCATACTGACCCGCAACATGGCATGCAACGCCCTGGCGGTGGCCAAAAAGCACAATCTGCAATTCGATGTGGTTATTGGGCGCCAAGAGGGTCCGGTCAAGCCCGACAGCTTCGGGGTGCTGGAGATATGCCGGCGTCTGGCAGTTCAGCCGCACGAAGCGATGGTGGTGGGCGATTACCTTTATGATATGCTTTCGGCAAGAGCAGCCGGTGCAATTTCGGTTCTGCTTGCCAATCATAAACGAGCTGAAGAATTTGCCAAGCATGCGGATTTTAAGATTGAAAACCTTGAACAAATCCTTGAGATTATTCAAAAAACGAACGGTTAAACGCATACAGATGCGCCAGGAAAAATCACGGTGCGATTGATGTTCAGAAAGACAGCTGTCAATATCGGCCTGCTAATATTGTTGGCGTTGGCCGAAGTGGTAATTGCCCGGGCGGACACTGACAGTTCGGCACAATGCCACAACAAGCCGCAGCAAACCCTTTGCATTGATACTATATTGCGGCGGCTGACCCAAACAACATCACAGTTGAAAAGCTACCACAGCAAGGTAGAGTATCTGTTCAGCCAGCCTTTGTTCGAATCCGAGACGCTGAGGAAAGGTGTTTTGTACTACGATAAAAACTGCGTCAAGTCGTATCTGAGACTGAATTTTCACACTCTCAGGCAGGATCGGGGCCCGGAACAGAAATACGTTGAGCACTATGTTTTTGACGGTACATGGCTTACGCATATCGACTACGAGGTCGAATCGGTCAAGCTTCGGCAGTTGGCCGAAGTCAATGAGCCGATGGACGCGTTCGAATTGGCCGGCAGAGTTTTCCCGGTGGTCGGCTTTCGACGAATAGAGGACCTGAAAAAACAGTTTGATATAAGTCTGATAGCGGAAAGACCGGAAAAAAAAGATTATATCGGTTTGTTGCTGAAGACCCGGGCCGATTCGGTATATAAAAACGACTACAAATCCGTTGAGCTTTGGATTGATAAAAAAACATATCTGCCAGGCCAGATAAAGGCCGTTTCCACCGAAGATGATATTTACCTGATAAAACTGCCCGCAGCAGAGGTTAACAAAGGCCTGGATAAAAAGATTTTCGAAGTCAGAATTCCCGACGGTTTCGGCAGGCCGGAAATAATCCCGTTAAAATAAACGTCGACGGCAAAAAAGGAGCTGTTTCTATGGAGACCATGGTTATAAGCGACAGGGATTTCGAGCAGCTAATGGCAAAACGAAGCAGAAAACTGCTTGAGCCTGCAAAGTACGTGTCCGAACTCGAATCGAGCGAAAAACTACTGAATCGTCCCCTGCTTGGGGAACTGTTGAGCCAATCCGTCCAGCTCGAGGAGCTTCTTGATGCCTATGGAGCGGCAAGTAACTGCCGATGGTGTCAGATGCGTTCGTTGACAGCGGCGATGAAACTTTTTACTGACGTAAGTTACGAGATTCTGCATATTCAACACGCGCTTCCAGCTTACCGTCTGCTGCCGATAGAACAGGATTTTGTCAAAGCCACAGGTCAGGCGCTGCGATTTACCGCAGATGTGATTTTACAAACGGCCAAAGGGATAGTCGAGCAGGCGTCTGAGCTGGGCCTTGCCGGGGGCTTAAAGCCCGACAGTCGCCGGGAATACGTAGAGCAGCTGCCCGGGGGCCGGTTGGTTCATAACTGCAGCCGGCGCAGGACCGGGACTATCTCGGAGACGGTCAGTCTGTTGGCAACGGCTTTTCTGAATCTGGCGGCGGAAAGTGAACATGTACACACGGCAATTCGCGCCCAGCCCACCGAATACGGCCAGTATGTTTTAGAATCGGTCAGTGAGGAAAAACTGCGTGCACTTGAGCTGCGCTTCCATAACCTGCAATCGCTGTATGATACCCACGTTTCGGGAAGAGAGGCGGAAGGCCTCGACAAGGATTTGCCGGTTCTCAGAGGCCATATCAGTGTGGTGTTTCATCTGCTCAAGACAGCTACCTTGTTTGCGCACTATTACGAGCGGCACGTTAATAAACCTGTTTGCAGTTTGCTTGCGGGGCGAGAGCCGTTGGTTTCTGCGGAGACACTTTTGACTGTGCTTGTGGAATATTCAATAGCCTACATAAGCTATTACATTGACAGTGCCAGGAATTTATGCCAGTCGATGCTGAAGCGTTACATCGAGGTTGACCGGATTGAAGCGCCTGTGCCGCAGTACAGGGGTTTCCATGTACGGCCGGCGACACTGATAGCCAAGCTGGTTCAGCATTACGGCAGTGAGGTTCGGATGAAACTTGAAGACGAAAGCTATGACGCCGGCACGGCTTTGGAGCTGTTCCGCGCAAATGAAAAGCTTAATGCCCAAAAAAGACGATGGCTGGCTGAAGAAATAACTCAACTAAAAATTGTGCCGTCAAAGACACGCGACAAGGATATAACGAACATTTTGCGGGATGTGGTGCTGGCGCTGACCGAGCAAAGCAAATTGGTAGTTTACGAACAGCCGCTGCAGATGCAGTACCAGCCGGATGAAAAGCAAAAACAGCAACCGCTGCTGGAACAGGTTATTTCACAGATTGCGCGCCTTCAGACCATAGGTAAAATTGACATCGACACCGACCTGAAAGTGACGTTTGTAGGCGACAAACGTGTGCTGGCCGATATTAAACTTCTGGCCGAATCCGGATACGGGGAGGACAGCTTCGGCAATAACGTGGAGCTGCCGAAGGAACTTGCCTACCTGCGGCGGTAAATTAAGAATAACTACCGGTAACCAGGAAAGGGGAAAGAAAATGGCGAAGGCGATAGTAGTTTATTATTCAAGGACCGGCAATACCAAAAAGATGGCTGAAATTATAGCCAAGTCAATCAACGACGCGGGTGTGTCGACGACATGCAAGAGCGTAGAGGATGTAAAGGCAGCACAGCTGCTGGATTATGATGCGGTGGTGGTTGGTTCTCCAACTTATTACGGTCACATGGCTGCTGCGATAAAACAACTTTTCGACGATTCGGTTGCCAACCATGGCCGGCTGGAAGGTAAGGTCGGTGGCGCGTTCAGCAGCTCAGCCAATATCGGCGGCGGCAATGAAACCACAATAATGGGCATAATAGAAGCGATGCTTATAGCAGGCATGATTGTAGCCGGTGACCCGCAGGGCGACCATTACGGGCCGGTTTCGATAGGCAAGCCCGATGAAAGGGTTCAGCAGCAGTGCCGGCGCAAAGGCATTAGAATCGCTGAGTTGACCAGAAAACTTTATACCTGAGCGTAATTGCGTTGGTTGTTGAAATCAAGGCATGGCAGCCGTCGACACAGAATAGGGTCAAAATACGGCCAAAATAAAAAATTGCTTTTTTACTGCAAAAAAAGCATTTTTCTTTGACAAACCCTGATGGTATGGTTAAGTTTTTGGCGATTAAGAACCATTAAAGTGGAGGATTACTTAATGCAAGAGTACGAAGACCTGAAGGCACTGGTAACAGAAATCGAAATGGATATCGGCAAAGCTGAGGGCGGAAATAAGGCCGCAGGCACGCGAGTGCGCAAACAAATGCAGAATATAAAACAGGCGGCCCAGACTCTGCGCAATCGTATCCTTGAAATCAGGTCGGTCTAATCGACAGGCATAACTATTTACCCTCGCGGCAGTTACAGGTTTTGGGTCTAATTACGGCTACATTACTTTGTGCTGCGGCGGTCGGGTAAGTATAGGTAATGGGGCGTACGAAGTTGATGTATTGGGATTATTAATGGCGCCACCTTTATTATTTGACTTGTCTAAAATAGATATGACGGCCGCTTCTGTTTTCGGCAAAGAAGCCATCATGCGGGTAAATCCTCAGCGTTTTGAGATGCAGCATCTGGATGGCATTCTCTGGTACGACAAAGAGAAATTTCTTATTCTTGGCTATAAGGATGTGGCCGCGGATGAGTTCTGGGCCCGTGGGCATATCCCGGGGCGGCCTTTGATGCCCGGGGTGATAATGGTAGAGGCAGGGGCTCAGCTTTCGAGCTTTTTTGTAAAGCATGTTTATGAGATGGCTGGTTTTATCGGTTTTGCGGGCATTGCTTCAGCCAAGTTCAGGGCGGTTGTTGAACCGGGGCAAAGATTGTATCTGCTGGCGGAGATTACGAGTTTCGGAAGGCGTAAGTATACGTGCAGCGTTCAGGGAGTCGTAGCAGATGCTCTTGTGTTTGAAGCGGTGGTGTCCGGCCTGAAGGTCTGAAGGGCACAACCCCACTCTGAGGCAGCGGCAAAGCGGTTCGGCGTAAATTCAACATAGCGGCTAATAGCCCCAACCGGATTTGAACCGGTGTTGCCGGGTTGAAAACCCGGTGTCCTGGACCTACCTAGACGATGGGGCCAACCAACAATAACTATTCCAGCGTGATGCTCTCAGTTGTACAAGCATCGACACAGACGCCGCAGTCAATACAAGCTTCGCTATCGATGACCGCCTTTTCGTTAACCATTTTAATGGCTTCACTTGGGCACTCTTCTACGCAGGAGCCGCAGCCAGTGCATTTTTCCTTGTCAATTTTTGCCGGCATTAAAAAACCCTTTCAAAAAGATACGATATTCAACGAAAAAAGTAAAAGGCCAAATAATACAAAATAACGGTGATATTACAACAAAAATTTGCGGCTGTTTAACGGGTCAATGACCGCCTCTTAAAAGGCAGCGGCGCTGTAAGTGAGGTTGTTCTGTGGGTCACTTAACAACAGAATTAAGCAAAAAAACCGGCGAAGAAAGGATTAGGCCGGCAGCAATTTTGATTCGGTTGCTGTTTATCTTTTTGGCGTTCTATCAAGCCGGCTGCAGTGTCACGGTGGAAAAGGCGCCGGCAGAATATGATATTGTCGTTTACGGCGGCACCAGCAGCGGAGTGGCCGCTGCTGTACAGGCTGCACGGATGGGCAAAACCGTTGTTCTGGTCGAACCTGGGCGGCATTTAGGCGGTCTTACCAGCGGCGGCTTAGGCGCAACCGACATCGGCAACAAGGCTGCCATAGGCGCAATAGCCAGAGAGTTTTATCAGCGGGTTTACCGGCATTACACCACGGATGATGCGTGGGTATACCAGAGCCGCCAGCAGTATGAGCCTGCCAAACGGTGGAAAGGTACAAAATCATGGTGGCTGTTCGAGCCGCATGTGGCGAAGCAGGTTTTCAGGGATATGGTAGAGCAGGCAAATATCGAGGTAATTTACGGCCAACGGTTGGATTTGAAAAAAGGGGTGTGCAAACAGGGTTCGCGAATAGTAAGCATCAGGGCCGAATCGGGGCAGGTGTTCGCCGCCAGAATGTTCATCGACGCAACATACGAAGGCGACCTGATGGCCAAAGCAGGTGTTTGCTACTTTGTCGGCAGGGAAGGCAATTGCCAATACGGCGAGACATTGAATGGCGTTCAAACAGCAAATGCCCGCTATCACCAGTTTGACAAGTGCGTCGATGCCTACGTGAAAGCAGGGGATAAGTCCAGCGGCTTGTTACCGGGCGTGCACGGCGCCGGCCCCGGCCGGCAAGGACAGGCAGACCATCGTTTGCAGGCATACAACTACCGAATGTGCCTGACGGACGTGGCGGCAAACAAGGTGCCTTTCCCGAAACCGAAGGATTATGACGAACTTCGTTATGAGCTGCTTTTGCGGTATTATGGAGCTGGATACGACCGGATTGGGTGGCTGCCGGTGCAGCTTCCGAACCGCAAGACCGATACGAACAACAGGGACGGATTCTCAACGGACAACATTGGAGCCAATTACGATTATCCTGACGGCGACTACGCTGCACGTGAGAGGATAATCCGTGACCATATAAGTTACCAGAAAGGTTTGATGTGGACACTGGCCAACCATCGGCGTGTACCGGAAAAAATACGCAGCGAAGTCAGCCGTTGGGGATTGGCCAAAGACGACTTTGTCGATAATGATAACTGGCCGTATCAAATCTACGTGCGAGAGGCCCGCAGAATGGTCAGCGACTACGTAATGACCGAACAGAATTGCCGCGGCCGGCGCATTGCAGAGGACTCGGTTGGTCTCGGCGCCTACGGCATGGACTCTCATAATACCCAGCGGTACGTAGATGAAAATGGTTGTGTCCGCAACGAGGGAGACATTCAGGTTGGCGGCTTTAGTCCCTACCCGATAAGCTATCGCTCAATTATTCCCAGGCGCGGCGAATGCTCGAATCTGCTGGTTCCGGTATGTGTTAGCGCATCGCATATAGCTTTTGGTTCGATTCGGATGGAGCCGGTATTCATGATTCTGGGACAGTCGGCGGCCACCGCGGCGTCTCTGGCAATTGACGAAAATGTCGGCGTCCAGCAGCTTGATTACCGGAAACTGCGCAGCCGTCTGCTCCAGGATGGGCAGATTCTGCAGTGGAAGCAGTAGAACCGGGACAGTCAGCTTATCAGGCTTTTTTTCGGCAGCGTTTGATATGGTTCATAAAGCAAAGGCACGTATGGGGATTAGTTGTTTTGGGACGGTTCGGCACCGAGGGCGATTGCCATGTCCCGAACAAACCGGTTGGCGGCATATTTGGCTGTGTGGTCCAGGACCTTTTCAAACTGCCCGCCCTGGTTTTTTGTCAGCAAAAACATCGCCATCATTCGAACAGGCCAGTGCTTATGGTTCAGGTTGGCGGCCGTGGCATTAATCAGTTCGTAGTCCAGCGGTACCGCCAGCATTGCGGCCATTGTATGCACGTTTACGACCCAGTCATCATCGGAAAGGTTGTGCAGCAGGGCCGATTTCAGTAAAACCGGCATCCACTCGGCGTACATAAACCTGTAAAGGGGCTGCTGATTTGCCATTACGTGCTGCTCGGCCAGCAGGCCGGCGAAAAGCTGAACGGTTTTTATTTTTTGGCCCTGACGACCTTTCGTGAGACTGTTAAACCTGTTTTGCAGGAATATGTTTGTCAGCTCAACACCGGGACGCGTTACGGTTGCGGTGGTAGGTTTTATTGCCGCAAATTTGTTGGCAACCTGGTCCCGACCGACGGTAACGGGGTCCAGATAGACGGTAAATTCTATTTGTAGAGACGCTTGCGGGTACGTCAGAAGCGTGTGACGCAATTTTCCCGTAACCAGCCGTACCGGCACAAGCAAATTGTCTCCGGGCTGCAGCGGCGAGGAAGGCCGGATTTGCACAGATATCAGATTTGGTATCTCGGTGACTATGTCCCCGGTAACGCTTGCATCGATTCTGATTCTGCCCGTGAAGAAACTTTCATCGGAAATAACAATGGGTCGGGTCCAATTGTTCTTTATCACGACTGTCCCGCCAAATTCAGTGTCATAAGAGAACTTATCGCCGCGGACACTTAGTGCTACGGCAATAATCTGCTGCGGAGGTGAGAATTTCGGGACAATGGTTTGACCGAAGCTGTTTCTCAGTGCGATTGCAATAACATCAGCGTCAACGGCAGGCAGGTAAAGACCACCATGCTCGGCGAGCAGTTTTTCTGCTCTTTCGGCCTCGAGCGAACCCGGGTCGGCGGCAATAACCGATTTTAATAATTCGATAGCGGCATCTTTTTGGCCCTGATTCAGTTGAATTTCTGCAAGGGCCAAATCAGCCAGGCCGTTCCGAGGGTAGTTGTCCAGAAGTTGTTTTGCCCAGTCAAGCTGGTCGTTCATTACCAGCGCATAAGCCAGCATAGCTGCCATTACCGGGGAGTTGGGGTCAGTCAGGTAGGCCTTGTTGGCCCAGTCCACTGCTTTGTCGGGGTTCGGATAGGCAAAACAGTAGAACCAGGCCAGCTGCCCGGGACCGAGATGCCCGTACCGGCTGTTCTCGGGCTGCGCGGGTTTATTGCCGGAGCCGGATGTTCTGGGAGCGGCAAGATGGATTTGCGCTTTTTTTTCAGCTGACTTAAACATTTGTTGTGCCTCGTGCCGGCGTCCGATTTTGAGCATGGCTTTTGCAGCCAGTGCTTCGGCTAACAAGTCAAAACGGCCGCTTTGCCTGACAGTGCTGACAATCTGAAGACAGCGGGCCTGACCCTGGGGGCTGTTGTAGCAGCTAATCATCCACGGCAGATAAATGTCGGCTCTCAGACCTGCAGAAGGCTGCAGAAACGTGGATAATTCCGCACAGTATTCGTAGGTCCGTGCGGCAATATGGTAAAGCTGCAGTTTCTCTGCGAAACGCGCGAAAGCCATCGCAGAATCAATATTGAACGGGTCTTCGTCCAGTGCCAGCCTGAGATGCTGGGCCCGTACCGCCGGTTCTAACTGCTCAGCCGCCAGCTCGGACAGTTTAGCAAAGGCCAGTTTGTTATACTTGTTTGCGTTTAGCGCCTGGATAAAGTGCAGTTGAGCGGTCTGCGAATCGGTCTTTTCGGCGGCGTACAAACCCAGCAGAGTATGCAAATCGGAATCCAGCGCGCTATTCTTGCCCCCAAGATACTCCAAAAGCTGTTTGAGCAGGTATTCTCGCTGCTGACGGGAATTCAACTTCTCCAGCAGGTAACTGACAGACTGTTTGGGGACCTCAAGGTCGATGGACTCAGCCACGTATTCAGCCAGCAGGTTGTACACTAAATCCCGGTTGTCTTTGTTGGGGTCCCGGCAGGCAAACGTGACCATGTCGGGCACGACATACGAGGCCCTGCTGTCCAGGGCTCTGGCAGCGGTTAACAGAACCAGTGCCTGCCTGATTTCGGGTGTATTACCATCTTTTTCGCCGGCCAGCTCAGAGGCTACCTCGTGGAATACCTGTGCGGCCGAAGGAGAAAAAAGCGGGCTTTCGGTCTGCTGATTCCGGAATCCGGACTGCCAGAGGCGGGTTTTCTGTGCACTGCCGGTTGAAGGGCGGTAAATCAAGCAAACGGCGAAAGCAAGAATGTAAAATCGAAAAGCCGTTGGTTTTGACTTTTTATTTTGTGTTTTTATCGGCATTTGTCCCTGCGGTAGTCCGGAAAAACGACCTTTTCTATATTTCGGGCAATTAACGGTTCAGCTTTAGGTAATAGGCCTGTCACTGCACCGGCTGTTTATCTATGGCGCCTGTAAGCAGAGATAACATCTCGATTCGCAGCAATTTGGCTGCGAGCGCGTATGACACCGCTGCAGAAGGCACAATCAAAAGCAGTTTCAGTATATCAGGCCAGGTCCGACACAGCCATAAGGCAGGTATTATCACAGCGGCCATAACAATTGTTGCGGCAGTGGTTTTGGCGGCAGCCCGAGCCAGGTTCGGGAAAAAAGTCTGCAAATCGGCGGCGGCAGCTTCGAATTTACCCAACCGCTTTTTGAGCACAAAAATCAAGATAAACACCTGCAGGTAAGAGCAAATCGCCGTCGAAAGCGCAAGACCGCCCGTACCCCAGAACCAGACAAGCACCAGGTTCAGTATTATGTTGGCAAAAACGGCAATTATGGCGGTTTTCATCGGCGCCTTCGAGTCCTGCAGGGAGTAAAAGGCCCTTATGATAATCTGCTGGGCGAAATAGCCGCATAAGCCCAGCACATAAAAAAACAACGTTAATGTAACCATGTTTGTATCGTTGGGAGTAAATCTGCCGTGTTGAAAGGCCAGCGAAACCAGGGGCCTTGCTACCGCAGCCATGCCTACCGTGGCAGGTATGGCTATAAACAGTGTATAACAAAGGCCCCGGCGGATAGTATTGGTCAGGGCGGCGAAATCCCTTTTGGCCGACAGGGAACTCATTACCGGAAAAATCGCTGTGGCCAGTGATATACCGAAAAGGCCCAAAGGCAGTTGATAAAGTCTTTGGGCGAAGTAAAGATGCGAAACCGAGCCTCTGGTGAGTGGGTATGCGATTTCCTGGCCCATAAGCATAAAAAAACTGCCTTTTTCGGCTGATGCCGAAAGGCCCCAGGCGATAAGGTCGTCAGCTAATGTGTTAATCTGCGTTACCGTCAGGCCCAATATCATCGGCCCCATTAAAATAATAATATTCCTGAAACCGTGGGAATAAATCCTCCAGGCCGGTCTTATAGACACACCAGCAGCTTTCAGCGGCGGCAGCTGAAGAACAATCTGCATAGTCCCGGCGATAATGACCGCAAATGCTACGAAAAACAACTGCCTCCGCGGCTGAATCTTGAATGCCCAGCCGGTTAATAATACAGCGGCGATGATGAAAATGTTCAGCACTATCGGTGCCGCGGCCGGCGCTGCAAAATGCCTGTGCACATTCAGGACACCGCCGAGCATCGCTACGATGCACACAAGCAGCATATACGGCAGCATAACGGCCGTAAGCGACAGCACAAGAGAGGTCTCACCGGAGACGTTGAACAGCCAGCGGTAAAGCCAGATTCCAGCCTCACCAATAATTACCAGTGCCGCCAGAATTACAAACAGCACGGTCAGGACGGTGTTGATTAGTTGTTTTGCGTTGGCAGGGTTTTCGTGGAGCTGCTGACTGTAAACAGGGATAAAAGAGGCCGAAGCGGCTCCTTCGCCGAACAGTCTTCTGGCGAGGTTGGGAATCTTGAAGGCGATGGTCCAGGCGTCGAGCAGGGCCGTGGCGCCGAAAAAGTGGCTGTAGGTTATGTCCCGCACGAAGCCGAATATCCTGCTTACGGCAGTAAGGAAAACAATCTGTCTGAAACCTTTGACCATGGGATTTTCCGCCAAAGTATGACTTATATTCTTCTGGCCACGGTAAAGGGCCTGCGTCGGCCGATGTTGTTCAGCAATCCAATGGATGCCATACTGACGACAAGACTGGAGCCGCCGTAGCTGACCAGAGGCAGTGTCAGGCCGGTTATGGGCATTAAGCCCAGAGTCATGCTGACGTTGACCAGCACCTCAACAACAAACATCGCCACAATGCCGGTGGCCAGCAGCCTGCCGAACGGGTCGGTATTATTGACAGCTATCTCCAGCCCGCAGGCGATAATAATTACATACAGCGCCAGAACACCCATACTGCCCCAGAAACCCCACTGGTGCGCAATGACCGCGAATATAAAATCATTGTGTCTTGCGGGCAGAAAATTGTACTTTACAAAAGGGCCTTTTCGAAAACCGTAGCCGTTTGTGCCGCCGGAGGCGACGGCGAATTTTGAACGGATTAAGTGGTATCCCCAGTGACTTTCCCATTGTTTCTCGCTGAAGGTTCTGCCCAGGAGTGCGGTGGTAATTTTGGGGTGTTCCTGCGCGGCAGCGCGAATGCTGGGGCTTTGCAAAATTACCGAGCTGATCCTTGCTCTCTGATAGGGCTTCATTACAAACCACATAATGGGACTGGTTACCACTGCCATAACGATAATAATCAAAAGGTGCCTGACCTTTGCGCCGGCGATGAAAAGCATGGCAAAAAATATCGGCATCATCAGCAGCACGGTTCCCAGGTCCGGCTCTGCGACAATCAGCATCATGGGTACAAGTGTCAGCACGAACGGCCCGACAAGTGCCGTGAAATTGCGGTAATTGCTTCTGTATCGAAGATACCACGCCAGGGCCAGCAGGTATATGAGCTTGCAGAATTCGGATGGCTGCAGGCTTATTTGCCGCCCGGCAAGGTCCAGTCTTATCCATCTGCGTGTGCCGTTTACCACCGGCACGAAGGGAATATCGACAAAGTTATCCAGCAGCAGCACCGCCAACAGGGCCAGTATCACCGCGTACACGGCGTAACTTACCGCGCCGAAGCGCCTGTAGTT
>SDBT01003423.1_pt1 | contig 27474 bp, 29 predicted proteins | sample 2277101 | NCBI WGS metagenome assembly SDBT01 (sample SAMN10404973, study PRJNA504765) | marine sediment metagenome | isolation source: marine sediment core GS10_PC15, 103 cmbsf | place: Arctic Ocean: Southern Knipovich Ridge | collected 2010 | reverse complement strand
TGGAGTCTGGTTAACCCACGTTCGGGGCGGAATGTATCGTAGATTACTATTTTTCCACCGGGTTTGAGTACCCGATATATCTCGGTTATCATATCCGGATCCGAGTTGAGTGGCCGGAAGACGAAACCGGCGTTCGCGCCGTCGAAGGCGTCGTCTGGAAACGGCAACCCCCGGGCGTCGCCGCGGACGAAATCCCCTGCGCCGCTCCGCCGCGCTACCGATAGCATCTCGGCGGCCCTATCTACTCCGATAATAACCGATTCGGGATGCGCCCGGCGTAACGCGCGGGCGGAGATGCCAGTGCCCGTCGCTATGTCAAGCAGGCGGCCCGAAGAGAGCAACCTCGACGCCTTACGTCGCACAACGCGATCGCCGCCGAAACTCATCAGGGTGTTGAGGAGGTCGTATTTAGAAGCTATATGGTTATACAGCTTGTCCAGCTCGTGTTGCGATTTCATATATTACCAACCGGGTTCAAGAAAATGGGATTCGGAACCAAATATATCAGAAAATAACAAAACCGGGCCGGTTTCTCTACTAGAAATTTGGCATCGAAGTACAGAAATCCGTACTTGACATCCCTTAAGTTTTAAGTTATATACTGCGTAGGAAATTTAGGAATAAACGATCATTGAAAGTTAGATACTAATTGGGAACGGAGAATATGGAGAGGAAAACGTACGTAAAGCCGGGGATTACATCCAGCGAAGCATTTACTTTAACCTCGCAGGCCTGCGACGCCAACCAGAACCCCGGATATTGCGACCAAAGACCTAACTTACTCTGGGAACAGGGCGGGGGATGTAATATCTTTTTTAAAGGTATAATGCCCGGCGGAGGGTGCCAACCGCCTCCCCCTAATAATGTTACGTTGCATTCATAATTACCAAATTCTTCAGGTACTCATCGCGGGTAGCTTTTTCGTCCCGAAGGCGCGGCTGTAGGCCGCGCCGTTGATATAACCCGCCATAAACGGCGCGGTCTCCCGAAAATCGCCCGTTCCAGCCGCGTCTTGTCGGTGTCGCTTTTAGCCGCCGCCAGCCGCTGTTTCTTCGGGAATGCATTATGTATGCAGCCCCGATTTTAAAATCGGGGCTGCAATAATACGATAATTTACTACCCCTCCACCACCTTAATCTCCAATCGTTGGTAGGGACGGCATTACCTTGCCGCCCGTATCGGATATGCGGTGTTTACCGGCGGGCGCGGAAGTAACCGCGCCCCTACGAACGGGGTATGTGTGCGCGGCGGCGGCGGTTTTGATGGCGCGTTCCGGTCGCGTCTTGTCGCTAGTCCTTACGTAACTATATCGAAATATGCTTGATGAGACGTATAAATGTGAGACGGTCAATATGTATTATAAATTCATTGACGTTTACTTGCGGAAATACGTTACCTTTTTACCATATTTATATGTTATAATACCGGATGGAAAAAATAACCGGGAACCGCGAATACTATCAAACAGGCTTAGCCACCGAGCGGTTATTATCACCGTCGGAGGTTATACCTATACCTGTTCGGGAACCCAATATCGCGGCTGTAATACTCGCCGCCGGTGAAGGTAACCGCATCCGTGGAGTAAACGGTGGGGTCCCCAAACCCCTTACGTCGCTATTCGGCTTGTCGCTAATTGAACGGGCTATCCTATCCTGCCGGGGAGTCGGCGTTTCCGAGTTTTTCGTGGTAACGGGAGCTTACGAAGAAAAGGTTAGGACACACGTGACTGACCTGGGCCTGCGTTTAGGCGTTACGGTGAAAACCGTACATAATCCGAATTGGCGGGGAGGGAACGGTACGTCGGTTTTGACCGTTTCGCCGTATATAAAGAGCCGTTTCTTACTTTTAATGGCCGACCATCTGTTCGACCCGGAAATTCTTTTACGTTTATTCGCGGCTAGCGAAAAAAACGATTGTTGTCTCCTTGCGGTAGACCGCCGTATCGATAGGCAACCCGATTTACGAGATTCTACCAAAGTACAGCTCAAAGGCGAAGCCATAACCGCTATCGGAAAAGATCTCGAAAAATTCGACGCAATAGATACCGGCCTTTTTATATGCAGTCCGTACCTATTCGACGCTTTAGAGGAGACTATCCTACAGGGCGACGGGTCACTATCCGGCGGCGTTCGACGTTTAATCGCGAGCGGTAAAATCCTCGCCGTCGACATTTACGACCGGTTCTGGGTCGACATAGATACGGGCGAGAATCTATCGTTAGCGAAAAGTTTACTCCTCGCCGATATCCTTAAACCGGCCGACGACGGCTTCGTCGCCCGGTATATCAACCGCCGCTTATCGGTAAGAATCTCCAGAATTTTAGCCTGTACAAGAGTTTCGCCCAACACCATATCCGTCGTCAGTTTTATCCTGTGTTTGGCGGGTGCTCTCCTTTTCGGCTTCGGGAAATATACGTGGACTATAATGGCGGGGTTTTTAGTGCAGATAGCTTCGGTCGTTGACGGCTGCGACGGCGAGATAGCAAGGTTGAAGTTCCGAAGTAGTCCTTTCGGCGGTTGGTTTGACACTATCCTGGACCGCTACGGCGACGTAGCAATCGCAGCGGGAATTACCTTCGGCTATTGGCTCACGCATCCTCATCCTGCCGTATGGTTAATCGGTATTTCGGCTATGGTCGGTTTCGTAATGGCGAGTTATACGGGCAAGGAATACACCCTGCGACATAATCGCAGTTTGCCCGAGGGTTTATTAAGGAAGCTGGCCCGGAGGGATTTACGCCTGTTCGCGTTTTTCGTTGGCGGGCTAATCAACAGACCGTTCGAAGCTTTAATCCTAATCGGTTTTATTTCTCACCTTTCCGTGGTTTGGTCTTTCGTAAAGGCCTACGTTCGAAAAAGCAAACAAAGCCTGCGCCGGTAAAATAAACGTAGCGGTGTTCCGGCCGCGTCCTGTCGCTGTCGCTTTTGGCGGCGGCCGGGCGTTTATGTATATCCGCAACCTACTCCGTAAAATAATTGACTTATAACGTTTATTCGCGTATAATATCGGTGTAATCGCGTTTACTTATTCAGGGACAAATATGGGAAATAAACAGGCAATATCTAACCTTGACACCGCCAAAACCGGTATCGATATAGAAACTATTGTAAACAACCAGAATACCATCATCGGCTTACTCGATAAACTGCTGAGAACCGAGCAAGAAGTTATAATAATCGAAGAAATTCCCCGCGACGAAGCGAAGCGGAGGATAGAGGACTACTTCGCGGGTAATGACGGCGATATATTCTACGATGAGTTAATCGACGAGCTACACATCGGCCTGGAGTTGGTCGTAGAGCTTTGCGAAGAACTGAAGAACGAAGGGAAAATCGAGGTAGCCTAGATGGCGAAGACACTCTACGAGAACGGCGGTACGTTCAAGGCCGAAAGAATAATAATTACGGCCCGTAAGTTCACAAGGCCCAAAATCAGCAAGGACAGAACGAGTACTCATAAACTCCAGCAATGCAGAGCCGAAGGTACCGCAACCGCCGTTATTTCCAAACCAATGCGAGCTGTTAGGGATTCCAAATAACCCTGTACAATTCCCCCCTCCACCACCTTAATCTCCTATCTTATTAAGCTAACCACGCCGTAGCGGCTGACTCGTGTAGCCGAGGCCTTTAGGCCTCGTTATAGCCGTCGAACAACGCGCGTTACTCCGGCGAACTGGAGTTCGCCGCTACGGGCTTTTTGCGCGGCGGCGGTGGTTTTGATGGCGCGCAAATAAACGTAGCGGAACTCTCCAGAGTTCCGTCGGAGGTCGGGAGACCTCCGCTACGATTATATAGCGCTGTCCCTACGGTTCTTTAAGCTTCGCGTTTTCGGCTAAACTGGTCAGCCGCCGCGGTTTATTCTCCGCTGTCTTTCTCCAAGAACTCGCCGAAAGCTTCGGCGAGTTCGGTGTTGTCGGGATTGTAGCCTACAACCTCGCGATAGGCCTCCTCGGCCCTCCCGGCGTCTTCGCGCACCTCGAGCAGGAAGTCTATGTAGTATGACCAGGTATCGGGCCAGTAACGGTGGGCGTCGGCGGCGCGGCGGTACATCTCCTCGGCGCCGTCGTAGTCCTCGCGGACGTACTGCAAGAATAGGCCGTAGTTGATTAGGCCGATTGTCCCCTCCGGGTCCAGCTCCAGCAGTTTATGGTAGATAGCTTCGGCTCTGTCGTAGTCCTCGCGTACGTTTTGCAGAAAGCGGGCGTAGTCCGACAGGTTAGCGTAGTGGTCCGGGTTTGCGGCCAGCGCCCGCTCGAAGTAACGCTCGGCGGCGTCGAAGTCCTTCTTCTGTTCGAACAGAAGCAGGGCGTACAGCCCGAGCAGAGGGGCGTTGTCGGGAAACTTCTCGATTCCGGCGCGGTATATTCGCTCCGCGTCCTCGGGGTTGCTTTCCTTGATTTCGTCGGCCGCGTTGCGGTAGTGCAGCCAGTTGGTGAAGTTGGGGAAAGGGTCTTTGTCGGTCATACTAACTCCCGATGATTCTTATATTAATAAACCAGAGAACCTACCTATAGATTTATTACGACCTTCGACCTCCTCGTTAATTTTATCCGTTAAACCGAATAGCGGGATATTAAAGTACGGTATTTTCGTTTGCGAATTACGGAGTTTTTCGTCTAATTCGGACGTAAACTTTACTGCCCCTTTCAATAATCGAAAATAGTAGAAATAATCTATAAGAAACGTTATTCCGAAAAATATTAAAACAGCGACTGACGCGATCACCGTGATTGTCCCATCGATTTGGAATTTTATCGCGGCTCCTATACCAGCGATAAAAGCCGTCCCTATCGTAATTACTAATGTACGGTTCCGGATAATTAATTCGTTAAAGTGTATCTGGGTTTCTATGCCCGTTTGCCATTCCTTCATTAAAATATCTATACCTTTATATAAATCTTATCATTGTTATCCATTTTCCACCACCTTAATCTCCTATCTTATAAAGCTAACCACGCCGTAGCGGCTGACTCGTGTAGCCGAGGCCTTTAGGCCTCGTTATAGCCGTCGAACAACGCGCGTTACTCCGGCGAACTGGAGTTCGCCGCTACGGGCTTTTTGCGCGGCGTCGGCGGTTTTGATGGCGCGTGAAAAAACGTAGCGGAACTCTCCAGAGTTCCGTCGGAGGTCGGGAGACCTCCGGTACGATTATACGGGGCGTCTGTGGTTTTGATGGCGCGTTCCAGGCGCGTCTTGTCAGCGTCGCTTTTGGCCACCGCCGACAATTCCTACCTATAATCCGAAGCCTACCCCGAGCCATATATCCAGGAAACCGCCCTCCCTGAAGAAGTCGTCCTCGTGGTCTTTAGGATTTGCGATAAACGTATAAATCGGGTTAAAGTCAATGAAGACTTTATCCGTTATATCGTAGCGAAAACCTCCCCCGCTGTATATCCCCAGGTTGAACCCGGAATTATCATAAGGGTTATGGTCAGGAGTGTATATAAAAGCCACATAGGCCAGGGCGGCGCCGAAGTTAGCGTACGGTTCGAATTTACCGGAGATAGGCGAGATAATGCCCCCCAGGTTGAAGTTCCAGCGTTTAATCGAGTATTCTTTGGTATCGAATAATCCGCCCTTGTAACTGTGTAAATGGCTGATAGCTCCCTCTACCCCGATGACATTCGTAAAATGATGCATGGCTTTAACCCCGAATCCGAAATAACAGGGGTCGAAATCGACGCTGTAATCGGGGTCTCCGATATACCTCTCGTACCTGACGAACGGGACGCTTGGGACATAGTACCCGGCTAAATCAACGGCCTCTGCGGAAATGACCGACAGAAGGGACAAAACCGTCAATATTAGTATTAACTTCTTCATCTTAGCTCTCCTCGTTATATTTATATTATTTTAAGGTGTTTTAGCGTATAGTACAAGCCTTAATCGCCCGTTCCGGCCGCGTCCTGTCGCTGTCGCTTTTGGCCGCCGCTCGTAAATCGTATATTTTGATAAATATATGGCTAATTTTACACATTCAGGAAAAAAACCCTTGCGTACTTCACAATACTATTGTATAGTTAACTTGTCGAATATTGGTATTAGTCAAATACATTGAAAAGGGGGTGTTAAAATTATGGCTAAAGAAGAAAAAAGCCGTTCGCGGAGAAACGACGGACGGTACCGGAGGAAGCGAAGTGATACCCATATCGAAACTATCGAAAACGAATACGGTTTGGATTTCGATAGACGTTCTGATATGCATCTCGGTAAGCTTCTAAAGGAGAAAGGTAAAGATTCCTTAAACGACCTAGTCAACGATGAGTAACTTCTAAGGAGGTTTATCATAGTCTAAGGTTTCGAGGATTTTTACTTCGGGGCGGTTATTAAACCGCCCTTTAAACCCAAAAACACGGAGTATATAACGTTAAAAGCGGATATATGACTTTAATAATAACATATGAAATGCCGTTGATAACGACGGTCGTTTACGATAGTAAAGTAATTAAACAGGGTAATTTTGGTACGGATGGTTTCCCTGCTATCGGTTACTCGGAAGTGACTTTCGATAAGTGCGATACTTACAAATATTATCGGCTATTTTCCGCTTTTAATATAGATGGATATAAAACATATAAGGAAGTTATTTCATCATTGGACGAAATAGATAATATATTCGAAAGTGGGGTTTTAAACATAAATTCCGTGCTTAACCGAATTCACGAAATAATCGGGGATGGTAGAAATTATAAAGCGATAATCCTTTTTAATACTAACGAGAAATGTGGGATAATCGAACCTATACCGGCTTTAAAAGGTTTACCTCGATTAATCCACTATTATAGGAAAAAATGGTTAAAGAGCGATTACTACCTTATATATCCGTTTGGTCGGTTAAAAACAAAAATCCGTTATCACTTTTACGCTACGCTTGGATATATATTATGTTTAGGCACTTATAGTCTCGCACGCAAAAAAGGTAAGTTAACATTAGACGATTTTTCCAAATATATTTACGATACCACATTGTTAGTATCAACACACGCAGTCGATTTTATCAAAAAAACAGCGCCATTAACCGTAGATTTCCCAATTAGGGTTTTTGGCATAGTACATGGCGAATTACTAGGTAAGTTTTTTTATTACGAATTCCTAATGAAAGGAGAAATTAACGGAAAAGTCACTAAAGAACATTAATTTAAATTATAATTTTATTATGATTTATCCTCCCTCCACCACCTTAATCTCTTCTTCGGTCAGGCCGTAGAGGCCGTAAACCAGGCGGTCTATTTTGCCGTCGGCGGTTTTGATGGCGCGTTCGAGGCGGGTGCGGTCGCTGTCGCTTTTGGCCGCCGCTAGCCGCTTGTGCAAATCCAGCATCTCGTCCACCATCGAGACCATCCGGTCGTGCTTCTCCACGTCCACCGCATCCGAGAAGTCTATCTCGCGGATGGGTAAATCTAATAAGGCGTTCTTCGCTACGCTTAAAACTTTATATTGAGATAGATATATATAATTCAAAAAACGCGAATTTAATAATCCGAGTATATATCGTAAATCGTATCCTAAACCTGAATTTAATAGGATTAGAGCGTCTTTTACATAATAGTTTTCTTTGTCTAACGTAGCGGCGATTTTTTTAGCAATGTCTTGAATAAGTATTTTAGGTTGTTCAAACCTCGCGGGTTCCCCCGGCCGCGCCGTTTTCCTATGTTGACGCATCTTCTTAGGAACGTACCAAACATATTCGCCTTCATAATTAACCACGTATCGGTCGAAATCTGATCTACGCAATAGTTTTTTATATGTATCGTCTTTCGGGTCGAATGTTAGAAAAACCTCGTCATCAGCCGTTTTTAACCCATATACGAACTTGACCAAGTTAGATAGTTTGCCTGATACGCTCGCGATTTTTTCGATTAAAACGATATATTCCTCGTCAATAGATAAATCAAAAATACTATTATGCGTTTTTCTAAATAGACCTTGTTTAATTACGTTTGTTACTTCTACGTTTTCTATATCGAAGCCCCGAACCTCAAAAGCGTTACTATCATTATTGGATTTTGAACTTTTTAAAAAAGAAAAAGCAATCGTTTCTACGGTAGCTCCTTCGAATACTTTTTTTGGCGTTATGGTTATATTCGATATCTTAAAATTATCTAATACTAAATTCCTTAACGCAGTAAAGCTTTCCAAAGAAAGCCACGTATTCGATATAATAAAGCCGAACCGACCTTTTTCTTTTACGAGTTGTTTAGCTTTCTCGATAAAACAAGCATAAATATCACTTTTAGCAACGAAAACGGTAAACTTTTTCCAAAAATACTCTTTATCTGCGCTTTCGATATTATGCGGCCTAACATACGGCGGATTGCCAATCACCGCGTCGAAGCCGCAGCCCTGGGCCAGGTCGCGGCTGCCGGGCGCGTAGCGTACGATATCGGGAAATTCAATGTCCCAATCGAAGGTGTTGACCCTCCTCTCCTCGGCCTCGCCCCGTTCGAACAGTTGCCCCTGGTTCTCCCGGCAAAACTCCCAGTAGTCCGAACCGATGAGCGAGTTGCCGCACTTGACGTTGCCCTCCAGCGGCGGCAGCAGCGCGGTCTTGAGCAGCAGGCCGATGTTGATGGATTCGAGCACCCGCAAGTAGAGCGACATTATGGTTACCTCGACCGCCTGGGGGTCGATGTCCACCCCGTAGAGGCACCGACTCAGTATCTCGCCCTTGTAGCGCGCGGTGAGCCGCCAGCGCGCGCCGTCGACGTGTTCTTTATCATGCCAGCATTCGGCTTTGGGCGCTTTGGATATTTTCTCGGGGTGGGCGTTGTAGTACTCCTCGAACCAGTTTATCAGCCGCCCGAAGGCCCCCAGCAGAAACGACCCCGAGCCGCACGCCGGGTCCAGTATTTTTAACCGGAGCGCGTCATTTGGTTTCTTGCACTTGCTTAGCAGCTCCCCCACCGTGTTCTCCACGATGTAGTCCACGATGTAGGCCGGGGTGTAGTAAACCCCGCCGGCCTTGCGCACCTCCGGCTTCTGCTCCACTTTCGCCCGGTGCGCCGGGGTCAGGGTGATGGTCGAGCCCAGGAAGCGCTCGTAGATAGTCCCCAGCATCTCCACGCCAATCGCGTTGAACTGGTAGGGGCAGTCGGGGTAGTACAGGCTCTTGATGAAATCGGCGAGGGGCTTGTCGCGTAATAGTAAATCTTCGGAGAAGTGGATACTGAACAGCTGGCCGTTGTACTGCGGGTCCATCCGGCGGAAGACGTCCACCACGTATCGATATAGCGGCCGCTCCTTCTCCCGGCGCCAGCGGCTCAGAGCGTCCTGCAGGTGTTCTATCGGCTCTATCTCGCGGTCCTCGATGACCCGGATGAAGATGATGCGGTCGAGGATGCGCTGCACCGCCTCGTTGATATCGTATACGCTCAGGTCGCCGTTGTCCAGCGCAATGACTCGAGCGAATTCTTCCCTCCATTTAGTCAGCCGCTCGAAGAACCTTTTGTCCAGAGCCTCTTTGTTGCGGGTCTTTCTCGCTTTGGGGAGCAGGGCGTCCAGCGCGCCGTCGTAGACCGCGTCGCGGCTGAAGACGGCATAGATGTCGCCCCACTTCTCGATATATTGGTCGAAGGTGAGGTCGAACTGCTTTATGAGGCCGCGCGCCGGGTTCCCGTATATAGGCTCCAGGCCGGAGTCGAACAGGCGGAACTCCTCGAAGTCGGAGATCACCGCGAAGTTTACCGGCAGGTTGTAGCCATAGCGTTTGGCCTGAAATACCACATCCGGGTCGCGCAGGCTAACCCCGGCCTGCTTGGCCTCCAGCACGAAAGCCGCCTTGCCGCGCACATTAAAGCAGTAGTCGGCGCGTTTTATGCCATAACGGGTGTACACCCGCTTCTCGTGCACCACCTCGCGCGGGTCGGCCATCTTCCAGCCCAACGCCTCCCAGAAGGGGTTCAAGAGGGTGATGCGGGTGCTGGTCTCGTCGAACTCCATCGCTTTGCCGCCGGCGGCGATGTCGCGGTAGGCCTCGACCAATTCGGCTATGGCGTCGTAGGATGATTGCGGTGCGGTCATATATTAGCCTTTGGTTCGTTTATTCGTCGCCGGATAAATCCGGCGTTGGATGCTCCGCACGTGAATCTCCGCACATTGAAATGTGCGGTTTTAAGCGATTATAAGGTGAAAGAGGGGGGATGTCTATGGAATAATGCGAAACCGGCGCATTTATGCGCCGGAGTTTCAATCGCTTTGCGTTAACCGTAGGCTTCAGCCTGCGTGTCATATCACGGCTATTTCGGCTTCGGTTATTGAGGCTTCCAGAGCTTGCGGTTCTGAAAATACGTCATCGCTTCCGAATGTCTCGATATGAAACGCTATCGCCGAGCGGCAATCCGCCAAAGCCGCTTCGAATGTGTCGCCCTGAGCTACGACTACCCCCTTGAGGCCCAAAGGATAGGCTACGTAACCATCAGCGAATTTTTCTACGACTATTTTAATTTTCTTATCCATATTTTATTATACGATATTTACTGTAGTTACCCTATTACTATCTGAACCTGGCGTCAGGTTAAAACCTGACGTTTACGCTATGCGGGTGAAGCGACGCCTAAAAGGCGTCGGCTACATAAGTAGGGGGTTTCTCCGTTATATCCCGCCCAGCTCCTCGGCCTTATCGTAACAGGGTTTGGCTTCGTCGGCGCGGCCCAGTTTGGTCAGGGCGTCGCCCTTGTTTACCCATGCGGTAGCCTCGTTAGCGTCGATTGCGATAGCTTTATCGTAGCAATCTATAGCCTCTTCGTATTTCCCGAAACCGTACAGAATAGCCCCTTTGTTGTTGAGCGCGAGCATATACTCCGGATCGTGCTTCAAAGCTTCGTCGTAACACTCTATAGCGCCCTCGTGGTCGCCCAGGTCGAACAGCGCCAGGCCCTTGTTGTACCAGCAAACCGGGACGTTGGGGCGTATCTCCAGCGATTTCTCGTAACACTCTACCGCTTTGGCCAAGTCGCCCGCGTTGTAGAAATCGTTCCCCTCGTGGAATAAATCGCCGGCCTCTTTGGCTGTTCCGCATTCGGGCGTGGGTTCGCCCTTCATCATGAAGTCAGGTTCGGTCGTGTCTTCTACGGCTTTTTCCGATCCACCGCCGCACGCCGCCAGCAGGAGGATAATAGTTAGCGCAGTAAATAAAAACGGTATCTTCAATCTCATTTTAAACGCTCCTCGGTTATTTAGTTTTTAAAGCGCGGGCCGCGATGTCCATTCTATAGTACATATCCTTGAAGTTTATCTCGCCGATAGCGCCGTAGGCGATGTCGCGCGCCGAAGCGATATCGTCGCCCAGCCCGGTAACGGCCAGCACCCGGCCCCCATCGGTCTTGAGTACTCCGCCCTCGCGCTCGGTCCCGGCGTGGAACACCACGACATAGGGCCGCCCGCCCATCTCGTCCACTCCGGTTATCTCGTAGCCCTTCTTATACGAACCGGGGTATCCCCCGCTCGCGGCGACGATAGAAACCGCCGCGCCCTTGCGCCAGGAAAGCTTATCTATCTCCAGTTTGCCCCGGGCGCACTGCATACAAAGTTCGTAGAGGTCGTCGTTCAGCAGGGGCAGCACCGCCTGGGTCTCCGGGTCGCCGAAACGGCAGTTGAACTCCAGCACTTTATACCCATCGTCCGTAACCATTAGCCCGGCGTAGAGCACCCCGCGATAGGGCGTACCCCGCTCCTTGAGCTTCTGTATCGTCGGCAGCAGCACCGTCTCCTCAATTAACGCGATGTCCTCCGGCTTAATAACCGGGGCCGGGGCGTAAGCGCCCATTCCGCCGGTGTTGGGCCCGGTATCGCCCTCCCCCACCCGCTTGTGGTCCTGTGAGGGCAGCATAGTGAGCACCCGCTCGCCGTCGGTGAAGGCTATGATCGAAACCTCCTCGCCGGTCAGATACTCCTCGACTATAATGCGCGACCCGGCTTTCCCGAACTTCTTGTCGACCAGGATATCACTGGCCGCTTTGAGCGCTTCCGAGTCGTCTTCTGCAATAATTACGCCCTTACCGGCGGCTAAACCATCGGCTTTGACAACCATCGGCGCCGACAGGTTTTTGATATAGTCCGCCGCTTTGGAGTAGTCGTCGAACACTTCGGACTTGGCGGTCGGTACCCCTGCGTCCAGCATCAGCTCTTTGGCGAATACTTTTGAGGCCTCAATCTGCGCCGCCGCCTCGCTCGGCCCGAAGATGTGTATATCCTCTTCGTTAAAGCGGTCGGTAATGCCGTCGGCCAGCGGAACTTCCGGCCCAACTACGGTCAAATCCACCTCTTTTTCGCGGGCGAACAGGAAGATACCGTCTATGTCGTCGGCGGGAATCGGAACGTTTTCGCCTATTTCGGCGGTTCCGGCGTTTCCCGGCGCAATGTAGAGCTTCTCGATACCGGTTGAGCGCGATAAAGCGCAGGCCAGGGCGTGTTCCCGCCCCCCGGAGCCGACTACCAGTACTTTGTTATTGGGCATATTTCCCTTCGCTGGTTAATTTATACTTTCTCTAATATTCCGAGCCATTGGTTGAAATGAGGGCACTTAGACCTGATATTATCGATTCCGATATAATCGGCTATTAATAAACTGTGTATCGTTTTTCTATATCCGTTTTCACCGTACAGTTTCAATAATCTCTTTGAAGGTGCTGTATCTTCACCTTCGTTTATTTCTTCAGGATCGTTAAAACTATTGACTATTTCTTTTAGTTTCCTGAGTTGCTTCTTTCTATGAAGAACTATATCAATTGCTTCGGGAGAAGAAAATAATAACGCTTCGAATTCGTGAAGTTGAAGATATGGGAAAAACCTATCGTCGTTAATATTCTTGGCGAACTTCGTTTCGAAATAATTCACCCTGTTAATGTAATCGCCGTTTGGAGCACATTCTAAACCCGGCATATCTTTTGGAAATTTGTAAAAATCTATCATCGTGGTAACTAAATCGGGTTTTATAGAATTAAAAATATGCCATATATCTCGTTCAATAAAAGCGAATTTAGAAATCCCGCCGGTGAAATCAGTACCACCTTTTACTATTTTAGTTCTGATAACTCTAGGAATTAAATCCACGCTTTTAGGTTTCAAGAGGGGAACTAAAATCTCTTTTACGAATTTTTCTTCGGTTTGACCTTCGACGAGGATACCGATTGTTTTCATATACTATGGCCTTCCTCCCAGTACGTTTTTCTCCCATAAATCTCCCATACTATAATCATCCAACCAGGTAGCTATTTCGTCTTCCGTGAACCTCCGAAATTCGGTTGCGCTATCTTCCCTATCTACGACGATTATATCCTCTGGCGTAAACTGATTTAGTAGGGTCACTGATTGGGTGGAGACAATTACCTGGGTTTCGGCAGCCGCTTTCCGCATCATCGCGGCGAGTATTGAGATAGAATAAGGGTGTAACCCGATTTCCGGTTCGTCGATAAGAATAGTAGATGGCAAATATTCGGTCGGTTGCATTAGTAAAACTGCAAGGCATATAAAACGAAGGGTACCGTCGGAAAAAGAATGGGCGTTAAAATACATATCGGAGTTTTTTTCTTTCCATTCCAACATTATTTTATTTTCGTTCATCGGCGTTGGGCGCAGTATAAAATCTTCGAAGAATGGAGCAACTAGTTTAATGATCGATACGATTTCTTTATAGTAGTCGGGGTGTTTTTCCCGCAATAGATATAGATATGGAGCTAAATTCGCCGCATCGTACCTAAAGTACGCGTTGTCATTAATATCATTCGTTGATTTAACTTTTGCGCTTTCACTTGTATCTTGAAAATGGTATATACCCCAACTTTTTAACCCATCAATTACGTACTGGGCAACAACGGACTTAGGTCGTTGTAATCTCTCATTTAAATTCGTTTCAATCTGACCAGATCCCAATGGGTCAATGAACGGTTCACTATGGCCCGATCCTAAAAAAGAGCAGTATTCTTCTACGAAAGTAAAATAGTCCTCATCTGTCGGTTGAATTCGGCACATATACCCGTTTTGACCGAACTTAAGCTTAACGTATATTTCTTCCGTTTGTTTTCGACCAAAATATAGAAGCTTATCGGCTCCCCCCTTCTTAGCCGTGAATATTTGTAATTCTTCATGAACGATATTTCTTAAGAAGTCGAATACTTGGATAAAATTACTTTTACCCGCGCCGTTCGCGCCGATCAGAACGTTTAAAGGCCGTAATTCGACCTTCTGGTCCTTAATCGACTTGAACCCTTTAATTTCTATGCTTTCCAACATAATTACCCTCTAATGCCTGAAATGCCTCAGCCCGGCCATAATCATCGCCGCGCCGTATTTGTCGCATATCTCGACGGTTTCGGCGTCCCGCTTGGAGCCGCCGGGCTGTATTATCGCGGTAACCCCCGCTTTTAACGCCGCTTCCGGGCCGTCGGGCATCGGGAAGAAGCCGTCGCTGGCCAGAACCGCGCCTTTTGCGCGCTCTCCGGCCCGCTCTACCGCCTGCTGCACCGGCCACACCCGGTTTACCGCGCCCCCGCCCAACTCGACGGTTACACCGTCTTTGATTATAGCAATTCCGTTGGAACGGACGTATTTAACTACTTTGAAGGCGAAAAACAGGTCGCGCAGTTCCTCATCGTTCGGTTTTCGCTCCGTCGGTACTTCATACTCTGCTTTAACTACGTCGCCTATATCGTTATCCTGTATAAGAATAGCTCCTAGCGCATTCCTTAAAACGGTTTTTACCTCCGGGTATTCGCCCCTAAAAACCTTGAAGCGGTCACACCATTTTTTGGCGGTGCTCAGGTATTCAACCACGCCCTCTTCGTAGCCCGGGGCGGCGATGCAGTCAAGGAAGGTACCTTTGACCATCAACTGCTCGGCGGTGGCCATATCCACCGGCCGGTTTAGCGCAACGATACCGCCGTAGGCGCTTAAAGCGTCTGCTTCCCAGGCCAGTTTCGTGGTTTCCGCCGGAATTTCGCCAATTGCCGCGCCGCAGGGGCTGGCGTGTTTGAAAAAAGCTGCGCACGGTTCGTCGAACTCAGCAACTAGCGCCATTGCGGCGTCCAAATCCACCAGGTTATTGTAGGAAGCGGCGGGGCCATTCAACTGCTCAATCGGCAACTCGCCCGTCCCGGATGGCAGATATACCGCGCCGCGCTGATGCGGATTTTCGCCGTAACGCAGTTCATCCACTTTCTTAAGAGATAGCGCGAAAGTAGCAGGTAAATCATCGGTTTGCCCTATCTGCGCCGCGAAATATCCGGCGATAGCAGTGTCGTATTGCGCGGTATGGGCGAAAGCGGCCGCGGCTAACTTCCGCCGCCGCTCGTAATCGTCGGCTCCGGTTTTTATCAACTCAATAACGCAATCGTACTGCCCCGGGTTTGACGCTACGATCACTTCGGTAAAATTCTTCGCGGCGGCCCGAAGCAGGGTAACTCCGCCGATATCTATTTCTTCGAGCATATCGGCTTCCGGTAACCCCTTTTCCAGAGCTTCGCTAAAGGGGTACAGGTTGCAGCAAACCAGACCGATCGGGGCGATATTTAGCGCTTCGAGATCGCCCAGTTGATCAACGCGTGCTAAGATAGCGCCGTGAACCACGGGATGCAGGGTTTTCACCCGGCCACCAAGGATTTCCGGGTAACCGGTCAGGTCGGATATGCCGGTTACGGCGACGCCTGCTTCCTTAAGGAGCTTTGCAGTACCGCCGGTGGAGACGATTTGGAAGCCCAAATCGGCTAATTTCGCGGCGAACTCGATGATTCCGGTTTTATCGGAGACGGAAATCAGGGCTATTTTGGGTTCTTTAACCATATTTTACCTATTTATCTAGTTAGTCTTCTATACTCTCTATCCGCAACTCTATACCGGCTTCCTCCAGGAATGCTATCCCTAGCGGGTCGGGGTACTCCTGTGAGCTTACGACCTCTTTGACGCCGGCGTTTATGAGCATTTTGGCGCAAATTACGCACGGCGTACCGCCGTAAATATATATTACGCTATCGTCGGACGCGACCCCGTTATAGCTGCACTGCAACAAACAGTTCTGCTCGGCGTGCAAGCCGCGGCATATTTCGTGCCTCTGCCCACTGGGAACGCCGATAGCGCGGCGTACGCAAAACGGGCAATGCTCCAGGCCGGAAGGCGCGCCGTTATACCCGGTAGCCAGTATTCGCCGCCGCCGAACCAGTACTGCGCCTACCTGGCGCGAGATACAGGTAGACCTTTCGCTGACCAGTTGGGCTATACGCATAAAATACTCGTCCCAACCCATCCGGGAACGCGGCTGCGCCGGCGGTATCTCCTCGATTCCCGCTTGCTCTAGCAATACTTTAATATCTTTCGGTAAGTCGCTCATATTATTGCAATTCCGTCGCTATCCTTTACGCGCCCGATAACAAAAGCATCGTCATTATATTCGATAGCCGCTTCGACCTGATTTTCGGGTAGTATATAGACCATTCCGACGCCCATATTATAAGTATCGAACATCTCTTTCTCTTTTATGCCGCCCCATTCCATTAGTGCGCTGAATACCTCCGGTACTTCCCAGGCCGATTTATCAATAGATGCCCCTAAACCTCGGGGCAATAAACGGCCGATATTGTCGGGCAATCCCCCGCCGGTGATGTTGGCAATTGCATTTACGGTAACGCCCGCATCCAGAGTACGCATTACCTGCTCAACGTATATGCGCGTGGGGGTAAGCAGTACTTCGCCGACGGTTTTGCCGTCCATTTTATCGGAGAAGTCCAGTCCGGCTTCCTTTAAAATTAGGTGAATCAGCGAAAAGCCGTTCGAATGCACCCCGCTCGATGGTAAAGCCAGTATTACGTCGCCTTCGGATATGCTTTTACCCGTGATAATTTTCCCTCTGTCGACGATTCCAACCGCGAAACCGGCCAAATCGTAACGGCCGCGCGGGTAGAAGCTGGGCATTTGCGCCGTTTCGCCGCCAAGAAGCGCGCAATCGGCCTGCCTGCAACCCTCTACGATACCCCCGACTATCGCTTCGCCCACATCCATATCGAGGTGCCCCAGCGCCATATAATCGAGGAAGAAAAGGGGTTTTGCGCCATGACATACTAAATCGTTGACGCACATCGCTACCAGGTCTATGCCTACGGTATGGTGGTTGTTAAGGGCGAAAGCTACCTCCAGCTTGGTACCTACCCCGTCCGTCGCCGCGACCAGTACCGGTTGTTCGTAGCCCATATTATTGACATCGTAGAACCCGGCAAAACCGCCCAGGCCGCCAATGATACGGCTGCTATCCAGTACGTGTGTCATCTTCTTTATGCGGCCTACGAACTCGTCGCCCTTCTCTTGGTCAACCCCGGCTTCTTTGTATGTAGTCATATAATTCGTTCGCTTTTAGTTATGGTTATCTAGTTATAGCATCTATAATATATCAACCTATATTACTAAAACATGGTATCGCTGAAACCGCGCTGTACCATCATCTCTTTGGTGTAATCTTCGTCTATCTCCGTCGGGTAATTACCGGTGAAGCAAGCCTCGCAGAAATTCCCCGACACCTCTTTAGCGGTCATTTCTACCCCGCCAACGGCACGGCGCAGCCCTTCGAGGCTCAAGTAACGCAGGCTATCCACCCCTACATAACGGGCTATCTCCTCGACCGTGTTATTCGAACCGATGAGTTCGCCCCGCGTCGGCGTATCGATGCCGTAGTAACAGGGGAATTTCCAGGGCGGGCAACTGATGCGAAGGTGAACTTCTTTTGCGCCGGCGCGTCGAAGCAGGTCAATAATCTTGCGCGATGTAGTTCCCCGAATAATGCTGTCATCTACTACGACGAGAGTTTTACCCTTAATTAGGTCGCCCACCGGATTATATTTAAGGCGGGTTCCGAATGTACGTATCCGCTGCGTGGGCTCGATAAAAGTCCGGCCGATATAGTGGCTGCGGATAATCCCAAAATCGAAGGGAATCCCGGATCCCTCAGCATATCCCAACGCGGCGGTGTTGCTCGAATCGGGAACTGGGACGACTAAATCGGCGTCAAGCGGCTGCCGTTCTTCACGCGCCAGTTCGATACCGAGCGCTTTACGCGCGCGGTGCACCGGTTTGCCGTAAATGTAGCTGTCGGGCCGCGAAAAATAAACGTACTCGAATATACATAAACACTTCGGAACTTCCTCGAAAGGTTTATAACTTCTTACCCCATTTTCGGTTACTTCGATGAGTTCGCCCGGCTCCACGTCGCGGATATATTTAGCCCCGATTATATCGAAGGCGCAGGTTTCGCTCGCGAATACCACCGCGCCATCTAGTTCGCCCATACACAGCGGCCGCCAGCCGTGCGGGTCGCGGGCCACAATCATCCGGTCCTCTTCAAGGAATATCAAGCTGTAAGCGCCCTTCAAACGGCCTAATGCCCCGGTCGCGGCTTCAATAAGCGTGTTATACGTGGGTTTCGCCAAAAGGTGTATTATTACCTCGGAATCGGACGTTGAGGAAAATATAGAGCCCTTTTGTTCCAGCTCCTCGCGCAGGGCATATGCGTTAACAATATTCCCGTTGTGGGAGATAGCGAGGGAGCCATGCAGATAGTCAACCTTTATCGGCTGAGCGTTAGCACGAGTAGAGGTCCCCATAGTGCTATAACGCACGTGGCCGATAGCGGCCCGGCCCGGCAATTTCTCCAGTATTTCCTCTGTAAAAATATCCGCGACCAGGCCCTGCTTCTTATATAAACGTAGCGCTTTACCGTCGCTGGATACAATTCCGGCCGATTCCTGGCCGCGATGTTGCAGGGCGTAGATACCGAGATAGGCCAGCGTTGCCGCTTCGGGATGCCCGAAAATACCGAAAACGCCGCATTCCTCACGCGGGTATTCACCGTCGCCGGAGAAATAATTCATTAGCACACCTTCCGGTAGCTTATTATAAAAAAGGAAAAACGGATTGTATCAAAAAACGTGGGGCGGATAAAGATTAATCTAACATCCGGGAAAATAAAAAAGGCCTTGACGGCCTTATAATTCATAATCCAAAACGATTTTATTCGATGTCTATCTGCTCCTGCCAGAATATCTCAAGCGAATCAATAATGTTCTGATACCTCTCGTCGTCCTGGTCGCGCGGGTCCTGCACCTTGAATTTGTTGGTCTGCTTCAATTCGCGAACGTGTACTTTATAACTTATCGGCTTATCGTCGAACGACACCTCGGCGTCGGTCAAGTACATCACCCGCTCCCGCTTGAGATTATACCACAGTTTGTCGAACTCTTCGGCGGCGACCCGACGATGAGCAATAACGAAATCGCCGGAATGATATAGGATGGCGTAGTTGATATGTACTATCTGATATTCGCCCTCCTTCTCGTAGACCTTCACCGCCAGGTTCTTTATTGGGGTCTCGTCACCGCCCTCACGGGTCAGGACTATCCCCCGGCTTACGCGGGAGGGCATCGAATCGTTTTTCGAGAACGTCTCCGGCGAATTGATTATCGTAAAATCGGCGTTCGTCAGCGCGATCGCCGGCGGAAGTAATAATACCCCTATAACTAAAAGCAACATTATCTACCTTTTAGCCCATCAAGCGTTTAACTACCGCTTCGTAGTGCGATTCCACCTCGCCCATATCGAAACGGAAACGGTCCTTATCAAATACCTCGCCGGTCTCGGAATCCCAGAGACGACAGGTATCCGGGGTTATTTCGTCGCCCAGATATATCTTCGAGCCGTCAGTTCCGAATTCCATCTTGAAGTCCACCAGGGTAATACCCTTCTCGGCCATAAAAGCGCCGAGCACATCGTTTACCTTGATAGAGACCGATTCTATCTCCGCGAGCGTATCTTCGCCCACGTAACCCAGGACTATAACGTGCTGCCGGTTCATCATCGGGTCGTGGAGTGAATCGTCCTTAAGGTAGTATTCCAGTATCGGTTGCGGCAGCTTTATGCCGCGCTCCAGGCCGTAACGTTTACAGATGCTGCCGGCGGCGACATTGCGCATAACTATCTCTACAGGGAACATATCGAGGTTGCGTACCAGCATATCCCGCTCCCCCACAACTTCCTTAAAGTGGGTGGGAATGCCGTTCTTCTCGAGTACTTCGTAGAGGAACGCGGAAAGTTCCGTATTATACTCACCCTTCTTGACGATAGTACCCTTTTTCTCGCCGTCGAAGGCTGTGGCGTCATCCTTGAAATGGGCCCATAGAATATTCGGGTCCTCCGTCTTGTATATGATCTTTGCCTTGCCTTCGTATAAAACGTCGCCCCTGCTGAGCTTTTTAGTCACGTCTATTTACCTCCGTAGGATTAGTACGTAGATAATACTTGCAAAGAGCGTAATTGTCAAAGAAAAAGTTACCTCGATGATAAATACTGGAGAAACCGAATGTTGTGCTATACTTCCGATATGAGCTTCGAATACCCGTTACCTACATTCGTTATTCTGCTTATCTCTGCGGTATTAATCCCGCTTCAAACCGTCGGTAGCGAAGAGCTGGCGGACGACGTTCGCTTCTTCGACAGCAACGAGGAGTACGACTCGCTGGACAGCGAATTGGACACGTCGCAGGATACCATAATCGAACTATATCTCGATGTAGCATCGTACTTTTGCGATACCGGTAAATTCGGCGATGCGATTGCAACCTATGCTTCCGCGATAAGCAGAGATGAGGATTGCGCACCCGCCTGGTACGGGCTGGCGCGCTGCTATGCGCAGACCAGCGAGTTCGCCAAAGCTATCGCCGCGCTCGAAAAAGCAATTTTCCTGCACCCGCAATACCAAACCCAAGCGGGGAGCGACACCGCTTTCGATGAATTAAAAACCCTCCCCCGTTTCAAAGCGGTTGTGGGGAGAGGGGAATAAGAAACCCCCTGATTTATCAGGGGGTTTCTCTTTCGGGGCGACTAGATTTGAACTAGCGACTTCCTGCCCCCCAGACAGGCGCGCTACCAGACTGCGCTACGCCCCGTATTACTCTCTTTTGAACGGGCGGATTATAATTAAAACCGCCTTGCATTTCAAGGATTATTTATTTGCGCTTTGTTCTTCGCCAATTGTCTTGACACGGTTGGGGCTTATACCTATAATCGCAGAGAAATAGATAACGCAAACTAACGATTTCTTTGGAGGTTAAATTGGACAGGAAGAAATTGAAGTTCGATACCAGGACGGTTCAGGGCGCAAGCCCGGTTGAGATGAGCTACGGGGGCGTCGCGACACCGATATACGCCGTGTCCACCTTCGCTTTCCGTGATACAGCCCAGGGCGCGGCGCTTTTCGCAAAAGAAGAACAGGGCTACATATACAGCCGTATAGCCAACCCTACCAACAGCAAGTTCGAAGCTAACCTGGCCCTGATAGAGGGGGGCGAGGCCGGTTTATCTTTCAGCTCGGGAATGGGCGCGATAAATTGTATCGTAATGCACCACTGCGGCGCGGGTGACCGTTTATTGACCCAGGGTACTCTTTACGGCGGCACCCACGACCTGTTCAAGAGCCAGTATCCCCGTTACGGCATAGAGGTCGATTCGGTAAGGGCGGACGATACCGCCGCTTTCGCCGAAAGGATAACCCCGGATACTAAGCTGGTATTTATCGAGACCCCAGCTAACCCTACTCTAACTATTGTGGATATCGAAACTATCGCCAAAATCGCCCACGAGGCGGGAATTCCGCTGGTGGTTGATAACACTTTCGCTACGCCATATCTACAGCGTCCGCTGGAGTTAGGCGCCGACTTCGTAATGCACTCCTGCACCAAGTATATCGGCGGCCACGGCGACGCGGTGGGAGGCGCTATCGTCGGCAGTGAGGAAGCAATCGCCGATATGCGAGCATCGACCTACAAGGACTTTGGAGCGAACCCTTCCCCGTTTAACTCCTATCTATTCATCCGCGGCCTTAAGACGCTCTCGATCCGTGTCGAGCGCCATTGCGAGAACGCGACGAAAATAGCGGAGTTCCTCGACGAGCACCCGAAAGTAGACAAGGTCTATTATCCGGGACTCGCAAGCCACCCGGGCCACGAGTTGGCCGCGAAACAGATGAACGGTAAGTTTGGTGGGATGATTGGGTTCGATGTCCCGAATTTCGATGCCGCCTGTAAACTGCTAGATAGCCTGGAAATATGCGTTTTGGCAGTTAGCCTGGGCGATGTTATAACATTGATAGAACATCCTGCCTCGACGACGCACAGCTCCTATTCGCCCGAAGATTTAGAAGCTATCGGCCTTAAAAATGGGTATATACGAATTTCGGTCGGTATCGAAGACGCCGATGACCTCATCGCCGATTTAGAGCAGGGACTAAGTAAAATATAAGGAAGCTAATATGAGGTATTTAATTGCGACAGCGGCGACGTTAACGGTTATACTCGCCGCCGGATGTATAGACTATGAGCAGACCATTACCATTAACGAAGACCTATCCGGCGACGCCGTATTCAATATCGCGATGAGCCCTTATATGGGCGAGAATATGAACGAGGACGGCTCGATGAGTGAAAGCCCGGTTAACTTCCTGGTAAAGGACTACTCAAACGCAGCAGGCTGTAAAATCGTCAGCGATTCGTACTCGTACGACCCGGAAACCGAACTCGAACATTATTCGATTGGCCTGAAGTTCGGTAACTTGAACGATATCAACGGCTACGGGCTTTACGAACAGGATAAGAACCTCTCGGTAACGGAAGAGGAAGGGGTTATTACCTACCGTGAAGAGATAATGGTACAAAGCGAGGCGACACCCACCCCTGCTATGGAAGGCGAAATGTCCGACGACGAAAAGATGATGCGTGAAATGATGGAGGGTTATTCGTTCACCTATCGCGTCGTAATGCCGGGCGCCGTTACCGAAACGAGCGGCGAGGTTGCTGAAGACGGCCGTACCGTTACCTGGACCTGGCCCACATCCGACTTTATCGGGTTAGGTAAAGTTGAGGTATACGCGAAATGCGCCAAATAACCGCGGCCACCATCGCATTATTTGCGCTTCTTTCGGTAGCCGGTTGTATAGATTATGCGGAACAGATCGTTCTCAACGACGATGGAAGCGGTACAGTTTCATTATACTATAAGGTCGCTTCCGATTTTATTCCCGGTTTCGGTAAACTCGAAAACGTAGAACGCGAACGCGAGAACGAGGATTTCGAAAAACAATTCGTAGCCGAAGGTATTGAAATAACTCATACTTCGGTTATTGATCTAAACGATGCCAGAGTTTATTCCGCTGATTTTAAGTTTAGCGACGATACCGCTTTGAACACGGCGGAATTCTATAAAAGTTTCTCGGCTTTCGAGATTAGACGCGGAAAAACGCTGGAATATTCCAGAACGATATCGCCCCGTGAAAAATCCGAAACGGACGCCGATGCAGAAACGGAAGAGAAATTGGCGGCGATGTTCGAAGATAATCGCTTTATATTTAGCGTACGGATGCCTGCGCCGGTTACCGCGTCTAATGGCACTATAAGCGAAGACGGCTACACCGTTGAGTGGATCTATACTTTCGGCGAAATACTTATGATGGATAAACCGGCGAAAATGACTGCCGAATGTCAAATCACTGAATAACGGGGAAAATGAAATGAAACGGTTTTATATAACGGCTTTTGCGATTATCTTCGCGGCGCTGCTTTTAAGCGGTTGTGTTACCTACGATCAAGAACTATATATCGGCAAAAACGGTTCAGGCATAGTCAAAGTCCATTACTCTCTAATCAACGTAGATACCGGCAGCGAAATGGGGAGCGAAGTTGACGTCATCCCGGCGTCTTTCTCTACGAACGAAGCCGAGATAAGGGAGATGTATAAGGGCGATGGTATCGAACTGAAAGACATAAAAATCGAGAGCGATGAGACCATTACTAACGTATATCTTCTTATAAAGTTCGATAATGTATTGGATTTAAATGACCACGGGGTTTGGGACGAGAACCAGGTTATCGGCACTAGAATTGAAGATGGAAAACTTGTATATATTCAGGATATATCTAACCCCGACGCGCGTACGCTCTCTTCGGAAGAAAAAAGTCTATATGATTCGTATATATTCAGTTACTCGTTACAGCTGCCCAATAAAGTAATCGAAACTAACGGGCTTCGAAGTAAGGACGGGCGGACTATTTACTGGGAATATCCTTTATCTATCGTCGAATCCAACTCACATCTTCAAATGCACGCTTCCTGCGAAGCGCCTCCGGGATATAAATCAAGTCGATCCGGAGGAACGGGCGGATTTCTTGGCGGTATTAGTTTCCTTCTCGCACTCATATGCTGCGCTGTCGTATTCGTTATTTTAATCATAATATTGTTAATCGTACTACTTAAACGTAAGAAAAAACCTTCAATTCCTCAAACGCAGTCTGAAAAACCGAGTGAGGTCCAATCCGATTTAAAACGCGAAACAGAAGAACCGAAACCGGACGTTTCGCCGGGGTCAGGAGAACCGAAAACCGAAAATGAACTGACGAGTGAAACGGATAATAAACCAGATATAGTAGAAGAAGAAAATATAGAAGCCGTGTACGAAACCGAAAAAACGGAACCGCCAATTCAAGAAGCGGAAGTCGATACTAATAAACCAAAATTCGGATCCGATAAAACAAAAAAAGAAACGACAGACGGTTCATTTGATTAACGATATATCGACTTTGTATAACTTGACATTTTTAATATGCTCTGATACTTTGACGTTCATTACGAGGGAGTATGGGCGAAGAACAAAATATACTAAAACATTTAGGAACTATCGATATCTTCGAGTCGTTAACGGACGATGATTTATCTGAGCTCGCGCGTAATTCGCAATGGGAGGATTACGATAAGGGTGACTACGTAGTTTTCGAAGGAGATGAAAACGATTGGTTATATGCCCCGGCAAAGGGTAGATTAAAACTCGTTAAGCACCTCGACAGCGGGCGCGACGTAATCCTGAACATTATCGTCCCCGGAGAGATAATCGGCGAAGGGCCGTTGTACGACGGCGAAACCCAACCGGCAAGCCTGCAGACTATGGAGAAAGCTTCGGTTGTTCGTATTAGGCGCCCCGCGCTTGTTAATGTTTTAAAGGGCAATGTTTCTACCCTGGAAGCTATAATCTCGCACGAATCATCTCTGCTTCGCGATACTTTCGAGCAGGTCAAGAGCTTATCGGGCGAGAGAGTGCTACGGCGTATCGCCGCGGTCATTATCAAGCTCGCCGGGAAAACCGGCGAACTCCAGCCGGATAATACAGTCCGCATAAACCTGCGCGTAACCCGCCAGGAGATAGCCAATATGGCCGGTAGCACCGTAGAAACCACGATTCGTACTATCTCAAAAATAACTTCTGAAGGAATAATAGATACTAAAAATGGCCATATTGTCATAATAGATCGCCATCGCCTTATCGAGATAGCCGAAAATATCGACGGCTGATGAAAATCATAACTATATTAATATATATCATATATTATTAAACGAAAAAAAACATTGAAAAACCGCGCAATTTATGATAAATAGCTCTAAAAAAATAAACGAATTACTGGACGAATACCCTTCGCTCATTAAAATATTTATGAAGCATGGGGTTAACTGTTTCTCCTGCCCGTTCTCCAAATGGGATGACCTCGAAACCGGTTGCAAGAAAAACGGGTTCGGGAGTCCGGAGCAGATAGATAATTTCATAAACGAAATTAACGACGCGATAAACGAGTTAAAGATTAATTAACCATATCAAAATAATATTTAGGAGGTTCTTAGCGAATGGCTTACAAGATTACCGAGGAATGTATCGCCTGCGGCGCATGTATCCCGGAATGCCCGGAGGATTGTATCAGCGAAGGCGATATTTACGTCATCGACCCGACGGACTGCACCGATTGTGGTTCCTGCGCCGATGTCTGCCCGACCGATTGCTGCGTACCGGCCGAATAAAGCAACGTATTTCTTCAAGGGGCTTGTTAAGCCCCTTTTTTTATACCTATATTTTCAGATTTATGCTATTTTAACTCCGCTATGCACGGAAACGACCCAAAAACCGGTAACGATGAGCACCTCGGCGACCTCTGGAAAGACCCCGGCTTATTAGCCGATTTTGAACCGGAGATTGAGGAGACCCCAACCCTGTTTCTATTCGCCGGGGGCGTTATCCTCTTATTCATCGCTGTCGTTTGGGGCATTTTCCTCTATATGACCTGGCCCCGAGTGGAGCAGATATCTGTTTATCTTCCGGTTATAATAACCGTCCTATCGACATTTCTTTTTGGATATATATCGCTGGAGTACATCGCCGTCCTTATTACCGTAGTCCTCAAGAAGCCGATGCTGCTTCCGCTGGGACGTAAGTTGCGCGCCGCGGTGAAGCTCTCCCCTATCGCGCTGAAACTGGCGCGAATTTTCGGGAAGTCCCGGGAAAGAATGGCTCATTCCTTCGTCGAAGCCAACAACGCCATCGTCCTGTCGTATTCCGGAAAAACCGGCGCTCCGGTTTTGATTCTCCTCCCCCGCTGCATTCAGTATCGCGACTGTAAGATGAAAATCGTTGAGGACTCCGATGAATGCGTTAGATGCGGCAAGTGCCCTATGGCCGATATTATGGAGTTGCGCGACGAATACGAAAACGTCGTCGTCGCTGTACTCACCGGGGGCAGCGTCGCCGAGAGTATAATTCGTAATATCCGACCGGGCGCGATTATAGGCGTTGCTTGCGAGCGCGAGGTCTGGATGGGAATCGAGCTCGTGGAGAATATCCCGGTAATCGGGATATGCAACACCCGCCCCGAGGGGCCCTGCATCCATACACAGGTGGAAATCGACGAGATAAGAGAAGTATTAAATCACTTCGCTAATAGAAAAGAAGAAACGGCTTTAGTATAATAACCGTTGAAAATCATATAACCTGGAGGATTCTATGCACGTTGGTGAAAGCAAGTACCCCCAGCCCCTGATAACGCTGATCGCAGTACTGGTGGCCGCGCTGGCATTAAGCGCTATAATCTGGGCCGAAACCGGTTGGCCCTGGCGCAGTGATGCTTTTGAAATAGGCGAGGGTACGGAAAAGGCCGAAACGTCGTCGTATTTCGATTATCAGGGAGAACCTGTTGTCCTCGCTAGTTCGGAATACGGCGGCGAAGCCGCCCATAACCTTTTCACCTTCGCGATCACGCCGCGCTTCCTGGTCTTTCCGGAAGGGGAGCGTTATCGTTACGAAATCAAACCGGGTGAAGTGATAGCCTGGAACGGTTTGGCGCTTGAAGCGCTGAAGCAATTGAGCCCCGGCGGGGGCCGGGCTTCGTTATACGTAGATGAATATACCCCGATGGTATTGCTCTATCACCTAATTCCACAATTCCTCGCTTCCGGGTTTTCGGGCGTTGATTTTATACTGGACGGGCCGGAGGGCGAACTGGAGTGGAGAGTCAATACTACGTTTGATTTAATTAACTCGGGAGAATTTAACAACCCCCATTGCCTGTACTGGGATCGCCGGGTTATACAGTTGGGCTCTTCGACAGGTATCGTTGAGGAAACGAGCGCTAAAGATTACCTG
>SDBT01003422.1_pt1 | contig 27481 bp, 38 predicted proteins | sample 2277101 | NCBI WGS metagenome assembly SDBT01 (sample SAMN10404973, study PRJNA504765) | marine sediment metagenome | isolation source: marine sediment core GS10_PC15, 103 cmbsf | place: Arctic Ocean: Southern Knipovich Ridge | collected 2010 | reverse complement strand
AACAACCATGGAATAGATAAGAAATATGGTAGTACTTGGAGAGAAACAGCCAAAAATATGGATGAGATTAACATGATCAATCTGAATGGTGTGTGGATCGATGGAAGAACTTACAGAGAAATATTGGATGATGCTCTGCAAAATGGAGCTGATGTTATCAGAGGTTTACCAGAACATCACCTTCTTCCTTATGTAGATAATAATGAAGATGATGCATCATACTTGCAACTCGAGTTACAAGATGAAAAAGCATTGCAAGATTTTGCTGATACTGAATTAGACAGGCCTTACACAGATGATGAATTGAGTGATATTTTGCTCATCAATTCCATAGAAATAAACATAATTTATACTGCTGTTCGTACATATGAAGGTGTTAGAGGCCATTTACCAGGAGATGCACCTAATAATGTCTCACAGGTTACACAATCGTATGAGTTTTTGCGTGAAATGATAGATCCGATTCTTTACGTAATGCAGTATAGTTCATTTGAACGTGATAAATTAGATGTTCCCTTCAAGGACTGAGATGAGTTTTAAAAGGTGTTTTCTACCAAGGTCCATCTCCTTCAGGAAGAGGCCGAATACCACAAGCAATTTGTGCATAGTGAGATGCAAACATATCTCCAGTTTGAGGAATTCCTACACGCTTGATTCTCACAATTACTACTGTTATGTTATCACCTTTCGACACATTTACTTCATCAACCGTTCCTTGTTCACCTGACTTTACGTAAGTAGAAACATCGATGATATTGCCTGTATCTATTCTCACCTTTCCTATTATGCAATCACCTGCTATCATACAAGAATCCATTCGAGGAATACCATCTTCATCAATAGCATGATATTTTTCTTCTTGACAAAAGGGAATGGTGAACTTTTCATCTGAAGGGCTTCTTATCACAGATTTGTACACATGATAAGTGCTCATCATGAAGAGACCACGTTCTATAGGTGCTCGATTCATCCTTTTGTCTTATTCTAGCATAAATTGAATAGATCATTTTTGACACAATTGATCTATTTCATTTTTTGATAACGAGAGATATAAAATGGCTTCTATTAATGAAACACTAGCAAAGTTGAATCTTGGTATTAGGGATTTAGATAATTTATCATTAGCACAATTGGAAACTGTTTTCAAGGATCTTACTGTTAGAGAAATATCGGCACTTTGTGAAGTAAGTAGACGATTTAACTCAATTTGTTCAGATGAATCATTCTGGAGAAACAAAGTATCTGATGATTATGGCATACATAGGAAGTGTGGAGACACTTGGAGAAAAACGGCCAGAAACATGTACAAAATTAACATGATTAATTTAAATACTAAGTGGATTGATGGAAGAACTTATGAGGAAATATTGGATGATGCTCTGCAAAATGGAGCTGATTGTATTAAGGGTTTACCAGAAAAACATCTTCTTCCTTATGCAAATAATGATGAAGAAGATGCATATTTTTTACGCTATTCGATAGGTCACAATGAAAACGCGATACAGGATTTTGCTCATCAAACATATAACAAAACTTACTCAAATGAGGCAATTAATAATATTTTACTCATCAATTCAGACGAAATAAATGTAATCTATACTTCTGTTTCAGCGTATGAAGGTATTAACAAACATTTACCTGGAAAATGTTATGATTTTATTCATAATACACTATCATATGAGTTTCTACGCAAGATGATAGATCCGATACTTTACGTGATGCAATTTAGCTCATTTCCGAATAGCGAAATAGATCATGCTTAAGATGAGTTTTAAAAGGTGTTCACAGTACCTTAATTTTTCCCCTTCATCCACTAACTCATGATCTTCAGGAGAAGCAATTTCATCCTCATAAATGAAGACACCAGTAGATTTATCTTAAAGATATCCATGAACAAAAGTCTACTCCTCACCTTTCAATCCTACAGTAAATATAACGTAATCATATTTTGTGAGAAATGATATAGAACATTGAAAAAATGATGTAAATCGAAAGAATTTTTGTCCTCCTGAAAATGTCTGAGATTATCTCACGTACAATATTTGCGGGATTATTAATATATCTTTGGTATTGTGCTCATGATCTTGTCGTGTACAACATTTTCAATTTTATAATACATGGAGTAATGATGTTAGAATGTGCAGCTCAACTGCGAAGTAGAGAATTCTCTGCAATATGTCTGATGGGTATACTTGGATACAAGTATGCTAATACTTTTATGAATTTATCTCAAGAGATGGTATTGATGTACATTGCAATGGCTTCTATTTCTGATATCGCTCAATACTTTACTGGACGTTCTTGTGGAAATAAATATTTATTTCGCTGGATATCACCTTCAAAGACTTTAGAAGGATATTTGGGAGGCTTAGTATCGTTATTCATCATATCTCCATACTTCAATGTTAGTGTTACAGATATTCTGTGGATATACATATCCGGTATTGCAGGTGATCTCTGTGCATCAGCATTCAAAAGAACTTTTAAGATTAAACATTTTTCACCTCTTCTCGGAGACCATGGCGGAATCTTAGATCGTTTTGATTCGTATATTGGGATTGTAATCCTATCTTAATATGTAGGTTGTTTGCACATATCGTTTAAAACTAACAGTGTTAAATTCTGAGTATGAAACACAATTTACACTTCCATTCTTACATATAAAGGTAGGAACTGATATTTACCAGGAGATACATCTGGTATTGTCTTACAATCGTATGAGTTTTTTACGTGAAATAATAGATTAGATTTTGCTTAAGATTGATCTACAAATGAGTTTTAAAAGATGTTCACAGTATCTTAATCATCTTCATCATGAGATAAAGTTTCGAGGTATTCTTTTTCACCATGGTACCATTTAGATAATGGATGATCTTCGGGAGAAGCAACTCCATCTTGCTTAAGCCCATATATGTGGAATTGTATTGTGAGAAAAGTAATATCTTAAAATTGACATTCACAAACATATCATACAAAAGATGGACTTTCAAGCGCGATGAGAAGATAATGGGTACACTTGCAGGAATTTCATTAGTCTATTCGAGAAAGTACTAAGTGGTCATTGGATTTGGTCCATGAAGATTATTGTAAAAGTGGATGCGAAGAAACATAAAGATTTTGAATGTTATTTATCTAAAGTATGATCATCTATTTATGAATTATTATTGTTACATTCAATCTTAGATAAATGTCAGACATGTTGAGAACCTTACTAACGTTGCAGATCCAAATCAAACTTCATCACTGGCAAACTCTCCGCTATTCACGTCACAAAGCAACTGATGATCTCTTCGAGAAGCTCATTCCTCTGACGGATAGATTTGTAGAGACATTTCAGGGAGCTCGCGATACTACTATTATGTTGAATAAAACTATCGAGTCGAAAAACATGTCTGAAGATGAGATAACTACATTCTTAAAGGACATTCGAAACGATCTGAAACGATGGAAATTGCAAGAGCCCGAGCTCGATAATATAGTACAAGAAATGCTAGAGGCAATCAATGTTACTATTTATCTTTTTAGTCTCGATTAATCGCTTTCGTAAAATTAATAGTACCTCTGAATTTTAAAACGTCTTCAAATTAGCATTAAAATTAATAATTCTGTATACGATTCAACTCAACATTTGATAACGAACTGAAAAGCATGATGTAGGGATAAACATCGATAAACTGTTGTAAGATAGGAGCTAACTTTTCATCTAATTGAAACATACCTCTAAGGTACTTTTGTCTCCAAAGAGGTATAACATAACTTCCATAAACTTCAAAAAATGCACTATAGATTATTGCAAATTCTGAAGTGAAAGCTCTCTCAGATGTTTCAATTTCCTCATTAGTGAGTTTTCTTTCTAATTGATATTCTATCTGTTCAATCATGTAATCATTTGGATAGATCTTTCCATTCCAAATACTTTTCCAGTCAACATCAAATCCTAAATGATATTCAGCTTGCAATATCTTCAAGTATTCAAAGGTGTCTTTCTGTTCCAGTGCTTCTTTCACTATCTCAGCATAAGTACTCCCATTAATCCATTCCTTGTTCAGATTTATCATGTTCACCTTGTACATATTGATAGCTGTTTCCTTCCAAGTGGCTCCATATTTCTTTTCTATCCCGTAATCTCGTTTCACCTTCATTCTCCAAAAAGAATGATCTGTACAGATGCGATTGAACTTTTGACTCGTTACACAAAGTCTAGATATCTCCACAGGATTGATCAAGAACAGTATCTCTCTAACTGTATTAGTATCAGAACTTTCAAGATCTGCAATGTTCATATGACGCTGTTGTAGAATATCCTCTATTGTGGGGTCTTTTTCGTCGGACATTTTGATGAGAGAGGACTATATTTGCACTTTCAAATGCAAGTAAAAAGATCATTTTTGAACAGAGAATATGTTCTAGTTAGAAGAAGAAAATAAGAAGTAGATGACATCGAGTTTTAAAACTAAATATCAGTAATACGAGTGCATTCCAATCGATCAATTTAGTCAGTCTTTCAACCTCTGCTTCGGCTGCATCTTTGGTTATGATACGTTCTGACAGTTCGATTTCGAGAAGGTAGCTTCTTTATCTCCTAAAGAGAAGATTAGCATAAAATGGTTAGTAGATATGTATCAATGACAATTCTATCTCATTAATTATAACTCAACAGAGAATAAGGATCTTAGTCGCTATATATTTAAAGTATGATCATCTGTTTATAGTTGATATAAACCCAATCGAATGGGAAATAGAATTAACGAAACAAAATAATTGATTATTAAAAGCATTATCATAAAATGTCAAAATGGACAGAATAAGTTCAAACTCACTTCAAACGATATTCACTTATCTCGATGTTGGAGAGATATCTAGAAAATGTCTCATAAATCATCTCTTCAATAGAATTTGTAATTTGGAAGCTTTGTATAAGACTAAACTCTCAGAAAACTACAGCATAACTGAGAAAGGGGATGAGAGTTGGAGAAGCAAAGCAAAAGAAGTATATCTTGAGAGTATCTTGTTCTGGAATAATGTTGATAGTTATATCAATTTTTACATGAGATATAACTCCGATGTTGAAAATTCCTCTAAGAAGTTTGAAAAGAGACTCTCTGATCACGCTCTAAGAGAGAAAAAAGAGTTCTTTGTGATCGAACTCATCTTTAAAGTGTTTCTTAATAACTATCACTCTGAAAGTAGTTTTGAAAGTGGATACTTCTGTAGAAATTTCGTTAGTACGTTCAAGAAAATAGAATTTTTATTCCCTGAGAAGAAGATAAGTATTAAATGGATATTGAATTTTGTTGATAAAGATGAAGATCTCTATTCGAAATTTCTATGGAGAATAAGGCTTATAGTTACTATATATCTAAATTATCATTATATGTTTATAGATGATGAAGATTCGATCGAATGGAAAACAGTATTAATGAAAAGATGGGTTTAAAATTGATGAATATAGGTGTTAAACTAAAGATGTCAAAATGGACAACATAAGTTCAGACTCACTTCAAACGATATTCACTTATCTCGATGTTGGAGAGATATCTAGAAAGTGCCTCACAAATCATCTCTTTGATAAAGTTTGTAGATCGGATTTTTTTTGGGAGAACATTCTAAAAAGGAACTACTCTGTAGTAGAGAAAGAAGATGATCACACTTGGAGAAATAAGACAAAAGAGATGTATCTTGAAAGTACTACATTTTGGAACACTATTGATAATAACATCGAATACTATATGTGGGATTTCTGTTTTGAAGATGAAGTTGATGAATTTCAAAAGAGTTTAACTGATCGTGCTCTCAGAGAGAAAAAAGAATTTATTGTGATGAAACTTATCTTTTATGTGTTCCTCAATACATTTTACTCTGAAGACAACATTAGAAGGATGCACTTCTGTAGGAATTTCATCAGTCTGTTCGAGAAAGTAGCTTCTTTATCTCCTCAGAAGAGGATAAGCATTAAGTGGATATTGAGTTTAACTGACAAAGTTGATATAGATAAGTATGGAAAGTGTCACCCGAAAATTGTGTGGAGAATAGAGATTTTAGCTGCTATCTATCTAAAGTATGAACATTTGTTTATAGTTGATGTAGATTCGGTTGATGAGAGAGTAAAATTAATTAAACAAGATAGCTATCGATTATCGTCGAATACAAGTAATTATGCATCTTTGTGTAACGCGTATATTTTAGCTAATTTTTAAAAAGTGTCTTCAATTACACAAACATGGATAGCATAAGTTCAGACTTACTTCAAACGATATTCACTTATCTCGATGTTGGAGAGATATCTAGAAAGTGTATCATAAACCATCTCTTCAATAGAATTTGTATATCGGAATCTTTGTGGAAGAACAAGCTCTCAGAAAGCTACAGCATAATCGAGAAAAAAGATGAGAGTTGGAGAAAGAATGCGAAAAGAATGTATCTTGAGAGTAATTTATTCTGGAAGAATGTTAATACTGACATGAAATCTTCAATACTACCGGTGACAATTAACGTCCATCTCATGAGATTTCCAATGCCGAGATTGTCTTCTATTGATAGGTTTGAAAAGAGTCTCGTTGATCATGCTCTAAGAGAGAGGAAAGAATTCTTTGCAACAGAACTCATCTTTGGAGTTTTCTTTAGTACATGTTACTTTAATATTGCAGATGGACGTATTTGTAAGAATTTCATTAGTCTGTTTGAGAAGGTAGCTGAGTTATCCCCCGAAGGGAAAATAAGTATTAAATGGCTACTGGGTTGGGAGAATGTATTGATGATTATTTTGTCTCACTAGCGATAATTCAAAGGAGAATAAAGATCTTAGTTAGTATGTATCTAAAGTACGATTATTTGTTTATAGTTGATATAAATCCAATCGAATGGGAAGTAGAATTAGGAAAACAAAGTAATTGATTATTACAAATATCGTCATATATTGATGAATATAAGTTCAGACTCACTTCAAACGATATTCACTTATCTCGATGTCCGAGAAATATCCAGAAAGTGTCTCATAAATCATTTATTCGATAAAGTTTGCAAATAAGAATACTCTATCAAGAGACTATATTCATTGTATGATAACTACAAAAGTATAATCTCAATAGGATAGTTTTAAAATGTCTCCAATATAGTTGTTAGACGCCGATATTTTGTACTCCGTAATAAGTCTTAGAATAGTCTCTGTTAGCCTCTTCTAGTGAACAGAGAGCACTCCAGTCGATTAAATTATTCAATTTGTCACGTTCTGTGTTGGCTGCATTCTTGTCTATGAGGATTTCTGACAGTTCGATTTTCCAGGAGGGCAATTTATCATGATCTTCACTCAATTTGTTAAATTCTTTTTCAAATGTCTCAGTTTTCCAGATCTTTGCTTGAAGTTTCCCATAGGAATACGACAATTTATTAATCTTTTTATTACCACTTTCGAATCTCTCTAGTATATCTTGTTGTTTAGGTGTGATGAATTTGTTTAAGTTTTCTTCTGACATGATGCTGAATTTAAGTGTTTTGAAATCACAATTGAATTTTTAAGATAAATCAATTCTACTAACAATATAACAAATATGTGACAACTATAAATATAGCATAATCTCGATGGAGATAGTTTTAAAACTGATAAAATGCAAATATATCTCATAGGAATACAAAATGGACAGTATAAGTTCGGACTCACTTCAAACGATACTCTCTTTTTTCGATGTCGGAGAAATATTTAGAAAGAACCTTATAAATCATCTTTTCAACAAACTTTGTAGTTCAGAAGCTTTGCATAAGATCAAGCTCTTGGAAGACTACAGCATAGTCGAAAAAGGAGATGAAAGTTGGAGAAAGAAAACGAAAAAGGTGTATCTTGAGAGTATCTCATTCTGGAACAATGTCGATAATGATATTGATTATTACATGATAGATAATTTAAGTACTAAAGATCTAGTTGATAAGTTTGAAAAGAAACTCATTGACTATGCTCTCAGGGAGAGAAAAGAATTCTTTGTGATCAAACTCATCTTTAAAGTATTCTTCATCAACAGATATTATAACATGTATCATATTAAAAATGGATACATGTGTAGGAATTTCATTAGCTTATTTAAGAAAGTAGCCTCTTTATCTCCTCAGAAGAAGATAAGTACTAAGTGGATATTGGATTTAGTTCATGAAGATTATTGTAAAAGTGACTGTGAAGATGAATGCAATGAACTCATCACAACATATCCGAGGAAAATAAAGATTTTAGATGCTATTTGTCTAAAGTACGATCATCTATTTATAAATGATATAAGTTTAGTCAATTGGAGATGTTACATTTAATCTTCATGATGTTTTTAAAGGTGTCTCTTTCCTTAATGAAGTATCAGAATCAAGACTGGGTAGAGTATCTCGAGAAGGTATAAAGACTGTAGGATTTTTATGGACTCGTCCTATGGGATAATTAATAGTACTTCTGAGTTTAAAAATGTCTCAAAGTATACACAATTAATATTAAAAGTCATAATCAATTATGTTATTCAACTCATGACTTGATAAAGAACTGAAAAGCATAATGTAGGGATAAACATCGATGAAAGGTTGTAAAATATAAGCTAAATGTCCTCCGAATTGAGTGGTATCATCGAAATATGCTTCTCGTGAAAGCGGTATAGAATAACTTCTTTCGATTTCGAAAAATGCACGATAGATTATTGCAAATTCTGAAGTGAACACATTCTTCAATGTTTCAATTTCTTCATTAGTGAGATCTCTGTCCATTTGATTGATTATATCGTTCTGTATATCCCCATTTGGGATGAATATCTTTCCTGTAAAAAGGACTTCTCTAGAAATATCTTCTGGATAATATTCATATTGCAACCTTCCCATATATCCAGCAGAGTCTTTCTTTTTCACTATTTCTTTCACCATTTCAACATAAGTGCTTCCATTAATCCATCTATTATTTAGATTTATCATGTTTACCTTGAACAGACTGACAGCTGTTTCCTTCCAAGTAGTTCCATATTTCTTTTCTATTCCGTAATCTTGTTTCACTTTCACTCTCCAGAAAGATACATCTGTGCAGATACGATTGAACTTTCGACTTGTCGCACAAAGTCTAGATATCTCCACAGGATTGATCAAGAGTAATATTTCTCTAATTGTATTATCACCAGAACTTTCGAGATCTGTAATGTTCATACGACGCTGTCGCAGAATATCTTCCACTGTAGGGGTTTTCTCTTCGGCCATTTTGATGAGAAAGGACTATGTTTGCACTTTCAAAGAGAAGTCAAAAGATGATCATTTTTGGGCAAAGAATATGATAGTTAGAAGAATATGCTCTAGTTAGGAAGTGAAGAAGATGTATGATAGTTAATAGTACTTCTGAGTTTTTAAAAGTGTCTTCAGTTACTCACAACGCAAAATTGATGAATATAAAATGTTAAACTAGAGATGTCAAATGGACAGTATAAGTTCAGACTCACTTCAAACGATATTTACTTATCTCGATATTGGAGAGATATCTAGAAAGTGCCTTACAAATCATCTATTCGATAGAGTTTGTAGACCAGAATCTTTGTGGAAGAACAAACTCTCGAAAGAGTATAGTGTAGTCGAGAACGGAAATGAGACATGGAGAAGTAAAGCGAAAGAAGTATACATCGAAAGTATCTCATTCTGGAAGAATGTTGATGATTTCATCGATTACTATATGGTAAGAGGTCAAGGTACTGATGATCTCATTGAAAAGTTTGAAAAGAGACTCATTGATCATGCTCTAAGAGAGAAAAAGGAGTTCTTTACGATCGAAATCATCTTCAGAGCACCTGGTTATCATACCATGTATTATATAGAGATAATTAATCGTTTTCGTAGTACTTTCATTAGTCTGTTCGAGAAAGCAGCTTCTTTATCTCTTCAGAAGAAGATAAGTATTAAGTGGATATTGAATTTGATTGACGAAGATGAACTTGAACATGAATGTGAATGTGATACTTTATGGAAAATAGAGGGTTTAGTTCTCATCTATCTTAAGTATGAGCATTTGTTTATAGATGATGCAGAATCATACGAATGGAGAAAAGAATTAATAAGACAAAGTGTATAGTTTTTAAAAGTGTCATAGTAAAATTGATGAATATAAAATTATCAAGCTAGAGATTCTCAAAATGAACACTATAAGTTCAGACTCACTTCAAACGATATTTACTTATCTCGATATCGGAGAGATATCTAGAAAGAGTCTTATAAATCATTTCTTCAACAAACTTTGTAGTTCAGAATCTTTGCATAAGATTAAGCTCTCGGAAGATTACAGCATAGTAGAGAAAAGAAATGAGAATTGGAGAAGTAAAGCGAAAGAAGTATATATCGAAAGTATCTCATTCTGGAAGAATGTTGATAATGACATCGATTACTATATGACAAAATGTCTCGGTACTAATGATCTCATTGGAAAGTTCGAAAAGAAACTCTCTGATCATGCTCTCAGAGAAAGAAAAGAGTTCTTTGTGATCAAACTCATCTTCAGAGCACCTAGTTATCATTACATGTATTATATGGAGATAACTAGGTACTTTTGCAAGTTTTTCATTACCTTGTTCGAGAAAGTAGCCTCTTTATCTCCTCAGAAGAAGATAAGTATTAAATGGATATTGAATTTGATTAATGGAGATGAACTTGAACATGAAGATGAGATATGTACTCAAGATAAATGTGAGTGTGAATGTGATGTATGTGATGTTCTATGGAAAATAGAGGGTTTAGTTCACATCTATCTAAAGTATGGTCATCTCTTTATAGATGATGTAGATTCAGACAAATGGAAAGAAGAATTAATAAGACAGAGCATATAATTTTTAAAAGTGTCATCGTAAAACTGATGAATACAAATGTTAAACTTGAGATATCAAAATGGACAGTACAAGTTCAGACTCACTTCAGATAATATTCACTTATCTAGATGTCGAAGAGATATCTAGAAAGTGCCTTACAAATCATCTATTCGATAGAGTTTGCAGATCAGAATCCCTGTGGAAGAATGTTCTATCAAGAGACTATAGCATAATTGAGAAAAAGAATGAAACCTGGAGAAAGAAAGCAAAAGAAGTGTATATCGAAAGTACTTTATTCTGGAACAGTATCGATAATTCCATCGATTACCAAATGGAAAATTATCTTGGTGAAGATCTCGTTGATAAGTTTGAAAAGAAACTCTCTGATCATGCTCTCAGAGAAAGAAAAGAGTTCTTTGTGATCAAACTCATCTTTAAAGTGTTCTTCATCAACGAAGTTATTCTTATAGATTATATTGAAAATGGATATACATGCAGAAATTTCATTAGTCTATTTAAGAAAGTGGCCTCTTTATCTCCACAGAAGAAGATAAGTACTAAGTGGATATTAGATTTGGTTCATGAAGATGATTGTAAACGTGGATGTGAATGTGAAGATAAATGTGAATATAAGTATAAAGGACTCTTCAAACTGTTTCCGGGGGAAATCAATATTTTGAATGCTATTTATCTAAAGTATGATCATCTATTTATGAATGATATAAGTTCGATCAATTGGAAAGATTATTGTTGTATGCTATCTTCATGATGTTTTAAAAGTGCTTCGAGGTATACACATATAGCTTGCATATACCAAGATAAAATTTATCAAATTAACAAAATGGAGACATATCTTACAGTGGATGTCGATAATATATGTAACGATAAGGTTAAGGTTGATATGACAGGAGTGATAATCATCAAAGTCAACAGTGTTCAGAAAGGAAAGCAAATACTATCTGTTCCAACTGAATTACCTGAGTTAGAACTTGATGAGAGAGTTTGTAGTAAATGTGAAAAGATCGAAGAATGGAAATGGTTACATGAATGTGGATATTCTCGATATATGGTGTCGAATCTTGGAAGATTATTGAGCATTAGCAATAATATACTTAGTGGGACATTAACCGCAAGAGGATATCATAGATTTAAATTGACCAATGATGAAGGAGTTGCGAAGAGTAAACTTATACATACTTTGATGGGTTATATATTCTTCAATCTTTCAGAGGGATCTAACATTACAATGGATCATATCAATCAGAAAAAGTTAGATAATCGATATTGTAACCTAAGACCTGCTACGAATTCAGATCAAGTTAAGAATAGAACCATTACAGCTCCTCGCAAAGGTAAACGAGTGTTTAAGATTGATATGGATGGAAACATTGTGGATGAATACGAAAGTATTGCTCATGCAGCCAGAGAAGTGGGAGTGAGCAACAATACCATCTCTAGATGGTGCAGAATTAGGAAAGTAGTTAATAAGTATACATTTAGATTTTTTGTAGAATCTGATATTAAGGAAGAGCAAATTTGGAAATCTATATCTGAGCTCTATCCCGATATTCAACCATCTTTAGAAATATCTAATTGTGGATGGGTACGTAATATTCGCAGTAAATACACAAAAGGATCGAAAGAAGGTAATTACTTAAGTGTTAGAGTGTCGAATAAAGAAACCAACAAAGTTATTAATTTTTTAGTTCATATTCTTGTGTGGACTGATTCAATAATAAGTTAGTACCTGAAGGTTTTGAGATATCTCATATGAATTGCAATGGGAAGGATAATCATCTTTCTAATCTTGAGGCAGTCACTCATTCTCAGAATATAAGAATAACTATCGACAAAGGATTAAGTGAGAGATGTATTAAGATCAGAAGACACAACCACGATGATACTTATGTTGATTATATTAGTGTCAAACAAGCTTCTGATTTTAACGATGTTAATGTTAAGAAACTAAGCAGAATATCATTGAAAGGTGTAGAGACTGCTGGTATGTGTAAATGTGGAAAGAGATTTTTGTGGACTCGCATCGAAATTAGAAGAGATAATATCATACAAACTTCTGAATCTAACAATAATTTTCATACTGAGACTAGAATAGATAACTATGATATCAATATTAAGGAAGTTCCCGAAACTAATAATGTGTTGACGATCACTAAGAGTAAAATTAAGATCAGAAGACACAATCATGATGGTACTCATGTTGACTATACTAGTATTAAGCAAGCCTCTAAACTTAATAGCGTACCATCGTTGAAACTAATCAAAATATCACGAAGAGGAGTAGAGACTGCAGGTATGTGTAAATGTGGGGAGAAGTTTTTATGGACTCGTTCCACGGGATAATTAAAAGTACTCTGAGTTTTTAAAAGATGTCTTCAATTAGCTTACATCTAAGGACTGTCTAATAAATCCGTGTGCCCAGTTGACATTCGATAAGTGGCAACAACAAAAAGTGTAAAAGCCATCGATGCGAGAACAGCGGTAACCCAATCGATAATAAATCTTGCAGTCGATGTTTTACCTCGAAAAAGTATCATGGTAGCGAAAGTGGCAGCAAATATTGCTATAAATATTGTAAGTATTACAGCCTCTAGTTCTATCATTTGAATAGTTTTTATTATATAGTAAAGGATGAAGAATAAAGTTAATAATATCTTCGATTCTGAACCTTTAACAGATAAGGTCATCGTATTAGATATTGATGAAACACTTGCACACACTAATGAAAATAGTGATAGTTATATTAATATGATGATTTTCACAAGTAATAGATCTTTACTCTACAGAGAACGAGTATATCGATTCATGCTTGATGATTTTGATGATGTAGGTTCTGGCAAAAAGATTTCCTGTTGGGGTACTGAAAGACCTTATGTTCATGAGTTCATAACATTCTGTTTTAACTATTTCAGATATGTAGTTGTATGGTCTGCAGGTAGAAGATCTTATGTTTACACAATGGTAGATATACTATTTAAACATCATCAGAGACCTCACTTGATACTTACATATGACGATTTAGTCACAATTAATGGTATAAAGACTAAACCATTATCAGTAGTATCGAACATAATACATATAGATATAAACAAAATATGGTTACTAGATGATAAACCAGACATTAACTTCATGTCTAATCCTAATAATGGTATATCGATACCTGAATATTCACCAGGGGAGACTCATGATGAACTTTTGAAAAACGATAAGCATCTTTCAAGGTTGATGAAATGGCTTAATCGGTTAGGAGAAATAGAAGATGTAAGAGAAGTAGATACTAGTAAAATCTTCGATGAATAATTTCACCAAAACTAATCCATCGTTTAAAAATGGTATCTATATTGTCATGGAATATACTTGCTCCAGAGTTAATGACCTATTTTTGGAGATCGAGTTATGGTTTAAGAACAACGGGAAGAAGTAAACAAGATTATGACAAGATTCAAGAAAGACGAATAGATAAGATGATCGATTACATTATAAATGCTGAACCTAATATCCTCTGTCTTCAGGAGACTACTGATACCAAGCATGATTATCTCGGTGGTAAGACTGTACAAGAATATATAGCAGACAAATTGGACTTTAGAATAGTATCAGAAGCTACTAAACAATCACCAATGGGATACGGAATACCACCCGAAGAACAAAAGAGAATAATGGAAATGGATTCAGGTGTTGCAACGATGATACTTAATGATTCTGAGAACCTTGTTCATATGGATACTTACATGACATCTGACACTTACGGAAGTAGTGATGTGTTTAAGAAAGGTGTAGGTACTCCATTTACCTACGATCTGTTCGAATATGATGGTCATAGTTTTGGAATAGTCAATCTTCATGCAAAAATGAAATATCCTAATATCTTAGAATCTCTAAATGAAGCGTACGATAGAATCTGCCGTGAAACAGTTGATGACGAAATTATGAGAAATCTTATAATTTTAGGAGATATGAATGCACATGGATTAAGAGGTGCAAAAGATTTATTCATGTCTAATTTATATACACATGCATTCGATTATCAAGGTAGTGAGTTGATAGATGATCATGTGTTCTTCGGAAAAGATCTACTTGATTGGACTATCAGAGTAAATTATGGAAAAGGATTGCCACTATTAAAGGTAGGTGCTAATGAACCTGTAACTGGGAAGAGGTGGACTAAGCCAAAAACTAGATTCTGTTTGAATAGAGAGAACAATAAGCTTATTACAAGCAACAAAGCTACATCAGATCATTATCCGATTGATATATACCTCGAATTCAGGAAAGGTGATAGAAAAGAGAGAGCTAAAGGATTAAGAAACATGATTAGCGAATCGCTGCATATTATCGAGCCATCCAAACAATTTTCGCTATGAAGATGATCACGATACGACATTTGGATGAATATCGTATCGTGATCATCTTAAAAGTTACAGTGCCTTGTGACAAATCATAGTTTGATTTTATGATCACGTTATTCTTCACCCATGATTGTGATGAACTCTTCTTAATCAGATGTATGTTGATCCTTAAAATGATTCAATGTGAACCATCTATCTATTAACAAAAGATGCCTAAATGCAAATACAATGCAAAATTAATACTGTTCATAAGAGTGGTCTGTGCTGGAGACATGATATCAATCAGTATTTCCTATGTGGAGGAATCCGTCCAAATGGATCTACATGTAAACGAAAGATGAAAACTAGCAAACGATGTAAGATACATGATGATAGTAGTCAAACCAAGAAAGTAGAGAAATTATTTCAGTGTGCAGCTATAGTAAAAAGTAGATCTAATAAAGGCAAGAGGTGTCCCATCAGGATTGAGATTGAAAATGGTCTTTGTGGTAGACATCCAAAGAAAGAGATACACCGCATCGAACATGAAGAAGAGAAGTGTGAGAAATGTGATGAGACTGTAGAATGGGTTACAATGAAGAGTGCTAACTATGACATTAGTACTATAGGACAGATCTATAGCTATAAATACTTAGAAGGACACTCTAACGTTGATGGTTATAGAATATTCAGATTAACTGACAATGATGATAAGATATTTGATAAGAGAATGCATACATTCCAAGGCATCATCTTCCTATCATTAATGACGGGAGTATTACTGTGGATCATATCGATGGTGATCGAGATAGTAATCGAATTTGTTGTAATCTAAGATTAGCTACTCGAAGTGAGCAAGCTAAGAACCAAAACAGACCAAAAACTTATAAAGGTAAAACAGTATTAAAGATATCCTTAGAGACTGGAGATGTCATCGAAAAATACAAGAGTGCTGTAAGAGCTGCTAATGATATCGGAATGAAAAGTATCCAAAGAATGAGCAAAATATGCAGAAAAGAGCACGAATATGAAGGATTATTATGGAGATATGAGAAAAAGAGTGATTATGGTAGTATAGAATGGATATCATCAGCCAAGGAATACCCAAAACTACCCTTATTTGAAGGATCAATGAATGATGATATTGCTAGTTTAGATGGGTCTATTTCTAAAGGTACTAAACGGAGCAATGGATATATGTATACTATGATAGGAGGTAAATTTTACAAAGTTAGTATACTAATATGTACTCTATTTCACGGCCCTAAACCATCTGACAAACATGAGGTTGGACATAAGAACTGTAAAAGAAATGACAATCGATCTAATAATCTTGAGTGGGTTACTCGTTCGGAGAACATGAAAACTACTATTAATAATGGTATGAACAGTAGTTGTAAACCTGTAAGAGCTCTCTATGAAGATGGAACTCATGAAGATTTTACCTCGATTGCAGAAGCTTACAGATTAACTGATGCAAAGAATATTGGTAAAGTACTTAGAGGAAAAAATATGACATCTGGTAGAGATCAATCAGGTAATTCAATTAGGTGGGAAGCAATTTTAATATAATCATATGTAATACTACTCTTAAAAGACTTCGATCCAATTCTCGATTTAAAAATGCTGCCGGTTCTAAAATATGAAACAATTCTCCTGGAATGAAAATGAGATCTATTCTATTTAAACACTGCTATGTTATCATAATAGTATTGGTTATAATTCTATTCTTCTTATGGGTATTTTTTGGAGGTAAAGATCATGAGTTTGCAGGTATCGGTTGTCCCAGCAAGTGTTCTATTAATGAACCTTCAAATGCTTGCACTATTGAAGAAACCTGTACTATTGAAGAACCTATAAAGAAGAAAATCAAACGATCCAAAGGAGAGACTGAATGTGTAAGAGTACTTGAGAAGCTATTCGACAGAGAGTTTAAACGAGTGAGACCTCCATTTCTCAAATCTCCAGAGACCGGTAGAAATCTTGAACTTGATTGCTATAATGAAGAATTGAAATTGGCTATAGAATACAATGGAAGACAACATTATAAATACCCATCATTTCCCGGTTTCACAGAAGATCAGTTTAAGGCTCAACTACAAAGAGATCAATTCAAGAGAGAACGATGCAACGAATTAGGAATATTCCTCATAACGGTACCGTATCATATAGGAATATCTGATATCGAGGAGTACATTGTGAGATTATTACCATATACATTACGAGGATTAGCTAATTTATAGCTTTTAAAAGTTGGACATTATAAATCACTGATCAAATATGAATGAAAACTATGGAATGAAAACAGGTGGTAATAATACGTTCGGTGTAAAATAATCAAGTAATGCATCCTCTATATCTGATTTCTTAAATGTGCTATAGTGCATTATGTAAATAATAGGATCAATTAAATGTGCTACCGAAAATCTTCCAATAAATAAATCGTTTTGTTTGGTAAATAGAGATAATTCATTACGCGATAGATTAAATAAAGAAAGATGGATTATTTTCATTTGTTCGTTGAAAATAATATTTAACGTGGGATACTCTTCATCCTCTGTGTAAAGTTGTAATTGAACTTCGGATTCATCTGTTAATTGATGTAAAGTGAAGTTAATCTTTGATTTGTTTTCTTCACCAAATAATTCAATCAAAGCATTTAATCGTATCTCATCGATATATTCTAATATATCATCTCTTTCTAATGATTTGTTCAATATCTCATTGTAAGTTTCTCCGTTTATCCATTCTTCATCCAGATCGATCATGTTAACTTGAGACATATTTTTAGCTGTTTCTCTCCACGTCTTTCCGTACTTCTTTCTCACTCCGTAACTATCCAATATTTTGTTTTTCCAGAGTGATTCTCTCTTACAGATTGTGTTGAATTTCTTACTTGTACCACATAATAATGATATTTCTATAACTGTGAGAACAGAGAATATCTTCTGTATCAAAGCAGGTGTAAGATTATTTAAATCTTCTGCTTTGAGTTCCAATTGTTCCAATATATCATTTACAGAACTCATCCTTTGTTATCGTAGTGAAATATTCGATTATTGATCAGTTTTAACAGTTGAATTTTTACTAGTTAGTAAGTTCACTTTCTTTTATCGCATAATTCATTTCTTCTTGTATTGTTGTATCACCATAGATTCTCAATTCTGTCTTATGATTATTATATTCCCTTTTATCTTTGTCATTTTGAAATTCAAATGGATTAGGTCTGATACCACGACCACGAGGTACATCAGCAAAATTCTTTCTCATCTCACTATTTAATGCAACAAGTGCATCTCTCTTCTTAACGAATACACCAACAACTGTAGATTCTCTTGTTTGATCATCAGTTACAAAGGCAACATAAACAGTCATTTTAATAGTGCTGAATATTTTAATTATTAATCAATTTTTACCAAAGTAAATCCAAAAAGATCTTCAATTGGTAACATTGTGTAGTTGGTTATAATAAGGATAGGATCGACAAATATAGCTTTAATCTTATTCAATATCTTCTGCTGCTTAGGAGTAGCTTTATAATTAATTTTGCGTAAATCACTCTTCATATCTATGATTGTAAGAGATATTATGACGAGTTCTCTCGTTACTCTCTTCAAGTGATTCTTAAAACCTTCCTCATATATGTTTGCATTATTCACGAACTCTTGAGCAGATTCGATATCGACAACGTATTTGGGGAAGATATCACCTAAATGAAGAAGTTCACTATATGTTTTTCCATCTATCCATCTCTTATTGAGGTTAATCATCTTCATATCAGAAAGGAAGCGAATAGTATCTCTCCAACTATTTCCATACATATGATATATTCCATAATCATTCTTTACCTTCTCTCTATACTTGTCTTCATTATTATATGTAATAACTATACTACTTTGTGATGTATCATTCATATCTTCATTTGTCGGAAATAAGGGACGTGATTGACTCATGAAAATTATTGCCTCATTATTCCTACATAAAATTTCATGACCTGTGGAGATAGATGTAGTACGTATTTTATCAATGGCTTCCACATTGAGATTAAAATACTCCCATAATGACATACAACGAAGTTTATTGTAAGGTATGACACTATAAAACATAACATAAATGATTGGATCTGTGAAGTTGAAAGTATATAAACTCTTGTGTTAAAATTTAGATGAAGTTTAATATACCTTTCTCTATCTACATCGATATCTTGGAAATGTCTGAAACTATCCGAGGTAATACATTTACTCTTCACAAATTTGATTACTGATTCAGAATCTATAACATGCTCAGGAAAGCAGTATTCCCAAACTCTATACTTAACTCTGAGATCATTGAAGTAGTTTGAATAGTTGAGACTTTCAAAGAAAATATCATAATAGGTCTTACCATTAATCCATTCTTTACTAAGATTAATCATATTAGATTGTACTAATAGCTTAGCAGTATCTTTCCATGTATCACAGTATTGACTTTTGATACCGAACTCTCTTTGAGTAAATCTTTTCCAGTTGATATCGATATTGAATTGTGTGTTTACTGTAAAAAATGTCGATATTTCTCCAATAGTGAAATAGAAGAAGACCTCTTCTAGAACGTCTTTTGGTAACATTTTAAGTAGCAAAATACAAGAAATGTTAGTTCATTTTTATTAGCTACATGTTCCACTAACACAATTAGATCCAGCGACACAGCCACTACTGCTAGTGCATTTACCTCCACTTTGTGCTAAACATACCTTGTTTGTAGGCAAAGCTGGATTGGTTCTATTTTGACAAACTAGATTATCGTCACATTCTGTACCATTGTTGCAAGGTTGTCCAACCTTTTTACCTCCTCCTCTTAGGGCGAAAATAATACCTATAATAATTCCAATGATAACTAGTATAATAACTACAGCTACAATAATCCCAACGTATTTATCTCCACCAGCATTTTTACCAACCTCTCCAACATCACCATTGTCCATCTTTATTTTAATAAGGATATATTATTGATTAAATATAAAGTTTTGATTTATCACATAGGAAGATGAACGTCAAGAATATCTTCGGAAGTATTCCATTCTTCAAGAAAAGCATCAGAAAACTTATTTACCTCCTATGTACATAACTGATACAATTGAAAAGATCAAGACTATGTTCTATACCACCGAGAAAGCTTCCCAGTTGAACTCGATCTTTACTCTCCTTCTCAAAGAACAGCGCAATCGTAGCGAAGAAGATGAGAAATATTTCAATGATCTCATAAAGGATCAGTTAGAAGTGTGGGACAAAACTATAAAATAATCTATTCGTGTTATTTTTGCACGTATTAGTGAGGATGAGGATAGAAACATCGAAATGAATATATCAGAATGTAAGATTTTGACATTTTAAAAACAATCTTCTTTTGGGGTGTTCGATACTTGTTTTCTCCCCAAGAGTGGAGAGTTCCATCTATTCTTAGAGCCATTGAATTGTGATAGCCTGCAGAAATAGCTATAAATTCAGATCCTCTTGGAGTATTTGTAATTAGATCACAATCATTATTACCCCAAGAGTGAATAGTTCCATTTTTTCTGAGAGCAATTGAATGCCAACCCCCTGCGGAAACTGCAATGAAACCAGATTCTTTTGGAGTGTTTGATACTGTCCCATTCCTATCATCACCCCAGGATTCAATAGTTCCATCTTTTCTGAGAGCAATGGAATGCCAAACACCTGCAGAAATAGCTATAAATCCAGATTCTTTTGGAGTGTTTGATACTTCTCCATCTGTATTTGACCCCCAAGAAACAATAGTTCCATTTCTTCTGAGAGCCATTGAATGCCAATAACCTGTAGAGATTGCTATGAAGTTAGATCCTCTTGGAGTATCTGATACATGTTTATAATCATTACTGCCCCAAGAGTGAATAATTCCATCTTCGTCCAAAGCAACTGAACACATGTCACCTGCAGAAACTGCAACGAATCTACAACAAGATGGATCCCAAAAAAACTACTTTACTTCCATTTTCTCCCCATGAAACAATGATTCCATCTCCTTTGAGAGCAATAGAATGCCAATAACCTGCAGCAATTAGATCCCTTTGGAGTATCTGTTATTTGTTTGGTTGCATTACATCCCCAAGAAACAGGAGTTCCATCTTTCTTCAGAGCAATTGAATGAAAATAACCTACAGAAATAGGTACACAATTCATTTCTTGAATTGTATTGTCAATCATTTTAGATCAATTTAACCATGTTTCGGATTCCGTTCTTGTGTTACGTAGAGATAATTACTTTCTTGATAGTTACGGTAGAGGTTTCGAGGATATTCCCTGGAAAAAGCTATTCATAGTCGGATTTTATCATTCTCAAACTATCTTCATCTAAAAACAGCGTAAGACATAAGAAAGTAAAAAGGATTTGTTATCAGATGTATCGTGACATTCTTCATTTTCGATAAAAATGAACCAATATTACTCGAGAGTACTTATTGATCATGATGAAATAGATACACTCTCTAAGAATTTGGCTAAACTAGTTCGGGGAAATAGCAAAGTAAATATTTGGATGATAGTATAATGTTTAAAAATATGTCAAGAGTTATAAATGAGTTGTCACTCCTGTAAGAGAAGACGCCGTAAGTGTTGTACAGGGCCTACCGGTCCAAGAGGAGATATTGGTCCAACAGGACCTGCAGGAACTAATGGAACAAATGGCATGAATGGTATGAACGGTACAAATGGCACAAATGGTACGGATGGCTCTACAGGTCCCACAGGTCCCACAGGTCCAGCAGGATTAGCGAATGAATTCTGGTGTTTAAGAGAAACTAAACCTTCAGGAACAGATGGAGGTACAGCTGTAGTAGGATGGAATACGAGAGAACTATCTGTCTTAATGCCATCACCTAGTGCTGGGGCTGATGTTGTTCTGGATGTTATTACACATGTAATAACTATACAACCTGGAATGTACTATATCATAGGTCATTCAATTGCACTAGATTTGGATTCTACAAAGCTTGCTTTGAGAGATGGAGCAGTTCTTGCAGTTAATGGATTATCTGTCGATATGCAAAATAATAACAGCACTCAGATAGCTTTAGTACAAGGTTTCTTTACAGTTTTTGTTCCTACTGGCTATCTTCTTCAACAGTTTGCACAGACTGGCGCTGTTAATACTGGACTTGGAGTAGCAGTAAATGAGGGAACAGAAATATATTCAACAATAGTGATAACAAAACTCACTTAAAAATATATTCTTTTACCAGAAAATGAAGCCAAAGTTCTGGCGTAAATGTGTCGGGTGTCTTCTCAAAACATATACTAATATTGGATCTGATGTTAGTAATCTGATCGTTTCCTACGTTACGTACAGCAAATACAATGAAAAATTGTATCGTGGAATAATTCCAAAAGAGATTCCTTATTCTGCAATCGAGTGTGAATGGTCCAACGTTTCCTCTGTCATGCGTTGCAAGGTTCCATTTAGGTGGTCATTTCGTCCAGCTCGAAAAGGTTTGAGAATAGCGAACTGTTGTCACGACAAACATCCAATTTTGTGTGTTAAGTTTTTTTGTGATGTTTGCAATAAGAATCATAATGGGTGGTGTGAATCAAATCGGATAATACTCGATGGAGGTGTATATCTCACAATCATAACACGTACTATGTGGGGACTCAATACTTTTTTCACTTTTGAAGTGGCTATTTTGTAGTGTTTATCGTCCTAGGAGATATTTGACAATAATGTGTATTTGAAGAATTGCAATGGTAAGAATAATATATTAGGTTTGAGAAATGTAGTAGTATTCGGATAATGATAGGCTTAGAGTAGCGGTAAGTTAGAAATATTGAATTTCGAAACTGATATAATTTATTTGTTATCTTCCATTATCGAAAATGAATGTGTTGAGAGATTACTTGGATGAGGATTCTATCACCGTTATTCTCGCTAACGGAGACAAGTATGATATTAAATTGTTATCCAAGAAAATTACTGGATGGAATGGATGTGCTCAATGGGCATCAAGAAAAGGACATCTAAATGTCCTTAAGTATATAAGATCTCTTGAGTTACCCATCAGGTGGATAATGTGTATAAATTATGCATCATTTTATGGGAATACAGAATGTGTTGATTTTGTATTCTCTGATATACTTACAGGAAACATAGAAGAGTTTGATCGTATGGATTGTTTTTACTATGCAATAGAAGGAGGAAATCTAGAAATAGTTAAGATCCTAGAACCAAAACAAGGCGAAGATATAAAACCATGGTGGGGGGATTATATGGCCCATGCTGCTAGATTTAGACATTTAGAATTAGTTAAACATTTCGGAAAGAAGTATATCGATTCGGGAATGAATCATGGTAATGTAAATCAGTACATGAAAGAGGTGAAAAAAGGAGGGGATTTTCATATCATTGAATATATGAAGACTATTTTTTGATCGGTACATAGAAGAAGAGGAAATAGGAGGAGATTCTCACATCATTAATTGATATATTTTATCTGTTATCTCTCATTGTTAAAAGATGGATTCATTGAAGGATTATTTGAATAAGGATGTCATTATCATAATCTTTGAGTTCTTCATAAATGGAAACGATTATGATCCTTTTACACTCGATGATATTAAACTATTATCCAAGAAAATCACTAAATGGGATGAATGTGCTCAGTGGGCATCAAAGAAAGGACATTTAGAAATCCTTGAGTATATCAGCTCATTTGAGAAATCTATTGACTGGATAATTTGTATGGAGCATTCATCATTTTATGGATATACAGAGTGTGTTGATTTCATTTTACATGGAGTACTTAAGGGATGCATAGAGACGAAAGATTATTATAATTGTTTTGATAAAGCATTAGGAGGAGGAAATGTGAAAACAGTTATGTTACTAGAACCAGCGCAGGATGAAGACAGAAAACCAGTGTGGGAGAGTTACATGTGTTATGCAGCTATACATAAACGACTAGAAGTGGTTAAATATTTCGGAGAGAAGGTTGTTGATCTAGGAATACAGTATGCCGATAAAGATTGGTATATAGAAGAAGCAGAAGAAGGAGGAGATCCTCTTATCATCGAGTACATAGAGAATATGTTTGACTGGTAATTTTAAAAATATTTATAATAATGCACCACCTCCTCCTGAAAGAGAAAGATACATATCTTCCAGCATAGATTTTCAAAAATCAGAAGGATCAAGACCATCTCTTTTTCTGTCTCTACATAGATGTTCCCATTCTTAATCTAGACATAACTGTTTATATTTTCTTACTTCACTATCAAGTTCACGTTTTCTTTTGACACTTCGAATCATGGTTTCGTGAGCTTTTTGTATGTTTCTGATTTTTGTATCACTTTCTTCTTCCAATTGATGAATTTCAGAGCTGATCATTGCAGTAAAACCGCTAACTGCTACATATTTCGCTATCTGTTTGTAAGCCATTTTGACATATTGAACTTATTTTGTAAATTGATCAATTATCTCTCTGAAGATGAAAAGACAAAATGGGAAATGAATCAGGCAGAATAAGTCACTTCAAATATGATAATGATTGGATTAAGAATCATGAACCAAGCATAATTTTCATGAATTGCTCAAAAGATGAGATACTTGTCGTAACTCTGGGATCTGAGCAAGAAGATAATCGACAATCAAAACTTTATCCAAAAGAGATGGTTATCTTTAAGTTCCGTAACACGATTGAAAATATATCTATCATCGTATCTCCACCTCAAAAATTGGCAAGTGAGATAGTTCCCATCAACTCTTTTGTATCATATATGGCTTAAAATTCATCATCTCCTTTAGAACTCAATCGTCACTCACAAATCAAATAATCCCTAAAACATTTCATTTAGAGATTACCTAGAGAAACTTCAAAGGAAGAGAATTGATGTAACAAGTAGCAATATAGTTCGGTGTAATCTTTCCTATCGTGTAGATCTGGAACAGCATTAAGGTTATTATTAAATGAAGATCGCAAATGTAGAACATGTCTAGAATTTATTAGTGAACACAAGAGAAAACCAATGTCAGATAAAGAATTCGAATTGTTAAATGAATGGTTTACATTAATCTATAAATTCTATGAAGAAAATATTTAACATCATACTAATAAAATTGATTTCTATAAGCATGTACTAGATGCAGGAAAAACTATGAATTCGATGATTTTAATGTTTAAAATGTGTCCCTGCAGTCGTAGAACTGCAAAAGAGGAAGAAGAATGTGGCTCTTATTGTGGAAAGTGCTGGGATATTATTAAGAAAACTCGCGAATGTGTTGTATGTAAAATCAAAGTAGAAGAGATCCGTTTGTATGTTTCAGTCAGCTCTAAAGTACCAGGATGTATTCGTTGCTATTCTAATAGAGATTTTCCAAATATCAAACTTTTAAAGAAGTTTATAAGTATCATTAACATAATTATTACCATCAACACGTCCCCAGATAGTTACTGTTCCGTCATCTCCTAAAGCTACAGAGTGATGAGATCCTGTTGCAAAGGCTACAAAATTTGAATTAACTGGCATGTGAGATATTTGTTCATCATAATCAGAACCCCAACTAACCAGTGAATTATCACGTTTCAGAGCCAATACATGATGATTGCTAGCTGAAATAGCTACAAAATCTGAATCAGTCGGACAATCAGTTATTTTGCCAAAATCAGAACCACCCCAGCAAACTATTGATTCATCACGTCTTAAAGCCATATGGTAATTTTGACTTGTCGAAATAGCAGTAAAATCGGCATCCTCTGAAGTACCAGCAAGGTGACCATGCATAGCATATCCCCAACAAATTATTTCGCCCTCTTTTCTCAAAGCCATTGCACACATCGTACCTACTGAAATAGCAATGAAATCTGAACCTTTTGGAGTAGGAAGTGAATTTAGCATACGACATTTACCCCAGCCGATTATCGTACCATTTGATCTCAAAGCTAACGAATAACAGTATCCAGCTGAAATTGCCACAAAATCTGATCCCTCAGGAATATTAGTTACTTGATAGTTAAGTTCAAGATTTTCAGACCCTTCGATTACATATTTACATTCAGTTGATGATCCCCATCCAACAATTTCATTATTTGAATTTATAGCCAATGCATATCTGAATGCGCAAGAAATATCTTTATATCCAGAACCTTTGGGAATATCGGATATTAGTCTACATGTATCAGGACCCCATCCTACTATCTCCCCTTTGGAGTTTAAACCAAACGAACTAAATCCTCCGGCCGCAATCTTGCGTTGATCATTGAATTTATACATGTTTGCTTTTCGTGATATATTGTTTATTTACATCATTTTTGATATTATAACTAGTTGAGAGTTTTAAAGTAATTGATGAGTTTCATTAACACGATCATGATAAACACTTCCCCAAATAGTAACTAATCCCTTGTCATCTAAAGCTACAGAGTTATTAAATTCTGTTGCAATAGCTACAAAATTTGAACCCTTTGGGGTATGTGACACTTGATTGTATTCATTATAACCCCAACTAACTAATGAACCATCACTTCTTAGGGCTAATGCATGATTATCGCTGGATGAAATATCAACAAAATCTGAATCGGTTGGACAGTCAGTTACTTTATTAAAATGATTAGTACCCCAAGCATTAATCGAGCCATTTTCTCTCAGAGCCACGATGTAATTATGATTGTATGAGATAGAAATAAATCCAGGATCTTTTGAGATGTTATGGATAGTGTCAGTTTCTCGCATTCCCCAACAAAATATTCTTCCGTCGAGATCCAAAACAGTTGATCGATTCAACCCCGCTGAGATAGCAATAAATCCTGTACCTTTTGGAGATTTCAAAACTTCTTGAAATGTATTACCCCAACTAACTATTTCTCCTTTTGACGTTAAAGCTAATGAGTGTTGACTGCCAGCCGAAATAGCTATGAAATCTGATCCTTCAGGAATATGAGATACTTGATAATTAGGAATGAAATATTTAGAACTTTTGATTCGATGACCTTCATTATCTTTGTCATATTTAGCAGATCTTCCCCATCCAACGATCTCATTGTTCGAGTTTATAGCTAACACATGTTGAGACCCAGCTGATATAGCTTTGAATCCAAAACCTTTAGGAATATCAGTCAACAAATTGTATATATTAAGACCCCATCCAGTTATCTCTCCTTTCGAGTTCAAACCATATGAGATGGATGTTCCTGCTGCTATTTTTCTTTCATTTCTGAATTTACAAATTAGATTGGATATATCCAAAGGAAGATTTCCACAGTCAGCAATTATCTTAGATATTGAATTCATTTCTTCCATGTTTTTTGGTTCGTGATGTATTGTTTATTTATATCAATTTTGATATGAAGATAGTTAT
>SDBT01003421.1_pt1 | contig 27485 bp, 4 predicted proteins | sample 2277101 | NCBI WGS metagenome assembly SDBT01 (sample SAMN10404973, study PRJNA504765) | marine sediment metagenome | isolation source: marine sediment core GS10_PC15, 103 cmbsf | place: Arctic Ocean: Southern Knipovich Ridge | collected 2010 | reverse complement strand
AGTTCTGGAGCATACAGTAATGGGATATTATAAAGCTCTAACACTGTTTCAGTACCAGAGTTGTCCAAACCAATAAATAAAGAGGGATCATCGAGAGTAAATGAACTTATCGGTTGATTTAGTTCATCAATAATTGGATCATTGTTAGATAAATCATTATATATTAACCTAACAGAATCAGAATAAGATTTTTTAGTTTTTTGGAATCCATATCCCAACTCATATTGCGAGCGGACTCCATAAATTACAGTAAATTGCTCTCCAACAACGTTATCAAAAGTTATAAGAGGATATCCATTGCTAATAGATTTAGTAAAAGAGCCATATTTTTGTTCAAGTTCTTGTTCGTTATAGATTATAAAAGAATCTTCATTCCAAGCAGAAGTACCTCTATTTTCAAGACCATAAGTTAATGTATAACTATTTGAAGTTCCATCACAGATTTCATGATAGCGAATAAACAGCGGGGAATGGCTGTTTTCACTAGTTTTAAGAAAGCCAGTTGGCAAAAATAGATCTATCCACCCGGTATTTATATTATTTGAAGAACCTAATGTTATTTTAGCATAATAATTACTTTCAAAATCAAGGTTGAATTGATATATTACTTCAAATTCTGTTCCCTCATCTGGAGTACTTCCAATAAACTCGATACAAGATAATTCTTGAAAGTTGTGTACAGTTGGATCTGAATAGGGAGCTCTCCAATCAACATCCTTGATAAATTTATATTGCTCGTCGTTCTTCTTTCCTACGATTGCAAGACCTGCGATGGAAGATAATCCCACTAGATTAAATAACTCACTTGAAGTATCAATGGAATATTGATTAGTATCACTTGTATAGATATAAACGTTCTTAATACCGTAAATCTCTCCATTTAACGTACCACCTAAAGAAACTTGTCCAGATTTCGGAGTAAGAGCATCATTTTCCGTGGTAACCGAAATTTCAGAAGCGGTAAAACCATTATTATAAAGAGACCAGATAGTTTTTGGAGTAGAGCTGGATGGATTTTCCTCTAATCTCATATCTAACAAATAGATTGTAACATCCCGACTATCCTCATAGATATCATATTCACTATAGCTAATATCGAAAATTAAACTAATGCTGCAGGTTAAGCCCATTAAATAAGCATCTTCAGGACCTAAGCCCACATCAAATTTCATCAAACCATCTCTATTTCCGGGACGGAGCATTATATTTTCTCTTAATGGAAATTCACTAGTAATTTCATTCTCATCGATAACAGTACAGATTAAACTCATCTCAACATAGTCTTGAATGGAGCGTTCTTTCTCCTCATCTACTCCCATAAAATCAGGTTCCACCCATACTGTACCTATCAAATGAGGATAATTACTCTCAAAAGGCATGTAAGTTCCCCCGTCAAAACTGGAGCCCCATGCGGCTATAAATGGGTCAATAAGGTCTATTTTCGTGTTTTTCTCGCCAAATTTCAGCCAATTTGGCGGATGAATTTCTAAAGGTACATTTATAACCGGGGAAGCTTTGTAGTATTCAGACTCCAACACTCTAATCTTTAATGTAGTTAACCCAGGCCCTAATGATTCTATAATATTTTGCATGGTATATTCATCAATCGTAATTGTCCCTCCATCTAAATTTGGCTCAATTTTTTGATGAATAGTTTCCACAAGAACCCCGGAAGGATTGATAACTTCCACAGATACATAAAAAGAATAATCTTCAGCAAGCACATTATAGGGAAGAGGTTCCAACTCGTTGATTTCATAAAGTTTTGTGAGTGTCTCTAAGCTTTTGCCTATTTCCGTAGGAAGTGGATTTGCCTTAGTCACATACATATTAATAGTTATATCTTCAAACTCAGGATTTTGAGTGTCTGGCAGGTCATAAGTAAGATAATCTGAAACTCCAACAGCTATATCTTTTTTATGAAGTCGAATTATTCCTTCTGCATAAGTTGAATCTTGAAGGATTAAGTTTGTAAAATCATAGTCCTCAATTATATTACTCCCATTAAATACAAGTCCATCTTGAGAACAAATATATTGTTCTGGATTATTAACTATAAAATCCTCCCAATTAAAATCTGTACTAAAGGCTCGTATATATAATACAGCATCATCAATTGAACTTATCCCTTCAATAGAGCCGAAGATCTCACCAAAATCCTTAAGGTAGTCATGATCGAAGGATAATTCAAAATCTACTTGCCCATACTCATCAGTCACTCCATAAATCCAAACATATGCTCCATAAGCGTTAGTACCGTTTAATTGATAGGTCAAAGGTTTTCCAAACATTTTGTTTGGTCCTTCACCGGGACCAATCGAAGTTAGTTCTTCCGTACCAAGTGATTCAAAATAGGGGGCTACTCCCAACTCATCAATAATAGCTCTTTCATTAAGAAATTGAGTTTTACTTTTCGGCATATATCCTATATGGAGCCAAACAATTGATTCCGAAATGGGGTTATCATTGTCATCTGTTAATTTATAAGTAAATGTATAATCCTTACGAGCTAACGCATCAATTTGAAGGGAAGTATATTCTTCTCCCTTTTCTAAAGTTTCATAGGGATTATAATTAAAAACATATTCACGATTTTCTATAAATTTTTGATTTACAACTAAATTTTGGGTAATATAATCTACCATCTCCAGCTTAACTTTTTTAGATATAGAAACGATTTTAAAATGTTTAGCCCAATAACTACTTTCTTCATATGCATATTGCTCTTGATATGCTATGTTCTTGTATGCCTCAGAATGTTTATCGTAAATTTTTAAGGGTAAATAAGCCAACTTCATATTGACTAGTTTCTTACCACCAATAGGCAATGAAAGAGGACCATCAATACTAAATTCTTCTTCATATTCAAAAAAGCCCAAATTATCAACTGGGACTAAATCAATAGGGATATAATGACCTGAAGAATCTTGGTGCATTAAAATTATATTGCTGGAAAGATCGATATTTCTTGTTAAAGGCGCATGATAATTTATTTCAAAATAATCAAAGAGGTCAAATGTTTCATTCTTCAAGATAGAATTATATAAATCAACTAAATATAATTTATATCCATCTTCGGAAATAGTATATTCATCAGCTGTAAACTCATGAAAGAGAGAATAATTATCCATAGAATAAACTTTAATAGATTCTAATGAAGAACTTGGATGTGCTAACGAATGAGTTAAAGGTATAGCATAATAGGTATAATACCCAATTTTCAAAATATCTCCGGTTTGATATGCCGGATAATTAAAATGTAGGTCGCCTTGTTCTGTAATATACCACGTATACATTTCAGCACTTAGTTCTTGAAATTTGGTGGTACCTGATATTCTTTTATATACAGTATCGAACCCTACTATCCCTAGTTTGATTAATTCTCCTTCCTCAAACATTGGACCTTGAATGATTGCACTACTTCTATTTATTTCTGTATATAATAGCACTTTATCTATAGGGAATGCTTCTGTAAAATTATCTTCTGTAATCCATTGCCTATTTATCATGTCATATCTAGCAAATGGAATTTCTACTAAGTGCTCTTCCCGATCATTGTCATACACGTCATTAGAACTATAAGAGAGAGGAGAAATAGGATTTCCTTTCAACACTTCATAAGTTATTAATAGATTCGTATTATAATCAATAAAACTGGGAGAATGAGAGTTCCAGTAAATATTGAGAAGATAAGCATTATCTCCATAGGATATTTCTGGATTATTTTCAGCATCTAAAATTTCAGTATTTTTATACAATACTCCATCAATACTGGAATATAACGGAATTTTTTCTAATCTCTCATTAAGATAATAGATAGCAAAATCTGTTTTACTAATAAATCCAGAGTCATCATATGGAGAAACAAACCTAAATTGATGTACAGTTTGCCCATCAAGGGCTTCTTGATAGAGATAGCTATAAACCTCGTCTTCAACTAAATATTTATCATTGTCCAGGATGCACCCTTCTAATATTAGTAAATCTTCGTATTCGAGTTCATATAAATTGTGAGGGATATAAATTGGTTCTGTCATTGAAAGTGATTCTTGGATGACTTTTATATTAAAGGTTGGAGCATTATTTAGCAATATTTTATGGATTGGTGTCCCATCAGAACCGAACGTTAAGGAATATTCACCCAATCCCTTTGGAACTTCAAATCTAGCGTAATAATAATTCTTATCATATTCATACGGACAGAGAAGATCTTCCTGTGAAATCCACTTTAACGTACTAATGGAATAGATTTCTCCCGAAGTGTCGTCAATTAAATGAAGTGGTATGCTTACAATATCATCTAATACAATTGGATTAGAATCGCTATTGTATCGGAGATATACTTCAATATAGTCTGTATATTCAATTTCAGTCCCAGGGGTAAGCTCTTTTCTTTGATGGTAGAGTTTAAAATCAGTAAGTTCAGTATTGATTCTTCTAATTTTAAATTCATTTTTCGCATAATAATCATAATATTCCGGTGCTCTTAATTCGATAGTAGAAGTTATATATCCATAGTCATCATCTTCTGTGGAATCGCTAATTAGATTATATAATCGGATATTTTCTATTCCAACTCGCTGGTAAGGTAAGTTTAGTACGTTGTATTGTTCATAATCTTGAAGAAACGAACCTGGCCATAATTGGGAATCGGAGATCGTAATGGAGATTGAATCCAACAGTCGAAGGTTAAATAAGCAGTCTGGATTTGAAAATATTAATTCATTTAAATCAATATAAAGGGGAATCGACATGACTTTTCCTAAACCAAAAATATCTTTTTCATATTGCTGTCTATTATCCTCCATGAAATACTCCCGTAAATCAAAATCATAATAAACTTTCGCAAAAGAATTCCCCATGAAATCATTAAAATTAATCGTGATTTTATCGATTGTGGTATGCGTTGAGTAAATTGAAGGCATGATAAAGTCTATCGCAAATCCATCCGCATTATTCAATAGAAGTTGGTCAGATATATCAGAAGCAGCATATTCAAAATAGATTAGTTTATCCTTTATATCTTCAGAAAAATTCGCAAATAAATCGTGAATTATAGAATCTGGTGTCCAAAAAACATGACCTGTATCGTTTACATAATAATTGTCATAAGAAATTTGGACTAATTTAGGGGGTTCAGATGTAGAATTATTAGAACTTATATTGTAATAATAAATTTGTTTTAATCGCACATAATCAGGTAATATTACATCATGTGTATAGAGAGAAGTTAAGTCCATTGTAGTGGTTGCATTATAGGTAAGAGGGTTGATAATCACTATATCTTCATCAATAAGGACATTTTTTATTACCGCATACAAGTCTTCATTGTCTACTTCCCAACAAATATGATTGAGAGGATTTACGTTTGAATAGATATTCTCATTTATCAAAGAATCAGAATATCCTATTAGAGTATCTTTTGAATTTTCAGTTCCAAATAGAGTATAGATAAAACCATTATAATATGCTGAACTATAATTAAAACCATTCACTAATACATCTAGAGGTTGATCCCCAAATTGACCATAGTTGTAGATTCTCAATTCTCTATCTCGATAATAATCACTGTTTAAATTGATGCTATCTGCAAAAGAGAGATAATCAAAAGAGGTTTCTCTTGAAAATCTTACAAATTCATATCCGTTATTATAGCTTGAGATTAATCCTTGATTACCCGAGGGATCAAGAGATTTATATTCCAACCTAAAAACACTTGGTAAGAAGCCAAGATCCCCTAAGAAGTCAATGTCTTGAGGATTAAATCGTGTCCACCCTGAAGTAAAGCTATTATTAAGATTAATTATTCTATAATAGTGTTCAAATCCCTCATTACAAATAAATTCAAGTTTGGTAATAGGATTTGCAGTCATGTCGGCTTGAAAATCTTCGGATCCATATCCTAATTTTATAGCGACTTGAGGTAAATTAAAATCAACAATAAAACTATAATTGTAAAAATTCGTATTTCCTACTAAATCGGTTAATTTTAATACTACGTGAATTTCATCCCCAGTGGATGCTCCTGTATCTTGTGGTATGGTGTTCCATAGAAATTCAAATTTGCTTGGTTCAAACATATTACGCTCCATAAGTCCGATAAAGTGTTCGATATCATCATAATAATAAAGAGAGACGTTTGTAACATCATAATCTCCAACAAAAGAGAATTTCTTACTGTTATTAAGATAATTTACAAAATTCTCTCCTATTTTTCTATTGATCTGGATTTTATCGATTAATAAATGCGTCTCAGGTTCAAACAATCCTGTGAACTCGAGTTGATCGATTACATAGTTTTCTGCTAAAGTGAAGGCTATTGTTCTCGTACTAAAATTATTGTTTCCTTGATTTGATATTATAAATGATTTTTGTATAGCTCCAATATTTAATAAATTTAGATTAATTTCATTTGGACAAGTTGTTTCAAAAGTAACTTCTATGGTATCTCCATAAATTAAATTTAAATTAGGAGTGGTTGGACCTCTTAGCGATAAAGTTTCTGTCACATCAGTTTGAATAAAAAGCCTATTATTATCTAGCCCTGTTTTAGTTAAGTAATGATTTATTATTGGTTTATATAGAGATTCTGAACTACTAAGCTCAATCCATGAATCTCCACCATTAGCTGAAGCTTTTAACACATAATATTGGCAAGGGCTTCCTAGATCTATTGTATTCCAGCCTAGATTATAAAAACTATAATTACTCAACAATCTAAGTGCTGTATTATTATTGGGTCGCCCGTAAATATCTATGATATCTGGAATTCCCCGGTTTAATTTCTCTACATGAATTAATAATTCTGAATTTTGAAGAGCCGAGGATGGAATGTAAGGAAAAGGATGCTCTAGATAGACATTTGCTACGTATAATACAGAGCCCATCATAAATCTAAAGATTTTTAGTGGAGTAGTATATATCTCTGAAGTAAAGGTATCTCTTTGAATCACCTCTGAAATAGTAATATTTGGATTGGGAACGTTAAATAAATACCAAGAATGATTTTCGTCAAAAAAATCTTCTAAATATATACTTGATGATACATCCAGAGAAGAAATATTATAACTATCAAAGTAATTAGCTGGTTGTTCTAAATATCCAATTGGAGAGAGAAACTTGAGAATCGTATCAGTATAGGTATTATCCAGTAATAGGAAATGGTTAGATTCTGATTCAGAAAAATTATAGTAGAGATTTTGCCTCAGCATAAGTCTCTGACGAGTATCACCACTTCTTAAGAATCCCCCATTAATACCAATATCTAGATCATTATCTTCAGGTAATACGATTAATTCTCCACTCGATTGTAAATAATTCGGAGCATTTATGGCAGCCAAATCAAAAGGGTTATTGTATTCGTAGGCAGAGATTCTTGTGGTTTTATAAGAAGAAAATTTGACATACAGATCATATTTAACTAACTGCAATTTAGAAGAAATTTCAATTCGAGAGCTACACCCTAAGTTTATTTCCAGAATACACTCCCATCTATATTCCAACTTACCTTTTAAAAGATATTTCCCCGTCTGAGAATCAAAATAAATTAAATCTTTAAGGTCTTTTCTCGACAATACAAGGGAATTATCTTCTAATACATATTCGTCAAATATTAGATATTTGTTTAGTATAAAGAAAGAGTACTCATCAAAAATTAATGCATATTTCGTAAAAATATTAATATCAGCAAATTCTAAAGTACTAAAATAATCTAAACAAATTGTTATCTCATCTAACGCGATTTCTGGATTATTATAGTATTTCGTGAGGTCAATATCAAAATTCACACTTGGATTAACAAAATGTCCGCTATTAGGCGGATTATAGAATATTCTTGATTCAATTGAATCAAATTCAAATCCAACTCTTGATGAAAAGTACTCTCCACTTATTATCTCATTAATTACAAAAATTAGTTTAATTTCAAAATTTCCTGTTTCTATTTCGGAAAAATAATCTTCAAAAATAATGTTGTTTCTATCTACTACATATGAAAATTTCCTCAAGGAATTTTTTCCATCTGTAAAATCTTCATATACAACAAATTCTACTTTTTCCCACGTTTTTGTTCTATGATTGAACAGATAAAACTGAAGTAGAGCTGCATTCTTTAATTCATCTTTTAAGATAATTTTTCCAGAGCTTTTATCTATTTTTTCTAATTCATATCCCGGTATTCCATCATAGCTATATGCTAGCTCAATTTCTAAGAATTTTGTATACGTACTAAGATAATCCCCGTTAAAAGTGAAGATTATAGGTTCTAACGTTGAGACAAAATCAGAATCCCACTTAAAACTAAAATAAGTAATATCAGCAGATAATAATCCTGAATAATCACTATAGTTATTTATTAATAGTATATATCTTTGGTCATTATGTGAGAGGAAATCTACATTTTCTATAAGTCTAATCCCATCTGCTCTCAAATTATCAATTCGAAAGTCAAATTCATAATTCAACACTTCAGGAGTAAATTCGTACTTAGAAGGTGCTGTTTTTAATAAGGGAACAGAGTATTGAAGGATTTCAATATAATCCTTTTCAATAGGTTTATCATTATATTTTTCTATTGTTTTTGGTGATTTCACAGAAAAACTAGCATCAAGGACTTGTTGAGCAAAATGGGCTTTAAATAGGGCTCCATCAACTAAACAATTACCAATTGAAGATTCAACAGATATTAACAGGTCGTTACCAAGTCCTGAGGTTAAAGCCTCACCTAATAGTTGTTTTCCTCTTGACATATAATCTAAATTCTCTAATTCTATTGTAATATCATGTTGACTAAACCCTAATCGAGTAGCATCCAAGGGTATTTTAATCTTACCGATTATGGTTAAATCTCCATGTGAATCGAGCATATAAAGCTTAACTAATATATTATAATCAGTAGTGCTTACTTGAGAGAGTTCAGAATAAATAACATCATTAAATCCGGAATTTAAGCTTATTTCTAAAGTTCCACTCAGCATATCAGTATAAGAATCCAATACATCATATTGGTAGAGTAAATAGTCCTTAATTGCAAATCTATTAGAATAAATCCCATCAATTTGTGCAAAATGGATTGCACCCCGAAGATTTGAATAGTTCTGAGGGGAAGACCCTATAATAATATATTTTCCATACTCATCATACCAAAAGCTATAATTAGCAGATAACTCAGGACTTATATGAGTACCATAAAAATTATTGTCATCCATAACATTACTTATAAAGAAGGGATCTTCAAACTCAACTGATTTTATAACTGTACTGTTTGGTAAATACCAATAACCATTTATTGGATTAAACTCAAGTGATATCTGAGGGACATATTCTATAGATAAATGAGTAAATAGTGTTTTTATATCAGAATTAAACTCAAGGTAGTTATTAGAATCCACCCAGTAATCGAATATTGGATATTCCTCAGTAACTGTGTCTGAGATATTATAGATCCCTTTAACAGAAATTATTTCCCCTAAAGGAGGATTAGAGATTAGATTTAAATTTGCTCTATATTCATTATCTAATTCCAAGAAAGTCGTGAAAGATGATTCAGGATATAAAAGATTTCTCGATTCCATGATAAAAATACTCTGACTCACTTCAATCGATTGCCATAATTCAATCGGTACATCAGGATCTTTTCGCTCATAAAAGAAAAATTTCCGATATTCCGAATTTTCGTCCTTAATTCCTCTAAAATTACCCGGAATGACATAGGAAATAAAGGCAAGCTTAATCTTACCCTCTCTTGCAATATCCTCATTAATATTTTTTATTAGAAGAGGATTTTTTATTTCCATTCCATCATTTCTATTTTGTATAGGAAGGAAATTATTTTCTTGAGGATCTTGAAGATAAGAGAGTGGATTATTAGATGTGGTACCAGGATCCCACACTGCACCTTCAACCCCCAGATTTTCCGCCCTAAGTGCTCCCTTAAAATCCTCCCAATTACACGTAGAGTAGTTATAATATAACAATCTAAATCTTAAACTCCAATTAGAATCTACAGCCCTATTCTCTAAAATAAGATCCAGATTTAACGTTAATTCTATATTTATATCTGAAAGAGTTTTTAGATCTATATCTCCGAAATCCAATTCTATAGGAGTAACCAGTGGGATCTGAAGCTCATCGATGGCACTATTTTTAAATCTGCTTGAGTTATAGGTAGATAGATAATTTAAATCGTTGATATCGTATTTTACTTCCGTACCTTCAATATTGTTAATTGTAAAGGATTTTGTGGTATTATCTAAGGGGTAAACCTCAAAATCAAACTTTAAGTCTTCTAATTCAAGTGATGTATAGATATCCACGTTTTTTCTATTAAAAATTGGAGTTATAAGAGAATTCTCTAAACGATAATCTATAGTATTAGTTCCGAAACAAGGATCATTATAAATTTCTCTATTTGGATCTGAGATGAATTCTCTAATGGGTTGATAATTTCTAGCTAGATTAGGCTTAATTTCAATTGGTTTTTTATTATGAAGTGGGACGATTGTTCTTTCCAATATCGCATATTTAACATTTGCTTTCTGCCAATGAATCGTTTGGCTTCTTGCTATACCGTATTGATAGTTAGTTTCAAGTTTGGAGTAAACTCTTAAGCGCACATATTCATCGTTAAACAAATTAGACTCTGAGATCAACATTGATATTTCTACTGATTTCCATTGATTCTTATTAAAACCACTATTTCTATTCCAATATTTTTCGCGAGAAGGACCATCTAGGAAATTTATTGAACTATAAGGATATATATAACATTCACGAGAATCTTCCCAATAATAATTATAATATAAATCGGCACCTACTCTTAACATTGCTTCACTACCATTTCTAATTAACTCTTGAACATCAGATGGTATATGAACCTGATAATCTACCCAATATTTTGTTATATAGTCATTATATCTCCCCAGATCTATACTTGAATAAAGGTATGAATCATCATGAGTATCCTCTTTATAAAGCATTGTTGATTTTGGATCATTCTCATAAGCTAGAGTCTGTGAGTTACCGCTGCTAGGTTCCCACAATGTTTCTACAAGTTTTCCATAAAGCCAATAATAATGAACTTCCCTTATTTCTGTTTGTTTATGGTAACCAATATTTTGAGTATCTCTGTTATTTCCTCCTATAATAGGGATAAAACCTTCCTCATGATATGTAAAATTACCTAAATTATCACCACTATTCTCATTTAAAATCGGTGTAAAGACTATATTAAAAATATTTTCCTTTTTCATATCATCGCAAAAGCTATAAACCACTCTGATATCGGAAGAGATTTGTGCAAAGGTATTTTGTGGTATTATGAGTGCATCTACATAATCCAGATTAAGGATATCCATATTTTCTCCTATTTGATGATAAGCAACGAGATTTTTATATACTTCAAAATCAAATTTATCCCGGACTCTTTTGTAATAATGGGATTCTATTAAATTCACCAAAATTCCTTGAGGATTGAAAGGATCATAACTATAAAGAGTTTCAATTCGAGGGCGAATATCGGATGGATTTGGATCATATAATTCAACTCCAGTATCGGAAATAATTAATTCTGGATTGAACGGATTATCTATATCACCATAATTAAGGTAAGCCCTCCATATTTTAGTAGTAAAGTTGTAATAAAAGGTTAAAGTATTATCATATCCGGGAATACCTAAAACATTATCATCAATATAGACATATATTTCCTCATTTAAGGAAAAACATAATTTTCCATCTTGATTTTCATTTAGACGTCTAAACTTAAACTTTATGGTGTAAATGTCATGAGAATTATATTGGTTTATTGGAGATTGTTTTCTAAAATTAAATCCGCTATAACCATAAAGTTCTAAGCCATCTTTTGTAAAATCAATTCTATCACTTAAATGGTTTCGTGAATATTCTTGACCAGGAAGAGGAATATTCAAAATATTGTTGTCAAAATTATCATAATTAAGATAATTACTGTCAGTATGTACATACGTTTTAAAATCTCCAATACATAAGGATGCTTCTTGTTGGTTAATTGATTCTTTTTCAGTAATAAATCTTATTTTAAACTCTTGATTATTGTTTAGAAAAGCTTCAAAGAATTCTTCTTCTGTATAATATATATTAAAAGGAGGATCTAAAGAAATGGGAGCGGGAAAATTAGCAGTGGTCGTCCAAAAATTGCTAAGATTCAGAATTATATTGTTAAATTGAAATTTATTTGATAGAAAATTATCTTTATTATAATACAAAAATTTACGATATTTACTCCAATTATTATTTAAAGATATATCATACGAACCGATTTGCTGATTAAGTAAAAAATTTCCCCCGTTTTGAATTGAATCTTCAAACCATACCCCAAACTCAGTATTTGTATTTGGAAAACAGTCACCAAAGCTAATAGTTTGTGTATGACTGGAATTGATTGTATTCCATCCTGGTCTAAATTTGTCATCTTGGGCTAAGTCGTCTTTCCATGTCCAAAAATCATAATTTAGTTTCATATCATCGTAAAAGGGATATCCTCCATCAATAAGAGGAGAAATTGAGATTGATTCCCAGCGATTACTATTAAAATTCCAAATTTGAATTGATAGAGGATACTGGAGTGAGATATTTTGAGCAACAATAGAAGCATCGAACGCGACTTGAATAGAATTTAATCCTTCTCGATCGATAACAGGTAATTTATTAGTTAGCTCAATTCCATATAATCCTGGAGAAGTCATATTAATTGATATGTACTCACTCCAATTTGATAAAGTATATTCTAACTCTTCAACAGGTAGGTTTTGAAATGTCTTATATAACGATGTATTATTTGGAAGTTCACCTGAATAGAGAATACTACTGGTGCTCGAATCACCTAATAAATTATATTCAACAACCCTGTTTTTGACTAAAATTTGCTGAACATCGTTATAATAATTATACATACCGGGATTGTTGATGTTATGAATTTCATCATAATACAATTTAGAAAAATTATAACTCTTGCTGATACTTGGATTACTAATCCACACACCATCAACGTAATTTCCCTCAAATTCCCCATCAAAGTACTCATCACCTAGATAACTATCTTTCCCATTGAGATCCTGTGAAAGAATGCCAGAACCATACCCGTCATTTCCGTAATAGATCAATGAATTATCTAATTCTGTCATGGAAGTGTATTCTGAGCCCCAATAGTTATCATCTCCCCAGCCGCTTTTAACCTCCGGATATGCAACATATGTTCCTAGTCCCGAAACTACTGGAGTATACTGATAATTAATCCCTCGACCTGTCCATTCCGAAAATATTTCTAAGTTTCTCCAATCAGCGACAGGAAAATTAAAAGTGGAAGTTGGGTTCATCCACATTAGAGGCAGTTTAGAATCGTGGAAAAATTTACTGGACGCAGATATACTCTGAGTACTAGAAATTCCCGAGTATGAGTTAAAAGAAGGATCGATGGATACTTTTTCTTCGGCATAATAGGAGAGAAAAGAATATGATATTCTTAATGACTCTAACTCATCCCATATTAGATTTAACTCAAGTTCAATAGCAGATCTGGAATTCCTATAATATTCCTCACCTAATACTTCCCAATTATCAATACTGCTAGTTTTATATAAAATTTTATTTATTGATTCAATGGGAGTCTTCTCAAGTTCTATGATAAATTCTGGATAATATACACTTAACTCATTTTTCGAATAGGTAACTGTTATATCGCATATAGGGCTTAAAATTGTTGAGAGGTCTTCATATTTTTCAATATGTGTTTCATACAAACCTGTTTGAGAGGCAATAATTAATTTATGTAAATTATCCTCGTTAATCATTAAGAGATCTAAGATTTGAAATCTTGTCTCATCAAAATTAGAAATTTCATATCTAATCCAACTTTGTGAATCGCTACTATACTTTAAAGTGATAACCGCATCCATTTTCCCAATTGCTAGACGATCAAGCCCTAATATTAATGTGTCAGTTCCCTCTATATTTGCATATTCAATGACAGAAGCCTTCCCTAAAATTAAATCTACAAGAATATCCTCTAAAGTTAGATCATAATCAAATTGAATAACTTGAGAATAATATGAATCTTGAATTAATCCACCCACAATTATTTTTTTCTCGTTAGTAGAACCAAAATTTTGTATAATCTTAACTACGGTTGGAACGAAATTTAAAGGACAGTTAATATCTTCTTGTACCGGAATAAGGTTAAATAGGGGCCCAAATTGATATTTCCAAAATGATATTACATCGGAAGCATTCTTTTGAGTAATAATCATTGAGCATACGTTAGTACTTTCATCGTATAATAGATCAAAAGCAAAATATTCATATCCCGGAATATTGATAACATCTTGTTTAAGTTTCCATTGTGAGTTTTCTAAATAAATTACGTCAATATGCGTAGAACATATACGGATTAATTCAGCGACCTGATCATTATTAATATCACAGAGTTTAAACACTTGTCCTTTTTCCGAAGGGATAAGTTCTTCATTGCTAACTGTTTGATCAATTATCCATCCAGTATTTTCATCAAACTCATAAACAATTATATCTACATGTGAACTTTGATTAAGCAAAATAATAGGCTGCCATTTCCCATCCTGATGAAATGTGCCCCATGAACCCCAAATATTAATATCCATCAGAGGGGTGACTTGCAGAGGAAGATAATCATAAGTAAATTCATAAAGGGAATCTAAAAGGTTAGTATTGTTATTAATATCCCATGTAATCTTATAATTAGCATAATTTCCCGCACTTACTATTTCGGTAGGTTCAGTTGTTAAAGGTATCCACTCAGTGGTTATAGGATTATAATATTCGGCAATAATTTCCCATAATTCTGTTGAATCTCCTAAATAATTATTAATAATCCCTGTAATTTCTTGCTCATTCTTGGGGAGATTCTCATCAAATTCTAAGACCTCTCCAAACACCAAATTGGTTAATAATTCAATATTAAGGTAATTATAGATTTTTACTTCTGTAGTTTGTTCAAGATAATTACCCGCCTTATCTAATACTATAACCTTGATCCAATAATCCTGTGGAGGGATAGTTTCAAGCAATTCGCTATTCCAATAATAACTCCATTTATTTTCTTCAGAGAAATAAGCCCTTCCCAAAAATTCATAATTTATGCTATCGTTGGAACCAAAGAGCATTATTCTAGCTATATCACTCTCTCCACTCTCATCTAACAATATCGAATTAATATTCAAATCAATTGTACAATCTTTGTAATTCTCAGAACCGAAGATGAGAATACCGGCACCATTAGAAGTCTTATTTAGATGCCAATTAAAGAGAGGAGCATCGAGAGGCTCCTGTTCCATACTATTGTCAAAAATCCCGGTGAACTTATAAGATAAAAATTCGTTTGTTAAATTATCTTTACAACTAAACCAAAATAGAAATTCTTGCCCTTGAGATAAATTAAGATAATCAGAAATATTGAAATAATCCACGTTTGGAGATTTTAGTTTCCATACATTCTGATCGAATACTAATACTACTTTATTATCCTCAGGGACTTGTTCATAAAATTCTGCTTGGATTTCATTAGTTAGATGGGGAGATAACAAATAACGGTAATTTTCATCAATTTGGATAATTAATGAATCTCCAGAGCTCAAAACTGAAAATTTATCAATTGTTATATTCCCAAATTTTAACCTTCTGATGTTTTTTATGCGACTGGTATCATTGCTAATAGGATTTCCATACCCAGTTATTTTATAAGATAATAATTCATAATCCAGACTACCTTCGATAGTTATATTATAAAAAGCGAGTGGGTTGGTATAAAACATAGAAATAGTTTGAACTCCTTGTTGTGAGCCGAGAATAGTATCTACATCCGTCCAATCAAACCCATCGTATTCAAGGTCTTCTGCGCTAATATTGAAAAATTTATAATTGTTAAAATACACGAGATCCTGGATATTATTTGAGTTTATGAGCTCTCCGTTAATAATGATATTTTCTTGAAGAGAGCGTAACACGGGGGGACTGTTATCAAAATATCTAATACCAATAGCTTTTTCTGCGGTATTTCCTGCCTTATCGGTAGCGGTAAGATTTAGACTATATAAACCATTAGGCAATTGTTTTGAATCAAATAAAACCTGCCTACCATTATCCGTCTCTATTATTGTAAGCTCTAACTCATCATAACGAATACCACTAATTATATTTGAACATTTTAATGAAAGTTCGTAATCGGAAAGATCTACAATCTCTGCAATTACAATATAAAGACCATTAAAATACTCATAATGATTTATGAGATTAACAAAATTTGGACTTGTTTTATCAATAAGTAGTGAAAATTCAATATAAGTTGAGTAATTAAGGGAATCTTTACTCATCAACTGACAGGAAAGCAATCCTTCAGGAATACTACTATCATTGAATATAAAATGATATAAGTTATTCTCAACAATCCATTTCCCTTCGATTGGTATGTTGAATGAAAGATTTGAAATGTAAGATAAATCTTTTATAACAAATGAAATTGAACCCTTTTCGGGATTAATTGAATAATTATTATTAAATTGTTTGTATATTCTCGGCCCTTCAAAATCAATCTGAACGGGCTGATTAATAAAGAAATTACTAACTTCTCCAGAGATATCATAGAATATTCCATTTATAATATAATGATCTTGTGGTAAAGAGTGAAAATTATAGCTGCCTATATATTGCTGTTCTGAAAGATTCCTAGTTGAAATTCCGTAAATGAGGCTTATTGGTTGAGATGCGTCATAAACACCATCTATATTTGTGGTAGATAATATTTTAACAATAATTTCGTCCTTATCAATATAGTAAGAAAATTGATAAGAAATACCATTAATTATAATCTCATCAATAGAGCATAATTCTTCTCCGGATTGAAGGATTGGAACTGGAAGAGAGAACCTGTTATTTAAAATCGTAATAATTTCATTATTATATATATTAGTTCTGGTTTCAGTTGAATTTACTCTTAATTTTACAGTATCTACCAATTCAGATTTTGAATTGTAAATCTCAAGGATAGGAGGATTGTTATTTACGATATATGGGATATTATGAGCATTTTTATAGGAATTTGCATCTGATGTAAAACTCATCCAAATATTATTTATTTGAGGATCGGTTTCGATATCAATTCCTAGGTCAGAAATATTTACTGCATCTGTAAAAACAGAATCCGTGGCGGTAATGATGACTTCTTTTGAGGTTATTAATGTCTCATTCTGATATAATAAAACTTCAATAGGAATGTTTGTGAATTCAGAACCATAAATATTATAAAACGTAGAATTTAATTTTATATTTTGATGAGTTTTATCAGAAAAATAAATAAAGTCATCTTCTAAATAGATGTTAGTGAGTTCAAATGATTCATATCCCGTTTGTACAATTGCTTTGGTTATATCATTATCAACGGGGAATACCTCAACATCGATATCAATCATTTGCTCTTCATCCATAGAATACAGATAGCCATCATCCAAGTTTCCAACTATAAAATTTGGATGATTATTAAAGTCTTTTATAATCCAATAACTCGAATCGGAAAGAATTTCGCTATTACCAAGATCATCCACACCAATGAATCTAAAATAGATTTTGTCGTCTCTCAAATTAAGAATATTAAAATTGATATCTAATGGAGTATTTTCACTTGAAATTATTGCATAATTAATCCAGTCTCCCCCAGTTGCGTATTTATAATCAAATCTGATATAATCAAAATTATTATCATTAAACTCTATTCCGGCTTTTAAGAGATACTCCTGTTGGTCAAAATAGCTCTTGCCACACTCTAATGAATAAATCCCTCCTTCTTTTAAAGTAATATCTGGTTTTTTAATATCTAAAGTAATTGGGGCTAATGAATAATTGTATGAATACATAGGAAATTCCTCACCATAATCCAGATTTAATTTAATAGTAAAATCTATCTCATAATCATCTGGAAATAAACCTCTATCCGAAATAAAATCAGTTAAGAGTCCAAGATCGAGTAAATCATAATAGGAATTAATCTCAGAATAATACTCGATAGGTTGATTGTTTAAGAGGTAGGAATTTCCATTATAATTTACATATATATCTACACTATAAATAAATTGCTCGAATTTCTCCAGAGGAAGAAAGCCGATGTGAGAATTTTGATTTATTCGATTGTCCACATCCAAATAAGTGAAATTAATCGAATCCGAAAAGTGATTAATTGAAAAAGTAGTAAATTCATTTGAAAAATCATACGCTTCATATACAATCTCTCCTTCTGAACTTACTGCTTTTGAAATAAAATACCAATTATTCTCATCAGGTAGAGCATGACTATCGATAACATACGAATAACTCTCCCTATCACCATAATATGTATTAATGAGATTCCAGTTCACAGGATCTGGACTTTCCATATCAGGAACAGAATTTGACAAGTAAAAGTCAACTTGTTCTATTGTTTTATACTCGCAAGGAATTTTTGTGCATTCAAAATTAATATATCCGTCAATTTGTTCACCTGAAGAAGAGATTCTGGACCATCTTCCGTATCCATCTTCCTTGGAAATTCTTGAGCTAACTTCTAAAACATCACTCAACTTATAAAATTCAATTTCAAAATCCGTTATAGACTCATTAAATATAGAAACTTCATCTAATATTCCTACAAAATTTGATTCAGAATTAGCTACACCACCTATCGTAAGGTTACTTGGGCTAGCTTGATTAATGTTATTCCCCTTTTCCCATGGTTCTCTACCCTCGCTATCTGTATAGTACCAACTATCGTCAATTAACACATCCATATCTCCTGCTTCGTACCGTATTGCGATAAAAGTCCATTCCATCTTAGGTATAGAACCTAAAGCTCCATATTCCGCTTTAGTAGTAGCACCATTCGTATCAAGAAAAACTTCAAGCTCTCCGCTTGAGGTGATTCCCAATTCTATGTTTTCTTTAGCAAAGAAACAGTTCTCAATCCCGTGCTCTGTGCTGCTGGTGGTATATATAGATGGATTGATCCAAGCAGTTATAACGAATTGATTGCTTAAAGTTCCAAATTCATTATTTAAGATCTCACCAAAATTGACCAATTCTTCTTGGTTTTTAAAATTTAATGCGAAGTTAGTTTTACCGGACATCCAAGTTGCTCCATATATATCGCCCTTTACATTATTGATAGAATCATAAGTCGCATTTCCAAAATTCTCGTCAAACTTAGCCAGAAAGCTTAGATTTGGGATATTTTCCGTATCCTTTAATTTATAGGCATTTATTAGGTCATAAAGGCTAAAGGGCCATATTATATTACCATTTTCATCCATTTGAAAAAATCGATATCCCCCATCAGTCTCATACTCTAATCCACAATATTCTTCAAAAGGGGAAATAGGGTTATATAAATCATCACCTTTAAATTCAATTTTAGACATTGTATTAGTTTCAAGTGATCCATAAATTTTATAGCTGTAATAAAAATTCCCTTCTTTATCAGTTTCAATAGTAGCAATTGTTTCATAATTATCGTCTATTTCAATGTAGAGATCTAAGTTTTCAACTCTTACTCCCTTACCAAGCGAGTTTACAATCCTTCCGTGGTAAACCACGTCCCAGTAGTTATCCCTTGTATTTTCGATTGTATATACGGCACCATATTCATAATCTTTTCCAAGATCATATGGTTTAGCAGGAATAATTCTTAAGGTATCTTTAACTAATTTTAAATCATATTTTTGAGGTTCAGACATTCGAGAAGTCAGTCCATCTCTTTGCTGATAAAAATATTGAACCTCGTACTCACCAGGAAGCAATTCTAAATCACTTAAAGATGCCTCAATGTATACCGTTTTATTTCTGGGAAAGTTTACATGGTCAGTATATATGTTGTATTCATCATCGAGGCTATATCCCTCAACACTATCCACATCCTCGGGTACAATACGTAACTGCATTCTTACTGCCTGACCTATTCCCGCCCATAAATGACTTTTTGTAACAAATTTTCCATTAAAAGGAAGGTCACCTAAATCTTCAAAATTAGAGGTAAACTCCAGCTCAGAATATTCTTTGTCTTCATCAACTGGTGTTATAACGGCAAATTGGAGTTCAGGATTCTGCATTGGTAAAATTGTATTTACGGCGAAAATTAGTGGAATACACACAAGGAAGATTTGAATAAATGTGATCGTTCTTAAATTTCTTTCAGCAATCTGTTTTCTAAAGTCATATACAGCAACTTTGTAAAGCCCTAATTCTTTGCAGACTCTATTACTTATTTTATTAATATTTGAATTATAATTATGATTCTTACGTTTAATCGTGAGAAGAAAGCATAAAATCAAAAATATTACTATTGGTACAACTAACCATTGGGGATTAAAAATAAAATGAAAAAGGGTAATAATTGAGCAAATAACGAATAAGAGTAATAATAATGCGATTTTAAAATTATGATAATATACTAACGCATTAGATTTCCACTTAACTAAACTGCGTTTTCTATCTTTCTTTTTTAATATTATATTCCTATAATCTACCATAAGAATTTAAGGCTAGATTTCCATGTGTATTTCCGTTTAAATGAATGTGTAATAAAGAAAAAGGGGTAAAATTTTAGGTAAATATTATAGATAAAATTTTTAGTAAATGTTATAGCTTTCACCCCCTTTTCTATTTTGACCGTTTTTCTACTGTGTGTTCTTTTTTCACATCCCCCCCGATCCCGAACACCCCCATTAGATCTGGAGTCTTGATGCTTATTGGTTCTTGCTAAAGCAAAAGGAAGTCGCTTCCTTACACTTAACCTGATTTTGAGTGCTTGTACCAAGCTTAGGAATCCTAAACTCATATACCACACAAAACTAAAATAATCAATTCGACTCATTTTTCTAATAAAATTTGCATTCCAAGTAAAATTCAAAAACTGAATAATTTTTCCAAAAAAATAAAAATCTAAAATACTTTATTTGCATTCATATATAAAGCTGTAAATGGGAAAAAAGTGGGATTTTTGTCTTCTTTTCCAGTTTCGCAATTTTCTGAGAAATCAATCTCACCACTTTTTTCTTGTCTTTAACTAGTCTTATCTCTTCTCCAGTTTGGGATTTTACCCAATTCTTAATTTGAGCAGATACAGTTGAATCTTTTGCATCAAGAAATCCACATAATTTATGTTTATTTAAATTCCCGAAGTTTTTCTGATATTTTTCTTCCAAATAATAAAGTATAAGCATTCCGACTATACCTGCCTTATTATTCTCATTATTTACATACTTCAAATCATCCCAGAGTAGACCGAGAACCATTTTTGAATACTTTAAAAACTGTTCACGAATTTCAAGATCATTTTGAAAAAAAGAATGAATGAAAGTTCTTAATAAATGTAAGATATAATTTTTCTGGATTTTTGGGTTTAATTTGTAATCTTTATAATCAGTTAATAGGCCGCTTGATATTATCTTTTTTAGTTTTTTGATGAATATATTTTTGTCCAACCCTGCAATCGTTATTAAATGATCTTCACTAATAATAATACATTTCACTTTACAATAACATTTAATCAATATTGGTATCAGATATTTGTAAGACTTTACACCATCAGGTGCCTTAGGTTTAATTTTTTTGTATTTATTTAAGATTACTTCTTTTAAATTGCCTTTAGTTATTTGTAATTGACCAAATATGTCAGAAATAAAGTTTTTAATGTTATTTAATGAGTTTATTTTATTATTACGTCGTCTTTGGATCTTATTCATTCTTTCCCAATCATCGAAATTAATGAGATTTTGTTTTTTCTTTTGAATTCCCATTTGATTTTTGTTATGTGGTATTGGAGCTTGAAAATTTAGCCCATTAATAACTAAACCACAATTGGAACATGTTAAATATCCTTCTACATAAAATATTAATGAACCACATTCGCTGCAAGTATTGGTCTCATAAATCGTTGATTTTTTTACTAATTCTGACATGCAAAAATAAATTAGTATATTTATTTAAAAGAAAAATCTTAATTTCACCCCTATCGATTAATTGAATATTTGAAAAACAATTTTCAAATTTTTAAAAATGGGAGTGAGAATACTAAAAGATGGTATTAGAAATGTAGGAATTTATGAAGTTAAACCAGGTTATTAAAATAACCCATCAAGAGTTGGCTCAAAGAAATATTTTTCATTCATTTTCTGATTGATTATCGGTAATTTCTGGAATCGTAGGGAAGTCGCAGGATTTTAAAAAAGCCTTAGAGAAAATCTTATCAGACTGCTTATCATCCTGCTTATTTTAAATTCCAAAGACCTAAATTTTCCCTAACTATCCATCTAAGTAATTGCTCGGGCACATACTGTTTAGAATCTTGATAACGTCAAATTCCCTATGGACTCTGGTAAAATCATTAAGTCATTATTTTTAATTTCTAATTTTTTAAGTGGTTTTAAGGCTCCAATCGAATCTGGGAGATTCGTGAATTTATTTCCGTCCAATCTTAATATTTGCAGCGATTTTAAATTCTTTATAGACATTTGAAGAGTTTTTACATTTATATAAATCCTTTCTGTTAAAACCTCCTTGATTCTTAAAATTCAAATTAAATTTCTTTTGCAGATAAGACAAAAAACTTCGGAGATTTCCTGAATTGCGGTTTCAATTACAATTCTGTCAGTAACCATTTTTTTTAACCCCTTTTTTTTTAATTCACTTACTATTATCCTATTCGAAATTTACTATTTAAATTGCGATAATATAAAGAACTTGAACATCAAACATGCGAAAGTCTGCCCTAAATGGAATTATTGCATTACTCCACGATAACTATTATATACCAAGAAAAGTTATATTTAAACTAGGGAAGTTATTTTTGAACAGACCCTAAGTATTAAATAATATTCTAATTCAACTTTTCAAGGTCATTATAATGGAATATGTTGTACTGAGAAATAAGAAATTTCCTTTAAATCAAGATTTTTCCCTAAATTTATCAAGTCAAGAAATAGAAGAACTTCAAGAAATTCAAGGTTTAGAAGATTTAAAGACAATTAAATCTTTGTACCTAGATAATAATAAGATCAAAGATATTCAAAGTTTGAGTAAGCTCAAAAAACTCAAGGTTTTATCTTTAAAAAACAACAAAATCGAAAATATTGAAAGTATCGGAACTCTAAAAGAATTGAATGTATTATATCTATCAAGGAATAATATCGAAGAAATAAAGGGACTAGAACTCCCGAATTTAAAGTATCTCTTTATTGAAAGTAGTAACTTAACGAAGATGGATGGTCTTAAAGACATATATAATTTAGAAAAATTATGGCTTAATGATAATAAAATAGTAAAAATAGAAGGTTTAGAAAAATTAGAAAAATTAGAAAATTTAATACTTAGCAAAAACCAAATTGTAGAAATTAGTGGTCTTGATAATTTAGTTGAATTAAAAGTTTTAGATTTAAGCGAAAACCAGATAATAGAAATATCGGGGCTACAAAATTTGGAAAATTTAGAAAAAATAAAGTTAATACCTAATCCAATACCAAGAGAATTATGGGATAAATTTGAGACTGATCGATACTATCCAAACAAAGCACAGATTTATGTAAAATACTGTCGTAAAGAATATGTAGAATATGGTGAAAAATTTTATTTCATAGATAATAATAAATTACATCTTTCTAGTTTAGGAATTTTTGATTTAAATGATGTAAAAGGTTTTGAAAATATCTCAGATATTGAATTTTTAAATTTAACTGATAATCCTATTGAAGAAATTAATAATCTACATAATTTGAAGAATTTAAAGACCTTATGGTTAAGTTTTAATAAGATTCGAGAAATAAAAAATCTCGAAAATTTAACTAAATTAGAAAAATTGGCTTTAAATGATAACTGCATTAAGCATATCTCAGGATTGGAATCATTAAGAGAGCTTAAAGAGTTAAATTTAAGCTCTAATAGTATTCGAGATCTTTATGGATTAAATTCACTAAATAATATTAATACATTGGATTTATCAAATAATTCAGAAATTAAGAATTTTTCAGGATTAGAAAATCTTACCTCTTTGAAAGAGCTCATATTAATAAATACTAACATTTCTAATCTTTCTCTACTTAGAAACATGAAGGATCTAAAAAAGTTAGTTCTAAGCAATAATATTATAACAAAAATTCCAAAAATTAATATCCCTAATCTAAAATGGTTAGATTTAAGCAATAATTATTTAGAAGATATGGAAAATTTTTGCCAATTTCCTAATTTAGAATATCTAAACTTAGACAATAATAAAATTGATGAACTCAAATGTATTGATCTTATGTTGAATAATTTAATTAAATTTTATATTGAAAACAATAAATTAAATAAGAGCCTATATGATAAATTGAAAATAGCCGATAAGCCAAATAACTATACTTTTAATAACTCTAGATTTTTTATATTATATCTTTTATTAAAAAGTTTTTTTACTTCTAGTAAAGATAGAGAACAATTAGAAATTGATCTAAAACAGTTAATTAAAGATTCTAATATTGTTCATAATTTTGACTATGCCAAATTAAGAGATATTGTAAAGATTTTTAATGAAAGCTATGAAATTAGATGTGGTCCTAATGAATTACCTCTTTCAATTGTAACTCCAAAAGGTATTGCAAAAGAAATAGATGAAAAAATATTGAAATTTTTAGTACCAGGGAAAAAATATCCTTTGAATGATCTCGTAACCGAACTTCATTTGTGTAATAAAAAAGCAGCTAAACGATTATTAAGACAAATTAGGGATGAGAAATTCACTAAAAAACCATTTACTTTTACCACTGATAATATTATAAGAGCACCCTATGATGTAAAAGAAGGAGGTAAGATTCAAGACGATATTCACCATATAAAAAGTGATATTATTTCGACTATTGAAAGGACTTTAAAAAAAATAAACTATAGATTCATTGAGGATATGAATATAGGAGGGGGGAGTGGAAGGTTATATAAAATTAATAGCGTAGTTGATGAAAAAACAAGAGTACTTAAATTATACTTTGATCCAGTTAAAAATAGTAATAGAAGCATCTTTCTTGAAGATGTTAAAAAACTAAAGCGCTTTGACCATGAAAATATAGTAGAAGCTTTTGATACAGGATATATAGATTTTGAGAATGAGACTTATTTTTATATTATCTTAGAGTATATTGAGGGATATTCCTTCGATAAAATTGAGCCTCACGTATTCTGGGAAAACAATACTTTTAATGAAAGGAGCAATCTTTTTAAGGAGTTGTTAAAGACAATAGAATTTTTTAGAAGACAATATCAATTCCATAATGATTTGCATTCAGGAAATTTAATGCTTATATCCAAAAATGGATTAAAAAGCATTAAGTTAATTGATTTTGGAACGTCAAAAGATAAATACGGTCCAGCTGAACCTGATTATGATTTATATATGCTTAAGAACGAGATATTAAGAATCTTCTTTAAGCCCGAAGAACTTGAATCTTTTTCTAGAGAAAAGATCGATAAAAGCAAAGATTTCAATGAATTTAAACAGATTTTCGTAAGCAAAGAGACTAAAATGCAGGTAAATGGAGAAGAAATCAGAATTAAAGAGATATTGGAACAATGTTATGAAGGAATTAAAAAAATTTGTGATTTTTATTATCAAAAACTAGAACATAGTAGAAATCCTCAATATGAAATAACTTTAAATGATAATGAGGTTTTCTTGAGCGTTAAAAAAATTGAAAAACATAAAGACATATGTTTTGAATATTTAGAAGTGTATTATGAAGCTAAAAATGATCCAATAAAACAAATTGGCAGCTCTAATTTTAAAATTATACATAAGGATCTAACTATTAATGTATTTCTCAAAGATGGAAGATTTCCACTTAATTCATTTTATCTAATAAAGACTGGAGAAAGAGAACATATGGAAAAATCCATGACCTATAGAATTTTGGGAGGTCTTAAAGAAAGACTTGATAACATTAAATAATACTTAACACTATGATTGAATTTTTCCTAACTTTACTTGGTAGGGGTGAATCTTAGTTCCTTTGTGCCTGATTTTTTTTTTTTCTCCTAATAAATGATAAAGTGTTGAAAAAGTATTATAGGCCCATTCATATTGATGGCTTAAAACTAAATTAATACATAGACTCAATCCACTGGGTACATGTTTGTTATCGAAGTGGAAAACTTGTAATAGGGTTTTAATAGCTTTGTCATATTCTTTTCGCTGGGAGTATGTCAATGCTAAATTATACCAACATTCCTTTATCTTGTTATTAATATTGGTACACCTTTTAAAATATACCTGAGCTTCATCAAAATTTCCACTAAATATTTAATACTAGATCAGCAATATTTTGGGGACTCAATATGTAGTAAATAACCCCGTATTGAAAATAAATCACCCAATGCAATTACACATACTCAAGGGATCCCATATTCTTCAATCAAGGTAAAGTTATCTTTCTTTTCTTCACTTTTAATAATTTTACCCTTTCTTGTTCTACTTGGAAAGGTAATAAGGTTTTTAGGAATTAATTGATACACTTCTGAAGATGGAATAGGGTTTCTCACTCCTTTCGCACTATGCCAATTATACTCATCTTCAGGATTTGGACCTATAACATCAAATTGTTTTGTATTATCATCAGGATCATATTCAACATATGAATGGTCCCAACAATAACCTAGGAATATTGATAAACCGTTATTTAGGAATTTAGAAAAAAACGCTGCTATATTTTTAATGATATCATATACATATATAGATTCAAATATTTTTGAGAAATATTTGAAACATCAAATCCAAAATTAATACTTAGTAGATTATTTGGTATCACATTAGATTCTGGTTCTCTTTTAAATAATTTGCAGACGGGTTGATTAATATATACGATTCCTGAGCTACTAAGCTCAAGTGTTTTAAGTTTATAAAGATTCTCAATAAGCAATAATGTCTCCCTTGTAAAGCTTTTAATTTTTTCAAACTTTTTGGATATTTCAAGACTTACATTAGTATAAACAACACTAAAAGCTGGAAAGCCTCTCATGATTCCTATTTTTCATTTATTATAGTCTAGTATTTTTGTCTTACTTATGATTTTGTTTTTAAACTTTATATATCCTCTTTTTTCATCCTTCTTTATACAAAAAAAATTATACTACATTCACAGGGTGTTTTTCTGGAAGTTTATACTCAAAATCCATTTTACTCCTATTTTCTTTATTTTGAACGACTTCCTGAAATAATTTTTCTCTTATTTCTTCCTTAAGGGATTGATGTTTATTAAGATAAATAAAGAAAAAATGTTATAATTAATTGTTAAAAAAAATTATTTAAATAGAGGGGAGCATAAATATGGAAAATAAGGTATACACGCATCAATCAATATTAGACGAATATTCAGATGATAAAATCGAAAGAATGATTAAAATCTTACAAGAATCTGTGAGATATGCACAAGAGGAAGATT
>SDBT01003420.1_pt1 | contig 27487 bp, 24 predicted proteins | sample 2277101 | NCBI WGS metagenome assembly SDBT01 (sample SAMN10404973, study PRJNA504765) | marine sediment metagenome | isolation source: marine sediment core GS10_PC15, 103 cmbsf | place: Arctic Ocean: Southern Knipovich Ridge | collected 2010 | reverse complement strand
GCCCCCACCAGCACCGCCGGGCGAGGAGAGAGAGCGCCCGTGAAGATCAGGTTCCAGGCCAGCGCGATCTCGAGCAAGGTTCCGATCACGCCCTCCAGAGCGATATACGCGTCGGCAAGGTTGGTCAGCTGACGCAAACGGGCGGGGAAGTCCTTGGTCGGGATCTCCCGATCCAACCAGGCATTGCAGGCCCTCTTGCTGCCAAACAGGTCGAGGGTAACGCCCCAAACCTCTCCGCCAGCCTCCTTCGCCCCCCGGCTTGCGGCCTCCATGACCCCCCCATAGCCTCCATTGCACACCACCAGGCCAGCCTCGGCCAGCAATCGCCCCACCAGGCGAGCCTCCTCATACTGAGGGCTCCCCTCCGGGGGATGGGAGCTACCGAAGACGCTTACCACGCGCTTCATTTGGAATCTTCCTCCTGGAGGAGCTTCCCCAAAGCGCCTGTCAGCACTTCTATACCCTTGTCGTACTCCCTCAGATCCTGGTGCTCGTGGGGGGTATGGTCCAAGGTCGAATCCCCAGGGCCGTAGGCTAACATGGGACACTCCCACACGGGCCCCACCACGTTCATATCGGAGGTCCCAGTCTTCACCTTGAATGTAGGCTGCCCTCCTGCATTTCGAATCGAGCGCAAGAAAGCCCGCACCACCGGGGTATTCTTGGCAGCCCGGTAGGGAACCTCCTGACTCGAGAAGACTACCGTGCCATCCCTCGCCTCCTCGGCTACGAACGCCTCCAGACCGGCAAGCTCCACACCGAAGGGAATTCGAAAGGCCAAGCGCTGCTCCACCTCTTGCGTGAGACCATCGGTGGACGACGAAATGCTCCGCAACGACAGATGTAGAGTGGCGAAATTCCCATCCTTGTCCGAATTGTATTCCTCCGCGTGTCGTCTCAGCCGCTCCCAGAAAGCCACCGCCTCTTCACACGCCGATTCATATTGTCCCGCGCTATGGCTCACCGGTTGGCTCAATCGGTAGTGCACCAGTAGTCGGCCCTTATAACCCAAGGTGATAGAAGCCCAACCTGAGGGCTCGCCGATCACCGCATAGTCGGGGTTGAAATCCTTGACCACTCTATAGGCCCCGATGGACGTTGTGCTCTCCTCATCCACAGCTCCCACCACTGTCACCCTGCCGCGCTGCACCGGCATCTGCCGCGATACCGCCATTATAAAAGCCGCCAATGGCCCCTTGGCGTCAACCGAACCGCGACCGTACAAAGTTGAGTCCCGTTCCTCCACCTGAATGAACCCTGGAATCGTGTCCATGTGACCCAAGAGCATAACGTGAGGATGTCCCTGGCCAACGTCGCCCACCGCGTTTCCCACATCATCCAAGTACGCCTGCATGCCCATAGATCCCATAGCGCGAACCAGGTACTGGCCAATCTCCGTCTCCTGGCCCGAGGGGCTATAGATCTCCACCATCTCCCGCAGCAGAACACGAGCATCCATCAACCAGCAAGGACCTCGCCCAAGCGATCCAGAACCGTGTCCATCTCCCTCCGGGTGATCACCAACGGAGGCAGCAGCCGAATGACGGTCGGGCCAGCCGGCAAAGCCAAAATGCCCTTCTCCATCAATGCCTTGAGGTAAGGGGTCGCTTTCTTCCGCACCTCGATCCCGATCATCAGACCCAGTCCCCGAACCTCGCGAATAGGCTTCAAATCCATCGAATGGAGCCTCTCCAGAACATGTTGTCCCATTTCTCGCGCCCGCTCGGGCAGCCTCTCATCCCGAACGTAGCGGATGGTCGCCAGTGCCGCCGCGCAGGCCAGGGGATTGCCCCCGAAAGTGCTGCCATGAGACAAAGGCGGGAGCTCGCCCACCCTTTCACCCAGGGCCACCGCCCCCATGGGGACTCCCCCCGCCATGGATTTTGCCATGCATAACATGTCCGGCCGCAGGTCGTGATGTTCGCAAGCGAACATCCTCCCCGTCCGGCCCATGCCCGTCTGGATCTCATCCACGATGAAAAGGGCGCCTTTGCGCTGGCAGAGCTCCTGCACTCCCTTCAGGTAGTCGCCACCGCCCGGCCGGACGCCGCCCTCGCCCTGGACGACCTCCAGGATGACAGCTGCCGTGCCATCTCCAACGGCCGTCTCCATCGCACCCAGATCGCAGTAAGGCACGTGTTGGAACCCCGGAACCAGAGGTTCGAAAGGTTTCCTGTACTTGGGATTCCAGGTAGCGCTTAGCGCGCCGAAGGTCCGCCCATGGAAACCCCTGTTGGCAGCCACAAAATCGGTCCGTCCGGTCGCCACCCGGGCGAACTTGAGGGCCGCTTCCATCGCCTCGGCACCCGAGTTACACAGGAAGGCGCGGTCCAGCCCAGGCGGTGTGATCTCGGCCAGAAGCGTCAGGAGCTCGGCCCTTCGATCGTTATAGAAGATCTCCGGACAGGATAGCAGCCGTCGGGCCTGCTCCTCCAGCGCCGCAGCCACCACGGGATTCGAATGGCCCACGTTGGCCGTCCCGTGCCCCCCCACGCAATCGATATATTCGCGGCCTCGGTCGTCCCACAGTCGAGCGCCCTCGCCACGCACGATGACCACCTTCCGCTTGGGGATCACGCCGGCGGAGTGGCTGGCTTCCATCTCCATATAATCCTTCATCCGATCACCGTCCCTTCCCCTGCCAGAGCATTCCGGATCGGCTGCTCGACCCGGCTGTCGGCGAAGATGACCTGTCCCACGCCGCTCTCCAAGGCCTCCTGGGCTCCCATGACCTTCTTGGTCATCCGCCCCTTGGCATACGACAGGGAGGCCTCGACCTCCTCCCGAGGGATACGGCGGATCAACGAGCTCTCATCCTCCACGTCCCTGAGAAGGCCGGGCACGTTGGACAAGATGATCAGCTTTTCCGCCCGCAGGGCCTCCGCCAGGGCCGCAGCCGCCCGATCTCCGTCCACGTTGACCAACTCACCCTCGTAGCTGATGGCAGGAGGACAAACCACCAACAAGTAGCCACCATCCAACAGGAGCTGGGCGAGCCCAATGTTCACTCGCTCCACCTTGCCCGTGTAGTCATCCCGAAGGACCTTCCGTTTCCCGCCCTCGACGATCTTGAGCGTGGGCTTTCGCCTGCCCTCGAGGAGTCGGCCATCGCCGCCGCACAAGCCCACCGCGTTGACGCCCAGTTGCTGAAGCTTCTCCACGATCAGTTTGTTCACCTTGCCCGCATAGACCATGGTGAATATCTCCAGCGTCTCCCGGTCGGTGTAGCGGCTCACGTGCCCGGACACCGAGGTGACGAACCGGGGCGGCTTTCCCAGCTTTTCGGAGAGCACGTTGGTCTCGTGGCTGCCGCCGTGCACCAGGACCAGCCTCTGTCCGTCGGCCACCAAGCTGGCCACGTCACGGCAGACCCGATCCAGATCCACTCCCTCGCTGCCGCCCACTTTCACCACGATCATAGCCTTGCTCCCTCGTCCGAAAGCCTATATCGGGTGCATTCCCGGGAACATCAACCCCCGGGTTTCCGGGAATCCACACATCAGGTTCATAGTCTGAACCCCGTTACCCGCCGCCCCCTTCATCAAGTTGTCGATGGCGGACATCACCACGATTCGGCCTGTGTCCTCTTCCACCTCGAATCCCACATCGCAATAGTTGGACCCCCACAGAAGCTTCGGCTCGGGAAACCGATACACACCCTGCCGGTCTCGCACGATGCGCATGAAAGGTTCCTCCGCATAGGCCGCTCGATAGCATCGCCACACGTCCTTGCCGGTGATCCCCCGCTCGGCGAAGACATGAGCCGTCACTAGAATACCTCGCACCATCTCAATGGCGGTAGCCGAGAAATGGATCCGAGACTTCGCATCCAAGCCCAGTTCCTGCAACATCTCCGCCACGTGTCTGTGCCCAGTGGGAGCGAAGGAGCGAACCGCGCCGCTGCGCTCCGGGTGGTGGGAGGCCAAGCTGGGCTTGTTGCCTCCCTCGGAGGAGCCAACCTTGGCCTCCGCCACGATGCAGGTGGGATCGATCAGTCCCGCCCTGACCAGGGGAAGCAGCCCCAAGATGACCGCCGTGGCATTGCACCCCGCGCCGCTGGCGTACTTCGCGCCTTTAAGTTCCTCCCTGTGCAATTCGGGGACCCCATAGACGAACCGGCCCAGCCAATCAGGGTCAGGATGTTCACGCTCATACCATCGCACGTAGTCCGACGCCTCCCGAAGGCGAAAGTCGGCGCTCAGATCGATGAGCCTCGGCGCCAAGCCAGCGAATTCCTTCACCCTCTCCATGGCCTGTCCGTGAGGCAGCGCCAGGAAGAGGAAATCGCAAGGTTCCAAGTCCCTCACCGATGAGAACTTCAGCTCCGTCCTGCCTCGCAGATTGGGATGCACCGTGCGAACGTACTTGCCGGTGAAGCTCTCGGATGTGACCCGCCCCACCTCGATATCAGGATGGTCAAGGAGCAGCCTCAACAGCTCTCCGCCCACATAGCCCGATCCCCCAACGATGGAAACCCTCATCTCCGGGCCTCCTCCAAGATATAGTCCACCATCCGTGCGGGGATATCCACACCCGTAGTGTCGATGCTGTTGCGAAACTCGGTGGTGTGATTGACCTCGTTAACGATCAAGCCATCGCTGGTCTCAAAAAGGTCCACCGCCAGGACTCCTCCTCCCACGGCTTTGGCGGCCGCCACCGACAGCTGGTTCAACTCCGGGGTAACGGGACAATTGCTGGCCACGGCTCCCCGAGCCGTGTTCGTGATCCAATGCTCGGATGTTCGATAGATAGCGCAAATCGCCTCATCGCCCACCACAAAGCTGCGGATGTCCCGGTTCTTAGGCTTATCGACATTCTTTTGTATATAAAATATAGAATGCTGATAGCCGCCCAAGGTCTTCTTGTGCTCCAGGATAGCCTCAGCCGCCTCCCGGTCGTTGATCTTCGACAGGAGCCGCCCCCAGGAGCCCACCGCGGGCTTCAGGATGACCGGATATCCCATCTCCTCAATGGCCTGAAGGGCCGACTCCGGCGTAAACGCGACCCGCACAGGAGGCGTGGGCATACCCTCCTTCACCAGTATGCTGGATGTGATCAGCTTGCTGCCACAGGTAGCGATGACCTGATAGCTGTTTACGGTCTTTACCCCCCAATCGTTGAGGATTCGCACGGCGGCTTCAGCACGGGAGTTGCTGATGCTACGTTCCAGGATCAGATCGTAGTCGGTCAAGCACCTGTCGTGCAGATCGAAGATCAGCTCGCCATCGTCGATCCTGTCCCACGAGACGCGCTTCCGATCCAAAGCCTCGAAGATCAACTTCTCTTCCTTGCGGATGCGCGAACACAGAACCCCTATCTTCATGTTACCCCCGGATCATTCCCCTGATACACGAAACCCGTTGCGGCATCGGTTGGCCCGGTCCCTATCAGGACGTCAGGGCGCTGGCCGCAACAGGCATCTCGCGTGTCCAATGCAGGCGCTTCAACGAAGCACCTCAAGCCATTTCCCTAATCGCCCTCTGCGCCGGGGAACCTCCTGTGCTTCCTGAAGAAATCCGCGATGGTCCCTTCCTTCAAGATCTCGTGCACCAGCCGAGGGGGGCGATTCAGTCGAAACGATCGTCCCCCGCAGCGCAACTCCGGGATCTCCTGGTCCAGGATCGCCTCTTCCCCGTCCACAACCGCCTCGGCGACCCCCTCTGCCTCAAACAGGAGCAACCCCAGATTCAGCGCATTGCGGAAGAAGATACGGGCGAAGCTGGGAGCGATTATGGCGCCGACGCCGCATCGTTTCAGTGCCTGCGGGGCATACTCCCGCGACGATCCGCACCCAAAGTTCTTCCCGGCCACGATTATGTCTCCCTCTTTCACTTCCTCAGCGAACTCCGGCCGATGCTCGATGAACGCGTACTTGGGCAACTCCTCCTCGGAGGTCATATAGGGGGCATAACGCCCTGGCACGATCTGATCCGTGTCCACATTATCGCCGAACTTCCAAACCCGAGCCACCTTAATCCACCTCCCGAGGGTCGGTTATCCAGCCCCGAAGCGCCGTTGCCGCCGCCTCCTGCGGGGATCCCAGGTAGATGCGGGCCTCAGGGGAGCCCATCCGCCCCGGGAAGTTTCGGTTCCCCGTAGACAGGCAGATCTCGCCAGCGCCCAGAACCCCCATGTGCCGCCCGATGCATGGCCCGCATCCGGGAGTCCCCACCGTCGCCCCCGCCTCCAGAAGTGCCTCCAGGGAACCATCCTTCACGGCACCCTCGAGGACCCTATGGGAAGCCGGAATCACCATCATTCTCACGTCACGATGTACTTGCCGCCCCCCCAGGATCTCCGCCGCAGCCTGCAGATCCTCCAGTCGGGCATTGGTGCACGTGCCTAAGAGGACCTGATCGACCTTCACCCGATTCAGTTGCGAGATGGGCACCACCCGATCCACCTCGTCCGGAATTGCCACCTGCGGCTCCAACCGGCTCAATTCCACCTGCACTTCCCCGCAATAGTTGGCGTGAGGATCCGCCGTCAGCCAATCGGGGACATCGAAACCGGCGCGACGAACCACATCATCAGGTGGGATCAAGCCCACCTTGGCGCCGAGCTCGGTGGTCATGCTGCACAAGGTCATCCGAGACGAAAGGCTGAAATCATCGGCGCCGTGAAACTCCACCGCTCGATAGGTCGCCCCGTCGATCCCCATCCCGCCGATCAAGTGTAGGATAAGATCCTTGGTGCTCACTCGCCTGGGCAGGCGACCCGAGAGATCGACCCTGATGGTCTCAGGCACCTTGAGCCATGCCTTCCCAGACGCGAAAGCCAGGGCGATATCCGTGGCTCCCATCCCAGTCCCGAAGCATCCGATGGCCCCGTAGGTGGTGGAATGGGAATCCGAGCCGATGGCCACCGTTCCCGGCCGTACCATCCGTTCCTCCACCATGAGCTGGTGGCAGATGCCCCTGCCCACGTCGTAGAGATTGTCGATGCCTTGTTGGCGGGCGAACTCCCTGACCGTAACCTGCCCATCTGCTGTGGCTATGTTGCACGCCGGAGCAACATGATCCACAAACAAAGCGATGCGCTCAGGGTCATGAACCCGATCCGCTCCCAGATCGTCGCGAAGCACTCGAATCACGCTCGGCGCAATGGAGTCCACCGCCATCGCCATGCTCACATCCACCACAACCAGATCGCCGGAGCGAACTTGTCGTCCAGAAACGTGCGATAGGATGCGCTCCGCCAAGGTCTGCGCCAAAGCTAGCTCTCCTCGCCGTTGTGCCAGCGATGCAGCATGGCGTCCACGTCCTCAAGGGTGATGAGCTTGTCGTCCGCCAGCGCCTTAAGGTGTCGGGTGATCTGCTTGAGCTTGTCATCGCTCAGGTTCAGCCCCAGTTGCTCCGATCGCCCCTTTATGGCGTTCCACCCCGTGAGCTTGTGGGCGATGCTGATGTAGCGGGTCATGCCGAAATCCTGCGGCCTCAGGATCTCGTACGTCTCCGGGTTGTTCAACACCGCCTTGGCGTGAATGCCCGCCTTATGAGTGAAAGCTGTGATGCCGGTGATATAGTTGTTGAATGGTATATCCACTCCTACGATATCTCCCACCAGCAACTCCAGCCCGCGCAGTTTCTCCAGATTGTACTTCCTCACCAGCCTCCGATCGGCAGCGTACATCCGGGCGACGAATCCCCCCAAGGGCGTGATCCCGTTACGCTCCCCGATGCCCAGGACGCTGGTATCGATGTGTGTTGCGCCCGCCTCCAGGGCCGTATAGCTATTCGCGATGGCGCAGCCGACGTCATCGTGGCCGTGAAACTCGATGTCTGCCTTGACCCGCTGCCGGAGGCCCGATACGAGCCGATAGACTTCCATGGGCGTAGCCACTCCCACCGTGTCAGCCAGCCCCACGCGGTCCACCCCATAGGCATCTACCGTCTCGTAGATGCGATAGAGGTCCTCCGGATCGCTTCGAAAGGTGTCCTCGCTGCTGAACCGCACTTCCCTGCCGTGATCCTTGATGAACGTCACCACCCCCACAGCGGTCTCGATGATCTCGTCGATGCTCTTGCCATGGCTGAATTCACGAAGCAGAGAAGAGGTGCCAAAGAGCACATCGATCCCATCCGCGCCCGTCTCCAACGCTTTGGCCGCGTCATCCATATGACAACGGGTATGGGTCAGAATCTTGGCGTTCAGCCCCAAGCCCACGATGGCCTTGATATCCTCGGCGCTGCGTGGAGACGCCAAAGGAGAGGTCAGCTCGATGCACTCGACCCCGAATTCGTCCAGGAGCTTAGCTATCTCGATCTTTTGCTCGATCGTGTAGTTAGCGCCGACGAATTGCTCCCCCTCCCGAAGGGTGGAGTCTATGATGGAGAACTGTTCGATGGGCACGCCCTACTCCCCCCAATCCTCCTCTTCCTCAGGAGCCAACTCCAGCCTCAACGGCTTAATGACCATCACTTCCAATTCGGCAGTGCAGTCAGGGCACTCGACGATCTCGCCCATCTCGGTATCATCCGGCATTTCGATCATGGCCCCACATTCCGGGCACTCGCAACTCAACATGCTCCCTCTCTCCTCCTGACGATCGATTGCCGCGTCAAGCGTTCATTAAGAGACCAGCGACTTAGTCGCTGGTTACAACCGCAAACCTATCGTGGCCCCCAAAGAACCTGGGTCGAAGTATAGCGATGACTCCTCCCATTGTCAAGCATCTATCAGCCGCCGTCGAATATGTCAACTGGCGACCCCATCAAGCTTTGAAATCGCTGCTGAACAGCGGTATTCGGCGGTCCGCACCGCGATGGAATTGCGGTGCGGACCAATGTAGGAATCTCTGCAAACTGGAGGCGGGCCCTATCCTCCACACATCGCGCGAAGCGTTACGCCGCCGCTCCCTGGGAATCCCTTCCCCAACGACGGCTGGCCCATATCCACATGGCGCCGAGGCCGAAGAAGGTGAGGATGACATCCACCAGGAAACCCAGGCATGGAATGGCCCGGACTATGGTGAAGAGCACCACGCCTATGAGCAGAGGCCAGATCCATGCTCCCGTCCACCCTGGCTTGAACCGCTCCAGAATCCACTGGCCGCCCACGAAACAGAACACCACTTTGGACACCCAGAACCACAGGAGCAGGAAACCTATCAGGAAGGCCCAATCCCCCACCAGGCCGATAGCGAAGGCCGCTGCCGCCAAGTTGCCGAAGGTGATGACGGCCAGGAAGATGCCCACACTCAAGGTGATCACAAATATCGCGATGAACGCCACCCAGAACCCGATTGAAGCCACGAAGCCCCAACCTAGGCTGGGCCAAGGCTTCTCCCGCAGGGTAGCCACGATCTCCCTCATCTTGGCGGGGACGAGCCATAACAAGAGCGACCCGATCACCAGCAACGTCAGGAGGCGCCGCACCTGCGCCCATATCCAGCCCAGGACCGCCAACAGCACCGCGAGGGCTCCAGCGCCAGCCACCTCCTTGGTGGGAACCTCGACTTCCTCCTTGTCCTCTAGCTCGGGCACCGGAGTCTGGTAGACCGTGCCGCCCTTGGGCTCCGCCCCCGTGGGAATCCCGAAACGGTTGCGGCTGGTATAGGTGAGCTTGCCCTCGATCTGGGCGCCTTCCTTTATGTGAAGCCCAGGAGCGATCATAGGTACAGCTCTGCCCGAGAACATCACGGGTACGCCGCTGAACCCGGGATCTTCCTCGCCCACCTCCACTGTCACATCTCCCCCAACCTTCCCGGAGATCTCCAGGGCGCCCAGGCCGCCGGTGAGATTGCGACCCAGGTCGCCTCCCAGTCGAGCCTGGTATCCCCCCACCAGCAGATCCCTGCCAATGGTGCTGCCGGCATCGGCTTCGATGCTGAATCCAGCGGCCAGAACGTCCTCTTCAACACGAGAATCCCCGCCGAAGCTGACCAGGCCAGCCGCACATCTCACGTCCTCCACAGTTCCGTTGATGGTGACGAACTGGCCGGCAGCAAACACGTCACCTTCCACGGTCCCGTTTACAGTGATGCTGTTCCCCGCCGCGAACAGATCGCCCTTGACCGTGCCGTCGATGACTATCGTGTTTCCGGCCACGTAGAGATCGTCGTCCACAACATCGTCAGCGCCCACAACTACCGAGTTCCCACTCTTGAAGGCTGCCGCCAAGGCGGGAGTCACGGCCAACGCCAACATCATTGCCAGGGCCAACACACCTGCGACTACCTTCCAAGCGACCTTGTCTTTCTTCACCATCTTCCCCCTTTCATAAGGCCATCGATCTCCGAACGCGCCCCAGCACAACGCTAGGGCCCCAGATACACATAAAGCTCAAAGTCATGTCAGATTCTGAAAACAATCATGTCACATATCATTGCTGAAGTCAAGGCACAGGATTGCGAACCCATCCCTCCCTCGATATAATGCCCCCTCACAAGTGAGCATCGCTTCTAGAGAAGATCGAGGAAGGGATCTGTCATGTCACAGCCCGATGTCGTGCTTCTTCACCCGCCCAGCGTATACGACTTCCGTGAGAAAACCATCCTGTACGGGCCGGTCAGCGACTTGGTTCCCTCCACCACCGTGTTCGAGATGTACCCGGTCGGGCTAACCACCATCGCCGAGTACCTGGAGCGGCACGGGTACCGGACGAGGATTCTCAACCTGGCGGTCAGGATGCTCCGCGAGCCCCGCTTCGATCCCGAGAAGACCTTGGCCAAGCTGAATCCAAAGGCCTTCGGCATCGATCTCCATTGGCTGCCCCACGCCCAGGGGGGGCTAGAGGTAGCCAGGATCATCAAGAAGTATCATCCCGACACTCCCGTGATCTTCGGCGGATTCTCCGCCACTTATTTCGACGAGGAGCTGTGCAGCTACCCTCAGGTAGATTACGTGGTGAAAGGGGACTCCACCGAAGGACCCGTGCTCGAGCTCATGAACCGCATCACCCAAGGCGGAGAGGTGTACAAGGTGCCCAACCTGACCTGGAAAGACAGCTCAGGGCGAGTTCGCTCGAACCCTATAACCTACAGCCCCCACAACTTGAGCCACCTGCTCATGGACTACAGTTACGTGGTCCGGTCCGTGGTGCGGGACCGTGATTTGGCCAGCTACATCCCCTTCCGAAACTGGCTGGACTACCCCATCACCGCCGCCATAATGGTTCGAGGCTGCACGCACAACTGCGTCACCTGCGGGGGCTCAGCCTATACTTTTCGACGTACCTTCAACAGAGCTTGCCCCGCCTACCGATCGCCCCAAGATTCGGCCAAGGACATCAAGAGTATAAGCAACTTCAGCCGAGGGCCCATAATAATCATAGGTGACATCCGTCAACCCGGCATGGACTACGCACACCAGCTCCTCAAGGCATTGAGAGGTAACAGGAACCCCTTCATCCTGGAGTTTTTCGAGCCTGCGTCCCAGGAATTCGTGCAAGAGATCGCCAGCTCCATCCCCAATTTCGTGCTGGAGATGTCTCTCGAATCCCACGATCCTAAAGTCCGCCGCGCCTTCGGCAAGACTTATACCAACCAGGACATGGAGGCGACCATGGCCTACGCCCTGGATGCGGGCTGCCGGCGTCTCGACGTCTTCTTCATGATAGGCCTCCCCCACCAGACGCCAGCCTCGGTGGAGGCGACCGTCGATTACTGCGAGCACCTTCTAAAGCGATTCCCCGGGGGGCGTCTTTTCCCCTTCATCTCGCCCCTAGCCCCGTTCCTGGACCCGGGAAGCATGGCCTTTGATGAGCCCGACAGGCACGGCTACCGCCTTCGCTTCAAGACCCTGGAAGAGCATCGACAGGCCCTGCTTCAGCCCACCTGGAAGCATATCATCAACTACGAAACCAACTGGATGACCGCAGACGATATCGCCAACAGCACGTACAAAGCAGGCATCCGGTTGAATCGGCTGAAGGCCAAGTACGGCGTCATAGACTCAGCCCAAGCCAACATCACTGAGGCGCGAATCTACAGGGCCATGGAGCTCATGGAGGAGATCGATCACATCCTGGCCACAGAGGATGCAGAGGGACGAGAGGAACATCTTCAGGCGTTGAAATCTCAGGTGGACCAGGTGAACCTCAGCACGGTGTGTGAGAAAAGCGAACTGGACCTGCCCGTGAAGGGGCTGCTCAGGATCAGAGTCCCACAAGTGGCCTGGTTTTTCGCTCGACGCTGGTGGCGTTGGCTCCTGCATCGTGAAGCGCCGTCGTTGCCGGGTTAAGCGCGCTGCGGGCGCTCGCCCAGACGCCCCCTAATCCACGGAAAGCCCCCCCATGTAGACGATCTCATCGATGGTTTCTGCCACCCGCACGGGGACGCCCAGCCGCTCCTCGATCTCCTCACGGCCGACATCATCCAGGGTAACCAAGCCCTCCGCGTCGAACATGTTCCGGGGCAAGACCACCACATCGCCCACATCTCGATTCCGAAGCGTATCGATCACGTCCCTGGCCAGCAACAGACCCGAGACCGTGACGGACGACCCAAAGAAACTGTTGACCACTGGGACGACCTCAACCGCCAGGTGCTCCAGTTGGCCCAGCTCCTGCCCGATGCCTTCCATGATCGAGCCCACGAGGGTTCCGCACACCAAAGTGACCTTCTCATAGCGCTGACGAACGCCGCGAGCCCGCTTCCGGACCCTTTCCCACAAGTCCAGAAGCTGGCGAGCCATGCCCACTCCATCTTCCAGCTGAGGGAAGTCATCGTAATGATCCGCCTCAGGGATGGGCAGCTCCGCCCTCAGATAAAATTCATCGGCCAGGTAGACGAATCCAACGCCCAGTCGAGAGCGATAGGCTTCCTGCCAGGGAATGGCACGCATCACCGTTCGGCGCGCCTGCCCAGGTGTCACAGGCTGCAGGTGAACCCGATTGTATCGAGTCACTCCCCAGGGCACCACCGCCACGGAGCGGACGGACGGGTATAACTGGGAAAGGTCCCTCACCGTGTCGGCTAGGATCTGACCGTCATTGATCCCGGGACACAACACCACCTGGGCGTGAACCTCGATCCCCAGCTCCTTCAGGCGCGCCAGTTGATCCAGGATATCGGGAGGATGGCTGGTTCCCAGCAACTTGGCGCGAACCCCCGGATTGGTAGCGTGAACCGACACATAGAGCGGGCTGAGGCACTGCTCCCCGATCCGCGCCCAGTCCTGCTCCATCAGGTTGGTGAGAGTGACATAGCTTCCATGGAGAAAGGAAAGCCTGTAGTCATCGTCCCTCACGTAGAGCGAAGGTCGCAAGCCCTGAGGCAGCTGATTTATGAAACAGAAGATGCAGCGATTGTCGCACCGGCGAATGCCGTCGAAAAGGGGATCGACAAAGGTGACACCCAGCGGCTTTCCATATTCTCTATTCACCCTGAAGCTTCTCTTTCGGCCATCTCTCTCGACCAGCAGCGTCAGGTCCTCGTCGGCGGTGACGAACCGGAAATCTATGGCGTCTCTGGGGGGAAAGCCATTCACCGAGATCAGTCGATCACCAGGCTGAATGCCAACCTTATGAGCCAGGCTCCCCTCCTCGACCCTATCGATCCTCCCGGCCTGCGTCACGCTACACATTCCATCAGATCGGTTGCGACACGTCCGCCCAAGGCCAGCCGCCTTTCGGATCTCTCACTCGGAGCGCCTTGAGCGCCGAGGCCGAACTTGGAGGCACGGGAGCATCTCCCAGCATCACCGACGGGCTCAGCCTCGGCCCGTGAAAGTCGGTCCCTCCGGTAGCGATCAGGGCGAACTTGCGGGCAACTCCTCTCAGTTCGCGAACATCCTCGTCGGTGTAACCAAGATAGTAGACCTCCAGTCCCTGCAACCCCACGTCGACCAGATCCGGGGTCCATTCCAGGCAACCGCGCGGGTGAGCGAAAACCGGAATGCCTCCCGCGCTCCGAACCAACTCCACCGCTTCCATCGGAGATAGCCGATAGCGCTCCACATAGGCAGGCCCAAACCTGCCGATATACTTAGCGAACGCCTCCCCGGCCGATGGCACATAGCCTCCCTCCACCAAGGCCCGAGCGATGTGCGGGCGCCCCACGGTCCCGTCGCCGGCCCACTCCAGAACCCGCTCCCAGTCCACATAGCAACCGAGGCGATTGAGTTTCTCCACCATCTTCCGGGCGCGCTCGGCCCGGGCGCGCCCAAGATGCCGCAACGCCCGCCGAAAGTGCTGATCCTTAAAATCCACGTAGTAACCCAGAATGTGAACCTCGCCCAGATTCACGTCGGCGCTCAACTCGACGCCCGGGATCACCTCCACAGAGCTATTTTCAGCCTCCTCCAACGCCATGGGAACCCCGTCGATGGTCTCGTGATCGGTGATGCCCAGCACCGATAAGCCTCGCCTTGCCGCGAGTCGCACCACATCTGCGGCGGAGTACTCGCCGTCCGAAGCGCTGGTATGGACATGCAAGTCGACCGGACTGGTCATCTGGGTTCTACGGTCAATTTGACTGCCGTCCGCTCCTGTCCCTCGATCTCGACCTCGGTGAATTCCGGGATGCAGATGACATCATAGCCATCCTGCGCGAGATATCCGCGGGCGATGGCTACAGCCTTGACGGCCTGGTTCACAGCCCCGGCGCCGATAGCCTGAACCTCGGCTCGACCGCTCTCCCTGACCACGCCAGCGATGGCACCTGCAACCGAAGTGGACCTGGATCTAGCCGCTACCTTCAGAATCTCCATTGGGTCGCCTCCTTGCTCGTTGGCAGAGATGCTACCGAAGTTTCGACCGAACCACGCCAACCCCTCAGTTCAACCGTCTAGGTCCTCTCGATCAATTTGTCGATGCGAACGATGCTCTCCGCACGGCCCGTCTTGGCATCCACCTCCACTAAAACGGCATTGAACACCACCGGGCCATCCGCCACTTCATATCTGGCCGGCAGGCCCGTCTTGAAATGCTCCAAAACCGGCCCCGCCTTCACACCGATGATCGAGTGGTAGGGCCCCACCATGCCCACATCCGTCACGAAAGCGGTTCCGCCTGGGAGCACCCGAGCATCCGCCGTGGGAACGTGGGTATGAGTCCCGAACACCGCGCTGACGCGCCCATCCAGATGGCAGGCCATCGCCCATTTCTCCGATGTCGTCTCGGCATGGAAATCCACGATCACTATCGTGGGCCCGCCCTCCAACTGATGCAGCATCTCATCCGCGCCGGCGAAGGGACAATCGATGCAGTCCATAAACACGCGGCCCGAGATGTTTCCCACCGCCACCTCCCCGACCACAACCAAGCCGCTCCCCGGCGCCCCTAGGGGAAAATTCCAAGGACGCACCACCGGTCGACCGGTATCAAGGTAGGGGAATACCTCCCGTTGATCCCACACGTGATTCCCACTGGTTAGAACGTCAACCCCAGCATCGAGTAGCTCTTCCGCCGTGGCCGAAGTCAACCCCCGCCCACCGGCAACGTTCTCGGCGTTGGCGATCACCAGATCCACCGCATGCTCCCTGCGAAATGCAGGGAGATGATCCTTGATGGCTCGCCGTCCCGGACGCCCCACCACATCGCCTACCATCAGAATGCGCATCTGGCAGCCCTTCCACCACGAACCGCTCTACTTAGCATAGTCGACGAAACGGGTCTCCCTGATCACCGTCACTTTGATTTGACCAGGATATGTTAGATTGCTTTCTATATCCTTGGCGATATCCCTGGAAAGCTGGATGGCCGCCAGATCGTCGATATCACCGGGCTTGACCATCACTCGGATCTCTCGTCCCGCCTGGATCGCGTAGACGTTCTCCACCCCATCGAAGGATTCCGCCACTTTCTCCAGCTCCTCGATCCTCTTGATGTAACTCTCCAGAGTTTCGCGGCGGGCACCTGGGCGTGCCCCCGAGATCGCATCGGCAGCTTGCACCAGGATCGCCTCGATAGTTTGAGGTTCCTCATCCCCATGATGGAAAGCTACTGCATTAATTATCCTCGGATCCGCGTTCAGTCTGCGAAGTATCTCCGCGCCTATCGCCGCATGAGACCCTTCCATCTCATGATCCACCGCCTTACCAATATCGTGGAGAAGGCCCGCCTCCCTGGCGAGTTGGACATCCGCCCCCAGCTCTCCCGCCATCATGGCGGCCAGATAGGCGCTATCCAGCGAGTGTTGCAGCATATTCTGCCCATAGCTGGTGCGAAACTTGAGCCTGCCCAGCAGTCTGATCAGTTCGGGATGAAGGTTGTGCACGCCCGCCTCGTAGGCAACCTTTTCTCCTTCTTCTTTGATTATGGCGTCCACCTCCTGCTGAGCCTTGCTCACTACCTTCTCTATGCGCGCAGGGTGAATCCGACCGTCCATCACCAGTCGAGTGAGCGCGATTCGAGCCACCTCGCGCCGAACGGGGTCGAAACAAGACAGAATCACCGCCTCCGGAGTGTCGTCCACGACCAGATCCACGCCCGTCGCTTTCTCGATGGCTCGGATGTTGCGTCCTCCTCTGCCGATGATGCGTCCCTTCATGTCGTCCCCCGGAAGATCCACGGTGGATACCGTAGTTTCAGCGACCTGCTCAGAGGCACAGCGTTGGATAGCCAATGTTACTATCTCCCGAGCCTTGCGATCAGCCTCCTCCTTGGCTTCGGCTTCCACCTGCCGGATCACCCGAGCCATCTCCGCTCGCGAATCTCTCTCCACGGACTTCAGCAGAACCTCCCTGGCAGCTTCCTGACTGAGCGCGGCGGTCTCCTCCAGCTGCTTCACCTGCCGCTCGCGCAGCTCCTCCAGCTCCCCCTTGAGTTTCTCCGCCTGCTTCCCGAGTTTGTCGAGATTCCTCCCCCGATTCTCGATGCTCTCTTGCCTGTGCTCCAATTTATCCCGGAAGCTGTTGACCTTCTGTTCCTGCCTCCTCAGCTCCCTTCGCCTCTGCTCGAACTCCTTCTCAGCCTCATCGCGGATCTTGATGGCCTCGCTCTTCGCCTCGAGCTCTATCTCTATACACTTGGTCCTGGCTTCCTCCAAGAGTTTCTCCGCCTGAGTCCCGGCCGACCTAATCTTGGAGCTAACGAGATACTTCTTGGCTATGTACCCCAGCATGAAAGCCAAGATCGCCACCAGCAGATTCTCGGCCACTATAAAAACCCATCCATCCATAGCGCCTCCAAAAGCTATCGTATATTTATTACTTTGATCTCAATCTTGACCTCGCTCCTCCTCAGAGAGTCGATTCACAACCGTCCGCACCACACTGTAACTGAAACCTCTCCGTCCTAAAAACTCCTTCAACTTGTCCGATAGAGCATCTCCATCGAGCGATCCCAGCTTTCGAACCCTGGCCTCTGCCGCCCTATATGCGCTCTCCTCCTCGTCCACATCCTCCAAAACGCAGTGGATGATCTCGATCGATACGCCCTTCGCTCTCAGCTCATACCCGAGCGCTCGATGTGAACGAGGGGCAAACCGCTCCCGGTTGTCCACCCAATACCTCGCAAACGCCTCATCGTCGACCAAGTCGCTGTCTTCCAACCTCTTCAGAACGGCATCACGAACCCCAGTATCCACACCTCTTCGCTGAAGATGCCGGTCGATTTCCTTCCGGCTGCGCGGCCTGTAGGCAAGAAGGCGCCACGCAACGTTAAGGGCGCTCTTGAAACTATCCTCCTGTACGAGGAAATCGACCTCCTCCTCTGTCAGATGCTGGCTCACCCTCAGTCGCCTCGCCAATGCGCGAGTCAGCGCAAAGGAGACTCGGCCATCCAGACGGACATTCACCCGATCGCGGCTAGCCTTCCGCCTCTCAAGGCGCGTGACCATCCCTTCCATCTGCACCAAGATGTGCGCTCCATCAAGATGTGCGCCAAAACGAAAACAGCCGTGACCAATGGCCACAGCTCTTAACCTTGCTTTGGGTGCATCCCTCGAAGAGACGCCTACAGTGGGTCAGAAACCCAGCACCTAACTACCGGACTGAACTTCTTCAAGAACCTCAAGTGCTGAATTTCCTTCCCACCTGCGACTCACCCAACATATCATCGCGACCCCCTCAGACCAGCCTGTCCCATCTGCTATCGGGGAGAAGCCTGTCGTTATCCTCATCTAGGTCCGGGAGTCCAACCCTAGAAGCAACTTCGAAGTAAGGATGCAGATTCCTCATACCCTCAAACGGCTATAGCTGCAGCGACCCCGTCCAGCCCTGGATGATCATCTCCTTTCCCATTGTCAGCCACGCTGAACGAGGCATCAACTCGGATGAAACCAGTCTTTCTCGGTGGTACGCCAGCAAACGAAACTTCAAGGTCTCCTTTTGAAAAAAACTCTTCCCTCAGTCTTACGTCTATGATTCAATACGGGACCGCTCTGGGCTCCTCTTTCCTGTGGCCAAAGCAACTATCCTGATTGCAAGTATACAACTCTTCACCCCAAAAATCAAGCCTCCGCAAAGTAGACGAATAGAAATTTATGGATTCGACGATCAGCGTTCTCCCCTCAGTTCGGGGCGGTATCATGCTTGACGCATTCCAGGGATTCCGCTACAATTCTCCTGCGCATGCCTGCAGATAGCAGCAGGCATGCGCAGGCAATCGAAACAAGCACATTCGTGTGAGCCATCGGACGAACGCGACTGGCGGTGCGGAAGGGGTATGGATCAGGTGGACAAGATCACAGTCAAAGCCAGCAATAGAGAACTACTGGGAAAAAAGGTCAAGCAGCTGCGTCGTGAAGGAATGATACCAGCCGTGCTTTACGGCCACGGCATCGAGCCGGCACCCATCAAGATCGAAGCCCGATCTTTGACCAGTGCTATGAAAGCAGCCAGAGGAAATCGGCTCATAGAAATACAGATCGGAAAGGATGGACTCCACACCGTCTTGGTCAAAGACATACAACATGATGTGATCACTCAAAAGATTCTCCATGTCGACTTCTACGAGGTGATCATGACCGAGAAGATCACCGCCGAAATACCCATCACCATGACCGGGGAATCGCCTGTCCTGCGACGGGGAGAGGGTATGCTGCTCACGGAGCTGTCATCCGTCACAGTGGAGTGTTTGCCAGGAGATCTCCCGGAGGAAATCGAAGTTGACCTGAGCGGCTTAGAGGAGATCGGCCAGAGCATCTTCATCGGTGACCTCCACCTTGCAGACGATGTCAAGGTACTCACAGCCCCTGATGATTTGATCGCAAAGGTCCTGCCGCTCAGACGGGAGGAGATCATCGAGGAGGAAGAAGCAGTCGAGGAAGAAGGAGCCGAGATGGTCAGCGAAGGCGAGATCAAGGAGGAAGGCGAGGCGGGCGACAGCGAAGAGAGTCCCGCCGAGAGCTGAACCTGGAGTTCGCCGATGTCAACTCGAAGTGGGGGCCTCGGCCCCCACTTTTTTCGTGCTCGGCTGAGGCGTGCGAGATCGACCTTTCTGAAAGACTCGCTTTATGCTATAATTCGGCCAGAATTCAGGCCAGTAGGAGGCCACGCGTGTTCAATCCCCTTACCGCGCTTCTGGGCGTGTTCTCCCGCGACATCGCCATAGACTTAGGGACGGCTAACACCCTGGTGTTGATACGCGGACAGAACATCGTCATCAACGAGCCATCGGTGGTAGCCATAGAGAAGAAATCGAAGAAGCCTCTTGCCTACGGGATGGAAGCCAAGAAAATGGTGGGGCGCACCCCTGGAAACATCGTTGCCATCCGACCGCTCAGGGATGGGGTGATTTCCGATTTCGACGTAACTGAAAAAATGCTCAATTACTTCATTCGGAAGGTGCATGAGCAGTCTCTCATCCCCGCGGCCCGTCCACGCGTCATCGTCGGCATACCCAGCGGTGTCACCGAGGTGGAGAAACGTGCCGTCCACGATGCCATCATAAACGCGGGTGCCAGACAGGCCTTTCTGGTCGGACAGCCGGTTGCGTCCGCCCTGGGAGCGGATCTTCCTATCACCGAATCCTTGGGAAGCATGATCGTGGACATCGGAGGAGGAACGACCGAAGTGGCGGTCCTATCCCTGGGTGGTGTGGTGGTCAGCCGATCCATTCGAGTCGCGGGCGATGAAATGAACGAGGAGATAGTTCAGTACGCCCGTCAAAAATACAATCTCCTTATCGGAGAGACCATGGCGGAGAGAGCCAAGATCGCCATCGGATCGGCGCACCCTCTGCCCGAGGAACAAGAGATCACCTTGCGAGGGAGGAACCTAAGCACAGGGCTGCCCGAATCCATCGATGTCAGCAGCGTGGAGGTAAGGGAGGCCCTATCGCCCCCCCTGAACCTCATAATCGAAGCCATACGCAGCGTCATCGACGAGACTCCCCCCGAGTTGGTTTCCGATCTGATGGAGCAGGGCATCGCCTTGGCGGGAGGCGGAGCATTGCTCCAAGGAATGGCGGAACGGCTTTCCGAGGAGACCAAGATCCGCGTCTACGTGACCAACGACCCTCTGACCTGCGTCGTGAGGGGAGCAGGAAAGATCCTGGAAGAGCTGGACAGCCTCAAGAAAATTCTGGTCAGCGTGGAGCGTAGCAGTCTGTCTCATTAGCACGGTTTCCTCTCGGCACGACAAATAGATGGAGACTGATTCTTTGGAATGGATGCGCAACCGTTTTGTCTTGTTTCTCGTCCTTCTCTCGCTCAGCATAGCGGCCCTCGGCCTTCACCAGACAGGCAACCTCGAGCCTTTCGAGGGATTCGCCACCCGCCTCTTGAGCCCTTTGCAATCGGCCACTAGCAACCTAGTACGTGGATTCCAAGACATCTCTCTGAACTTCCAGGAAGTGGATGACCTCCAGGCCAGGAATCGAGAGTTGCAGGAACTCGTGGACAAGCTCCTCATCGAGAACGTGCGTCTCAGAGAGGCCGAGATCGAAAACGTCACGCTACGCGCACAGCTCAACTTCAAGCAAGCCAACCCCACCTACGAACTGGTGTCCGCCACGGTCATAGGCAGGGATCCCAACAGCCTTATAAGCGCCATCATCCTGGATCTTGGCAGCGACGATGGCCTGAAGCCAGGGATGCCAGTGGTAACCTCCCAAGGTCTGGTGGGAAGGATCTCAGAGGTGACCAGCCATTCCTCAAAGGTCCTTCTCATCACCGACCCCAGCAGCTCCGTAAATGTGCTCATCCAAAGCTCCAGGGCTACGGGGGTCGTCCAAGGGCAACTGACAGGACGGCCTCGCATGAAATACATCCCACAGGAAGAGGAAATCAATGTAGGAGATATCGTACTCACCTCGGGATTGGGCGGTAGTTTTCCCAACAGGATCGTGATCGGCCAAGTCGTCAAGGTGGAGCGCAGGGACATCGAGCTGTTTCAGAGCGCAGAGATTCGGCCCAGCGCCCCCTTGGAAAGCCTGGAGATGGTCAACATAATCCGCAACTTCACCGCGATCGATTTCAGCCAGCTCGATGAGGGAGCGAACGCGGAAGAAGAACAGCCATGAGCATAGCCATCGGGGTTCCCCTTCTCGCCATGGTGGCCATCTTCCAGTCCAGCGTACTGCCACATATGAGCATCGGTGGAATCCGGCCGGACCTGATGATCGTGTTCGTCATCTCATGGAGCCTCCTCCGAGGAGTCGAGGCTGGGCTGATGTGGGCATTCATAGGAGGCATCTTCATCGACCTGCTTTCCAATGCGCCTTTCGGCCTTGCCACCATATCGCTGCTGGGCACCACATTCGTGATCAGTTCGGTCGGATCGGCCGCTTTCGGCTCCAACATCGCCCTCTCATTGGTGAGCGTTCTTGCCGCCTCCCTCCTGAACCAGGTGTTCTTGGTAGCCTTGCTCATCTTGAGCGAGAATCCGCCCGTTTGGAACGATTCCCTGATTCGAATCATCACCCTTTCGACCCTGTTCAACATGTGCCTGCTGCCGCTGACCCTCTGGTCCCTCGGCTGGCTTCATCACGCCACGAAGCGACAGGAGGTTACCCTATGAGGAAGAGCCAGTGAGAAACCGAAATGGTTCGCCCAGGCCCATCACCAACCTGACAAGTCCGCAGGGCTCGCAGCCCAGCGAGCCTCAAGATCGACCCAACCTGCAGAGAAAGCTGGCGATCTTCCAATTCGCCATCATCTTGGCCTTCGTTCTGCTGAGCGCGCAGATATGGCGGCTCCAGATCGCTCACGGCGCGGAGTACCGCAGTCGCGCCGACCTCAACCGATTCCGTCTGCTGTTCACCGACAGCCCCCGGGGCGTGATCTACGATCGCAACCAAGTGCTGCTGGTAAAGAACGTGCCCAGCTTCTCCGTGAGCTTGATCCCTGCAGACATCCCCCAAGACCAGGAGGAGGCCATTTCAGCTAGGCTTTCGGACTTACTTAACATCCCGGTGACCAGCGAGAAGTACGATTCGGAAGCCCAGGACCCCTTCAGCGGCGCCGACTCCCGTGAACGGAGCTCCCCTCCAGGCATTCGAGAGCTGCTGGAAGCTGGGCGTGCCAGCCCATTTGTTCCCATCCAAATCAAGACCAATGTGAGCCGCGAGGTGGCTTTTATCCTAGAAGAGGATCACTTGAACCTCCCAGGGGTCATAGTCGAGGTGGACCCAGTGCGGCAATACGTTCAAGGCGCCTTTACCTCTCATGTGATCGGCTACGTAGGTAGGATCCCCCAGGAGCGCGCGGATGACTATCTGGACGACCCCACCGAGGACTATGCCCCAAACGATCGAATTGGGTTGAATGGAGTGGAACTCACCTTCGAGCGGCAATTGAGAGGCACCAAAGGGAGTCGCTATGTAGAGGTCGATTATCTCGGACGGGAGGTGCGGCCGATCGGGGATCCAACCCCTCCGCTACCGGGGAACAACCTCCATCTGACCCTGGATCTGAGATTGCAGAAGATAGCAGACAAGGTGCTCAAGGACGCCCTGGCTCGGATCTTGTCCGAGTCCGGTGTGGTGATCGCCATGGACCCCAGGAATGGGGAGATTCTGGCGATGGTCTCGATACCCAGCTACGACAACAACCTTTTCGCACACGGGATCTCGGCCAAGGACTACGATGCTCTCAGCGAAGACCCTCTCCATCCTCTGGTCAACCACGCCATCAGCGGACAATATCCGCCCGGCTCCGTCTTCAAGATCACAACGGCCTCCGCCGCTCTGGAGGATGGCGTCATCGATGATGAGACTCGCTTCCTCTGCCAGGGCGTGATGACGATCCCCGACAAATACGATCCCAAACGCACGTGGTCGTTCTACTGCTGGCTACGACAAGGTCACGGAAAAATCGGCGTCGTGGACGCGATCGCCCAATCGTGTGACATCTTCTTCTACATCGCGGCAGGTGGATTAGGAGATTACCCTGGACTGGGAGCCGAGAGATTGGCCCACTATGCACGCGCCTTCGGGCTGGGCGAGCCTACGGGGATCAAACTTTCCGGCGAAAGCTCCGGCTTGGTGCCTGATGCCGAATGGAAATGGGATACTTACAAGGAACTCTGGCTCACCGGCGATACCTACAACATGGCCATAGGTCAGGGTCAGGTCCTGGCCACCCCGCTGCAGATGCTCAGCGCCACCGCTGCCGTGGCCAGCGGTGGCGTTCTGTACAAGCCCCAGATCGTTCGCCAGATCACGGATGCCGAGGGAAGGCCAGTCAAATCCTTCCAGGCGGAGGAGATCCGGCGCATCCCCATCTCCCAGGAGCACTTAGCCCTGGTCCGCCAAGGGATGTGGGGTGCGGTAACCCACGGAACAGCCATGGAAGCTTACCACCCTTCGCTGACGGTGGTCGGCAAGACAGGCACCGCCGAGTACTTCGGGCCGCGCGACGGAAAAGGAAACCTTCCCACACATGCATGGTACACTTCTTTCGCGCCCGTCGAGGAACCTGAGATAGCCCTCGTTGTCTTCGTCGATGGGGGAGGAGAGGGCTCCCAAGTGGCCGTTCCCATAGGAGCGGAGATCCTTAGACAGTACTTCGACCTCCCGGAGGCTGAAGTCCCGACACCTTCGGAGCCACAGCCCACGATAGAGCCCTCAGTATCCGACTCCCCAGCCCCCGCGCAGCCCGACTTGTCCCCCGACCCCCGTTTCCGGGCGCGTCTGCTCGCCGTGCACGATTGGAGCAGCGACATCTCATCCGTGATCGGCACTGTAGTGGACAGCAATGGCAACGGGATCCCCGGCGTTCAGCTCACCATCAACGGGGGAGGCAGCCCCATCTTCGAGCCCACCACCGGAGCGAGCGGCCGATTCCAGTACGACATGTTGAACCCGTGGGCGTCTCCAGTCTATAATATAAGGCTGCTCACCTACGCGGAAAGCGAAGAGCTTCACCTGGACGTGGAACCGAGGAAGCGCTACGTGGTGGAATTCCGCGAGGTAGTCCCGTGAGGTCCAGTGAGCGCGGGACGACAGGACAACAAACGAGAAGCCGAGATTGAATCTGCGGGGAGGTCGACAAGGCCTCATCATCAACTGAAAGCGCGGGGGTGCGGAAGATCTGATAGCTCAACTGGGTCAGGAATTCGAAGGGAGCCCGGAGTTCTACCGGGGGGGCAAGGTCATACTGGACGTGGGAGATGTGGTGGAACTCTTAGCGATTCACCTTCTTGGCATAATCCCGTAAGATGATGGGATCATGGTCCCAGTCAATAGGGGCATTCCCATAGTCTTCGACGACCGCACCCCAGCGGGGTTTGCCTTTCGAAACATTGTTCGCCGGCATCTCGATTCTCGGATTGAGGAAACGGCGCTAACTCGCCCTTCCTCCTAGGACAGGGACATTTCTGAAGCATGAATCGAAAGCTCTGGCAAGACTTCGATTACACCCTGCTCGCAGCAACCCTTCTCCTCGTAGGCTACGGTGCGGCTATGGTCTACAGCGCAACCCTGGACCCCACCCAGGAAGCGCTGCTGGGAGAGACCATGGTGCGCCACTTGATCTATATCGGGATAGGAATGGTCGCGATGGCAGCGATCACCCTGATCGACTACCATGTCCTGGCCCGATTCAGCAAAGCCTTCTACTGCCTGGCTATCGGCCTCCTGGCAGCCGTATTCGCGATCGGGCAGGTGTCCATGGGCGCTCAGAGATGGCTGTCAACTGATCTGTTCACCATCCAGACCTCCGAACCCGTCAAGTTCCTGCTGATACTGGTCCTCGCTAAATACCTGTCGGATCACCAGGACTCCATCGGGCGACTTCGCACCATACTGGTCTCCGCGCTGCTGGTGAGCGTCCCGCTGATCCTGATCTACCTCCAGCCCAACCTGAGCACCGCCCTGGTCATATTCGCCGTTTGGCTCGTCATGCTGATCATGGCGGGCATGAGATGGAGACATCTGCTAGCGCTGGGAGTGCTGGGAGGGGTCGCCACGCCGCTGATATGGCTCTCGATGAGGCCGTATATGCGCGAACGGATCCTTGTCTACCTGAATCCGGCGAAGGATCTCAGAGGAGCGGGGTACAACCCGATGCAAGCTTTGGTCAGCATAGGATCGGGCGGCTGGCTGGGGAAAGGCTTCGCCAGCGGCACTCAGAGCCAGCTGCACTTCCTGAGAGTTCAGCACACCGATTTCATCTTCTCGGTGACTTGCGAGGAGCTGGGCTTCGTGGGAGGTCTCATCATGTTCGCCCTGCTGGCGATCATCCTGTTTCGCATCATCAGGGCGGCTCGCCTCTCTCACGACGTCTTCGGGCAGCAGATCGCCCTCGGCGTGGCGACGGTGATCCTGTTCCAGAGCTTCGCCAACATAGGAATGAACCTAGGGATACTGCCAGCGGCCGGGATACCCCTCCCCTTCGTCAGCTTCGGAGGAAGCTCCTTGATAACCCTGCTGGCCGCACTGGGTTTGATACAAAGCATCATCACCCACCAGAGACCCCTTGACTTCTGGTCCAGGTCCAAGGGATGATCGGCGCAATTGTTTTCTTGGGAAAGGGCCAGTATAATCACCACCAACCAGCGCGAGGGGCAGACAGGTAGAGCGAGCTCAGAAACGCCGACCTCGTCGGGCTCCTGAGCGGTGATCTGCAGGCGCGCCCGCCCCGCGACTCGTCGCGACTGATGATGGGAGAGACGAAATGGTAGATCTCGCCGGCAAGGATATCATCTCCGCCGCCGAATTATCGCCAGACGAGATCCTTCACATAACGGAAACGGCCAGGCGATTGGAAAAGGTCGCAAGCGGAGAGGAAAAGTCGGACCTTCTGGCCGGCCGGGTGTTGGCCACCCTTTTCTACGAGCCCAGCACGCGAACTAGACTCTCGTTCGAGTCATCGATGCTGCGACTGGGCGGGCAAGTCATCAGCGTGGCCGAGATTCACACCTCCTCCGCCGCGAAGGGCGAATCGCTGGCCGACACGGTTCGGACCGTCGAGGCATACTCCGATGTCATCGCCCTGAGGCATCCTAAAGAGGGGGCTGCCCAGTTGGCTGCGGATTCGGTTCGGATTCCCCTGATCAACGCAGGGGACGGAGCAGGGCATCACCCCACACAAGCCCTGCTCGACCTCTATACGATACAGAAAGAGCACGGCAACATCGAAGGCCTCAACATCGTGCTCCTTGGAGATCTCAAGCACGGGCGAACGGTTCATTCCCTCGTCCACGTGATAAGCAACTTCGGCGTGAGCCTCAAGTTCGTGACCCCTCCTGCTCTCGCCATGCCACTCGAGACCACCTGGATCCTGAAGATGCGCGGCGTCCCCGTCGAGGAGACCAGCGATCTGGAAACCGCCATCCGGGACGCCGACGTTCTATATGTGACCCGGTTGCAAGAGGAGCGATTTGCGGACCGAGCCGAATACGAGCGCCTCAAAGGCAGCTATCGAGTGGATTTGTCGCTGTTGGAGCGAGCGAAGGCCGGCGTCACCATCATGCATCCACTGCCACGAACCGACGAGATCGCGCCCGAGGTGGACAACTACGAAGGGGCCGCTTACTTCCGACAGGTGGCGAACGGCTTGCCCATTCGCATGGCCCTGCTCGCTCTGGTACTGGGGGAGGCATAGAAGATGAATTTCAGCGACAAACTGCGCGAAGCCACGGAGAAGAACAACAGCCTTCTGTGTGTGGGCCTGGACATGGACTTAAACCTAGCGCCGCGCTGCATACTGGCGGAGAGCGACCCGATCTTCGCCTTCAACAAAGCTATCATCGATGCGACCATGGATCTGGTCTGCGCCTACAAGCCCAACATAGCCTTCTACGAGGCCCTGGGAGTCATGGGGATGCAGGCGCTTCACAAAATCGCCAACTACGTGCCTCGCCACATCCCGGTGATTCTGGACGCCAAGCTGGGCGACGTAGGCCACACCGCCAACGCCTATGCTCAGGCCATCTTTGGCGTGTGGGGTTTCGACGCCGTGACGCTCAATCCGTACCTGGGAAGCGACAGCATCGTGCCCTTCCTGCAATACACGCACAAAGCAGTGTTCATCCTGACCCGCACTTCCAACCCCGGATCGGCAGATTTCCAAGACCTGATCTGCGATGGAAAACCCCTTTACCAGAGGGTCGTCCAGAAAGCTCAGGAATGGAGCGGCACCGGCAACTGTGGATTGGTGGTGGGGGGAACTCGCCCCGAGACCATCCGGGAGATCAGATCCATAGCCCCCAATATGATC
>SDBT01003419.1_pt1 | contig 27489 bp, 21 predicted proteins | sample 2277101 | NCBI WGS metagenome assembly SDBT01 (sample SAMN10404973, study PRJNA504765) | marine sediment metagenome | isolation source: marine sediment core GS10_PC15, 103 cmbsf | place: Arctic Ocean: Southern Knipovich Ridge | collected 2010 | reverse complement strand
GGTCAGACTAGGATGCACCGCCACCTGGCTCCCCCACATAGTCATCGGGGAGCGCGCCCTCATCGGTGCCGGAAGCGTTGTCACGGTGGATATCCCCGATGGCATGCTTGCCTACGGCAATCCGGCCAGGGTGATCAAGCCGGTTGACGAGTTATCGTGTCCGCCCGGGATCGTCGCTCACCCGTATCTGGAAGGCAGAGACATCCGAGCCAGGGAGCGGTTAGACATTCGAGCCGATACACAGCTATGGCAAACGGCCCCGCGAGCGACCGACGAATGAAGGTTCCTTTCGTCGACCTGAGAGCTCAGTATGCGTCGCTGGCCAGCGACGTGCAACAGGCGATCTCAGCCGTTCTCGAACGAGGCGATTTCATCCTCGGCAAGGAGTTGCTCCTGTTTGAAGAGGAATTCGCCGAGTATTGTGAGACGGAGGATGCAGTTGGCCTGGATTCAGGCACATCCGCCCTGGAGTTGGCACTGCGAGCCTTCGATGTAGGCCCCGGCGACGAAGTCATAACCGCCGCAAACACTTTCATCGCCACCGCGCTGGCCATTTCCTACACCGGAGCCACACCGGTTCTCGTGGACGTGGACCCCCGAACGTATACCATCGACGTCTCCCTCCTGGAGGGAACGATCACCGACCGAACCAGGGCAATCATCCCCGTCCACCTGTACGGTCAGCCGGCCGACATGGATCCGATCATCGAGATCGCCAGGAAACGCGGCTTGGTAGTGATCGAGGATGCCTGCCAGGCTCACGGCGCCAAATACAAGGGAAGACGCGTCGGCTCCCTCGGGAACGCAGCCACCTTTAGCTTCTATCCAGCCAAGAACCTGGGAGCCTATGGGGACGGAGGGATGGTTGTCACCAACGACAAGCAGGTGGCTAACACACTTCGAAGGCTACGTAATTATGGGGAGAGCGAGAAGTACCATCACGTGCTGCGAGGATACAATCATCGCCTCGACACGCTCCAAGCAGCCGTATTATCGGTCAAGCTGAAGCATCTGGATTCGTGGAACGCCGCACGCCGTAAGCACGCGCAGCTCTATGATGAACTCCTCGCCCCCAGTCCCTTGATACTCCCCGCGGAGGCGGCCTATGCTCATTCCGTCTACCACCTGTACGTCGTCCGGGCCAGAGATCGAGATGGATTGAGAGCCTATCTGCACGACAAAGGGGTGGGAACCGGGGTCCACTATCCCGTCCCCATCCACCTGCAACCGGCCTATCGCGATCTCGGCTATGGGAAGGGGAGATTTCCTGCCACCGAGGAATGCGCCAAGCGGATTCTGTCGTTGCCGATGTGCGCCGAATTGACGCCCGACGCCGTTCGCTACGTGGCGGAAATCGTCGCAGATTTCATGTCGAGATCCGAAGGCTGACAGGGTTATCAGCCGGGCTCTCCTACGATGGGAAAGCGCGTGAGCTATAGCCAGCCGAGGCTCCCTTTGCAGCGACATCGGAGCCCACAGCCCGGAAACAGCTGAGCTGGCGCGATCTCGGCCGTCTGAGCCTCACGGGCAGCGAAACCCGATGGGACAATGAGCGTCCGGCGTGTGCCGACCGTAAAACATTGTACAATGGGAACGTGAGATCATGGGACACCACATTGTAGGCTTCACCATTCACCACGGCTTGAGCATCGCCGCGGCGAATCGACACGACAGGGCCCTTCGAAAGGCGCTCTCCCACTTCCCATGGCTTCGGAAGATGGAGTACACGATCGGCCAGTCCCGCTTGCAGGTGTGGGGACACGGAGACATCGATGACTGCGTTCATACGACCGCAGACGGCGACCTTCTGGCGCTCATCGGGTCGCCGTCCAATAAGGTTCCCTGGGAGGAAGTCGAGGCTTCGCTGTCAGGATCGCCTGACAGCCTCGACAGTTTCGTCTTGCCGTGGGAGGGTCGCGCGATCCTGATTCGGATCGGCGCTCAAGATGACCGGTGGGTGATGTGGAATGACTGGGTGGGCAGCATCCCTGTTTTCCACGCCAGCGTCGATCAAGGCCGAGTAGCCAGCACCCTGGAGCCAGTGGTGGTGGCTGCGGCAGGCTACACACCAGATGATTTCTCGCTGACCGGCATGCTGGCTTTGCTCCTTGCAGGCCACTTCGTGGATACGATCACCCTCTTCGAGGGCATGGAGACGGTGCCGCCCGATTCGGTTGCGGAATGGACAAATGATGTGTATAGAACCAAGCGGCTACGCACAATGGAGCCGTCCGATGAACGTTGGGGCGCTGACTGGGAGGATTTGATCGAAGAGATGCACGCTATGGCCCAGCGCGCGATCGGGAGCCTGCTGGCCACAGAGCCTCAATGGATACTTCCCTTGTCGGGCGGGCTGGACTCCCGCCTCATCGCCGCGGTCGGCAGCGAACAAGGCACGCGGTTCCACGCCTACTCCTATGGCCCAGAGGGATACATCGATACCACGGCTGCAAAACAGGTAGCCGAGGCATTGCGCATCCCCTGGCAGCGGGTGGACATCGGCCCTGACTACCTGGTGAAGCACACGCGGATGTGGTGCGACTGGTTCGGGAGCGGGCTGCACGTTCACGGCATGTATCAGATGCCTTTCTTGAATCACTTGCTGTCTCAACCCAATGGCCCAATAGTGCATGGACTCTTGGGAGACCTGCTCTCCGGTGCTGGAGTGCGAAAGCGGCGGGAGGGGGGAGGCGCAAGCGATCCCGCCAACAGCGTCCTGTTTCATCGCTCGCGACACTGGAATACTGACTTGGCGAAAAAGCTCTTCAACGAGTTCCCACGCCACGCCTTTGATTGGATCAAGCATTATATGCATCAGCAGTACGAGACGCTCGTGGGAGCAGAATGGCAGCGTCTTGAGCATCTGCGTGCGACGACTCGTGTGTCGCAATTCGCTTCCTATCACCTCACCATGTACGACTACTGGCGAGGTGTCGGCATTCCCTACGCAGATCGCGACTATGCTCGGTTCTGCTGGTCTCTGCCCCTCCACGCCCTCGAGGACCGAAGGCTCCTCAAGGCCATGATACGGCGACACTATCCGGACCTGGCTCGCATTCCGGGGACCTACGGAGTGACCATCATACCCCGACGGTACGGCTGGTTGCTGAATAGGCAAACCAGGGTCTTGCGTGCCATGGCCCGTAGACTCCCCGAGATCCTCCGGCTGGGGCCACTCGGCGAGCTCGACCTCAGCGTGGACACCACCGAAACAGACGCCCTGAGAGCCACCGGGGAGAAGGCGCTCTGGCCTTTGAATGTGTGTCGGAAAGACCTGGAACCCTGGTTCGACCTGACGGTGTTGGAGAAGGTCTATCAAGCTGCGGCCAAGGGACACCAGGAGTCCTACTGGAAGTTGATGTCTCTCCAGGCCATAGCTCTGCACTTGGTCGAAGAGGCCTAAACATGACGACCAGATACCAGTCAGGTGACCTGAAACCATGCGAAATAGCATAGTAGGTTTCACTCTTCGATGCGGTCTGAGTGATACGGCCGTGTCTCGACACGACAAGGCCCTTCGAAGGACGCTCTCCCACTTCCCATGGCTTCGGAAGATGGAGTACACGATCGGCCAGTCCAACTTGGAGGTGTGGGGACACGGAGAGATCAATGAGTGCGTTCACAAGACCGCGGACGGCGACCTGCTGGTGCTCATCGGCTCGCCCCGCCATGATGTGCCGTGGGAGGACGTTGAGACTTCGTTGTCAGAGCTGTCAGGCAACTCTGACAGTTTCGTCTTGCCGTGGGAAGGTCGTGTGATTCTGCTCCGGATTGACACTAAAGGCGACCAGTGGGTGATGTGGAACGACTGGGTGGGCAGCCTCCCTGTTTTCCACGCCCATGTCGGTCAAGGCCGAGTTGCCAGCACGCTGGAGCCCGTGGTGGTCGCGGCGGCGGGCTACACTGCAAACGATTTCTCGCTGACCGGCATGATGGCTATGCTCCTGGTGGGCCACTTCGTGGACACGATCACCCTCTTCGAGGGCATGGAGACGGTGCCGCCCGATTCAGTTGCCGAATGGACAGATGGTGTGTATCGGACGAAGCAACTGCGGACGGTGGAAGCATCGGATGAGCGTTGGGCCGCCGACTGGGAGGACTTGATCGAAGAGATGCACGCCCTGGCCCAGCAGGCGATCGGGAGTCTGCTGGCCACGGAGCCGCAATGGATACTTCCCTTGTCAGGTGGGCTTGACTCCCGACTCATCGCCGCGATCGGCAGCGAACAGGGCACGCGGTTCCACGCCTATTCGTACGGCCCCGAGGGCTATATCGATACCACTGCTCCAAGACAGGTGGCAAAAGCGTTGCGCATCCCCTGGCAGCGGGTGGACATAGGGCCTGACCACCTGGTGAAGTACACGCGGATGTGGTGCGACTGGTTCGGGAGCGCGCTGCATGTTCACGGAATGTATCAGATGCCCTTCTTGGAGCACCTGCTGTCTCAGCCCGCTGGGCCGATGGTGCATGGGTACGTGGGAGATCTGCTCTCAGGTGCTGGGGTGCGAATATGGCAGAGGGCAGGCGGCGCGAGCGATCCTGCCAACAGCGTACTGTTTGGCCGCTCACGACACTGGAAGCCCGACGAGGCGGAAACGCTTTTCAACGAGTTCCCGCGTCACGCATTTGAGTGGATTCAACATTGCATCCATCAGCAGTACGAGACGCTCGTGGGAGCAGATTGGCAGCGCCTCGACCAACTCGTGACTATGAACCGTGCGCCGCTGTTCGCTTCCTATCACCTCACCATGTACGACTACTGGCGAGGCGTCGGTATTCCCTACATACATCGCGACTATGCGCGGTTCTGCTGGTCTCTGCCCCTTCACGCTGCCGAAGACCGAAGGCTACTAAAGGATATAATACGGCGCCGCTATCCAGACCTCGCTCGCATTCCGGGTACCTACGGAGTGACCATCATACCCCGACGGTACGGGTGGTTGCTGAATAGGCACGAGCGCATACTGCGTACCATGGGCCGAAGGCTCCCCAAGAGCCTTCGATTGGGACCACTCGCCGAGTTCGATTTCAGCGTCAACACGATGGAGCAGGATGCCCTGGAAGCCACCGGAGAGGAGGCACTTTGGCCCTTGAACGTCTGCCGGAAGGACCTGGAACCCTGGTTCGACCTGACGGTGCTGGAGGAGGTCTATCAAGCTGCGCTCGAGGGACACCGGGCGTCCTACTGGAAGTTGATGCCCATCCAGGCCATAGCTTTGCACCTGCTAAAAGAGGCCGAAGCATGACGACTAGCAACAATTTAGCGAGACTTAGCAGACGGACACGACTTTTCACCAGGAAGGGTAGTAGCACGATCAACACGATTCAGCTATGGGTTCGAGGGCTCTGCTAATGCAGGAAACAAGGACACGGGTAGCCAAGAACGCAGGCATACTGATAGCGGCCGAGGTTCTCAGCAGATCCCTGGGAATGATGGTCATCATCGTTGCTGCGCGGATACTGGGCGCGACAAACTTCGGCGTGCTGGCATTTGCAGCAGCTTTCACCCAAGTTTTCGGTATCCTGGTGCAGTTCGGCTTCAGGACCCTGGTCACGCGCGAGGTCGCTCGTGACGAATCGCAGGCACCGCGCATGATGGGGCAAATCATCATCCTGCAGTCCATACTCGCCATCGTCGCCTTCATAGGCATGACCATCGCCCTGAGGCTCCTCAGTCCAGGGGAGCTGAAGATGCAGCTCACCTACATCGCTGGCCTGAGCATGATCGTGGAGTCGTTTAGAGTCCACTTCAACGCCTATTTCCGGGCGCGCCAGTCCGTCAAGTACGAGGCGATCGTGAGATTCTTCTTCAGCTTCGTACGTTCGATTCTCATAGTGGGCGTACTGTTTCTCGGGCACGGCGTCCTTGCCTACATGGCCGCCGGACTCCTCGCTGGCGTCGCCTCCCTGACTCTGTGCTTCTCCCTCGTGCGAAGTCGGGTGGCAAGGCCCTCATTTGCCTTCGATCCCCAGGCATGGATCGCCATTCTCCGATCCGCTCTGCCATTCGCTGTATCCGGTGGACTTGTCATACTATACGTGCGGGGCGCTACTATTATGTTGTCTTTCATAGGAGGCGATGAGATCACGGGATGGTACTCAGCCGCCTCCAGGTTCTTCTTCCTGTTCGCCTTCGTACCCAGTAGCATGATGGTCGCGGTGTTGCCGATCATGGCCCAACAATCGATTCAACGCGACTCGACTGAGGCGTTGTTGAGATCGTACTCCCGGAGCTTTCGTTTTTTGTTCTTGATTGCGCTTCCGCTTGCTCTGGGAATGGGCCTCCTGGCTCCATCGATTATCGGTCTGCTTTACGGTGAGCAGTTTCTCGAGGCGGTACCGGCGATGCAGGTTCTCATGCTCGCCCTCGTGGTGTCCTTCGTGAATTGGGGAGGGACGTACACGCTAGTTAGCCTGAACCGAGAGAGAACCATCTTGGGTATCGCGGCCGTCAGCCTGCTTGTGAATGTGTCGGTCAACCTGGTGCTCATCCCCTATCTGGGCCATGTGGGAGCTGCCATGACCTCAGTGATATCCGAGGCGTTGGTGCTTGTCCTGCAGCTACGTGTTCTGTGGCATGAGTTTGGCCGTTTGCCCATCTTGCGAGGCTTGGTGAAACCTATGCTTGCAGGGCTGGCAATGGCCGGATTCCTGCTCACTTTCCGTGATGCTTCCGTCGTCGCTCTTATTGTGCCCGCCGGCGTGATATATCTGGGCGTTCTTTTGCTGCTCAGAGCGTTCGATGCCGAGGAGGTGGAGACCTTCCGCACCTTGCTACCTCAGAGCCTGAAGTGGCTGCCGCTTGGGCGCGGCGCCGATAGCGAGTGATCTTTTGCCCCGCACGCGGATCGGTCGGCAAGGCAATACAGAAAACAGGGAAAGTGGTGAAAGCACTGAACACTGGTTTCTCGGGTCGGTGGAAGGCCTCGAGGCTCGCGATTGCCGGATACGTGCTGGCTGTCCTGGTTGGAGTGCTGGGCGGCCTGAGCGTCTTGTTTCTCGTGCGAGCTCAAATGGCATGGATCGCCATTGGCACCCTCGCACTGGTCAGCCTGGTGGGGCTCATCGCCAGCGGCGAGATCCGCCGGCCCTTCCTCGCTGTGCTGGTGTTCACCCTGCCCCTTCACCTCGATGCATATTTCCTGTTCACCCCCGATCACAACGGCGGACCTATGGGCTTCAGGATCACCATCGGCGACGTCCTGCTGGTGGCCTTGCTCTATCTCTGGGCGGCTGAGATCGCCACCGGACGTCACGTTCGGCTCCGATCATTCGCAAGCGTTACTCTGCCAGCGGCCCTGCTCGTCGCGTCAGGCATGCTGTCAAGCTTGTTCGCCCCCAAACCCATCTTCACCGCATTCCAGCTGTTTGAACTGGTGAAGGGGATCATCTTGTTCCTCTATGTGGCCAATCGCGTCCGCGATGAGGCCGACATCAAATGGGTGATGGCCGGACTGATGGGGGCGGTTCTCTTTCAGAGCGCGTTAGGCCTCTACCAAGCGATCACCCACAGGCCGCTCGGCCTGATCTCGCTAGGAGAGGAGAGCCTGGGTTCAGCCTTCTTGCTGGGAGAGATGACTGTAATACGCCCCACGGGAACCCTCTGGCACGCGAATATCTTCGCCATGTATCTGGGCATGACCCTCCCTGTGGTCGCAGCCCTTCTGCTGGCGAATGCTGACCGCTTGCTCAAATCCTTTGCGGGCATCGTTTCCTTTGTCGGGCTGGCTGCGATGATATCTACCCTTTCTCGTTCTGGCTGGTTCGGTGCCTCCCTGTCCACCATCGTATTGGCCCTTTTCAGCCCAGCCAACAAGAAAAGCGGTCGCCTGCCCCGCATTTACGTAGGACTGGCCTTTCTTGTGGTATTCTTGATCATTGTGAACCTGGTTACGGGCGGGCTGATTGCCCTACGCCTGACCGCCGACGATCGAGGGGCAGCGCAAATACGCGTCCCGCTGATGCTCGGGGCGTTGTCCGTAATCGCGGACCATCCGATATTCGGCAGCGGCTTGAATAACTACCGCTACACCATAGAGCGCTACGAGCCTGCCGGTTTGCCTGAGGACTACATCACCGGCTCCGCGGCCCGGAGGATGGTTCACAATGTGTTCCTGCTGCTGGCTGCTGAGACGGGGCTACTGGGGCTGAGCGCGTTCTTGTGGCTGCTGGCCGCGCTGGCCCGGCGAGCGGTTCGGTTCTTGAGAAACCGAAAGGGAGACCTCTACGCCAGTTTGACAGTGGGCCTTCTGGCGAGCGGAGTGCACCTCGTCATTCACAACATGACCGATTATGGGCTGGTGGGAGACCCGCAGATATTCACCACGTTCTGGTTCCTGGCCGGTTTCCTCGTTGCCCTGACCAGTCATCCCAGGATCGCAGCGGGTGGTTCCGACAGCGGAGACGCAAGAGTCGGTGCCCATCGCCTCGGTTGCGAGTCGGGGGGTGTCCCGTGAGCGTGCGAATATCCGCGGTGGTGGCTACCCGCAATCGTGCAGGTTATCTGCGCAAGGCGCTTGAGAGCCTTGCCAATCAGACCTTGTCCAAGGAGTTGTACGAGATCATCGTGGCCGACAATGCCTCCCAGGATGATACCAGGCAGATGGTCAGCGAATTCTCCAACATACCCAACCTGCACTATGTTTATGAGCCCGTTATCGGCGTCTCGCGGGCACGCAACACGGCTTGGCGCCAGGCCCGAGGGACATACGTGGCTTTCCTGGACGACGATGCAGTCGCACGCCCAGAGTGGCTCGCGAAGTTTCTCGAGGTCTTCGCGACCTTCGCGCCAGAACCGGGGATGATCGGAGGAAAATGCGAGCCGATCTGGGAAGCCCCCAAACCGGACTGGCTCTCAGACAAGATGCTCGGCTATCTGTCCATAGTCCACTGGTCCGAGGCCCCCATATTCCTGGGCAGAAGCAAGTGGCTGTCGGTGTGCAACATGGCTATTCCGATGGATGCGCTGCGGAAAGCGGGCGGATTTAGAGAGGACCTGGGAAGGCAAGGCGGCAGGTTGCGCGCTAACCCGGAGATCTACCTGCGACAGCAGATAGAGTCACGTGGGCTCCGATCGCTGTATCACCCCGAGATCGTGGTGGGCCACCACATATCTCAGGCCAGGCTGAACAAGAAATGGTTCAGAGAAAGAGCGTACTGGCAGGGTCTATCCGACACTATTATGAGGAAGCCAGGCCGACGGCCGTCGCACCTTGCCAGGAGCGGTCAGACTCTCGCCAAGATCGGCTGGTTGCTGCCCAGGCTCCTCCTCGCAATCATATCAGTCAGTCCAGCAGCCCGCTTCAGGCGACAATGTCAGGTGATCGAGGCTATAGGCTATATCTCAGGTCTGTGGAGGTCAAAGTAGTGGGAACGCTTGCGCCGTCCTCGGATCGCGTCAGCCGTTGGGAGCAACGATGAGGATCGCACTGATCGGGTTCTTCTGCGCCGAATATCCCATCGCCTTGGCTAATGCGCTGGCCAAGTCGAACGACGTGACGCTGTTCCTCTCTCTCCAGAACCTGGCGCTGCGATTCCCGGGAGTTTCCCACTTTCCGGCATGGCTCCAGGAGCGACGAATCGTTGACGAGACCGTCTCCCTGCGGTTGATCGACCATCCAGCAGCGGGTGATTATCTGCGAAAGCTCAGAATGGCATACAAGCTCGTACCATCCATACGCGAACTGCAGCCGGACGTGGTGCACTACCAATCAGGTGGCAACCCGTGGGTCCCACTTGCGATGCCGTGGCTCCGCCAGTTCCCATTGGTGGCCACGATCCACGACGTCACCCACCATACCGGGGATTGGCCACCGAAGACTACCCTCGCTCTGACCAATTTCCTTGTGACCCGTATGGCTCACCAAATCATCGTCCACGGCCGGCAGCAAGCCGACATCCTGAGCAGGACCTACCGCACGCCACGCAACAAGATCCACGTTGTACCCATGGGAAGCTTCCCGCTCTACGAGGTGTTTTCGGATGGGGAGTCTGAAGGAGAGAGCCCGGTCATTCTGTTTTTCGGGAGGCTACGCGCCTATAAAGGGGTTGAGGTGCTGATCCGGGCCGCGCCGCTGATTGCCGCTCGCGTCCCTCACGTGCGCATCGTCATCGCAGGTGCGGGCGAGTGCAAGGCTGTCCACAAGGCGGCGGCCGAGCACCCGGAGTGGTTTGAGGTCCACAATCGCTTCATCAGAGCAGACGAAGTGCCTGGGATGTTCCGAAAGTCGGCCGTGGTGGTTTTGCCATACCTGGACGCCACCCAGAGCGCCGTCGTACCCCTGGCCTACCTCTTCGGAAAGCCGGTGGTGGCGACAAAAGTCGGGAGCATCCCCGAGATCGTGGAAGATGGCAAGACCGGATGGCTGGTGGAGCCGGGGGACGAGCGTGGATTGGCCGATGCCGTCGTGAGGCTGCTGCTAGAAGCGGAAACACGCGAACGGATGGGGCGTGCGGCGGCGGCGAAGATTAAGGATGATCTATCAGGGGACGCTGTCGCAAGCAAGACGCTGGCCGTGTACCACCGCGCCCGCGAGTGCGCTCGAACCGCGCCAGAGCCCCCGGAGGAGAGGTGGAGATGAACGATACCGCGCCCGTTCCTGCCAGGAAGCCGTCAGTGATGGTGGTCGGACCGGGCCCCAGCCAGGTCGGCGGCCTCGCCACATTCGTGGACATCCTGCTCTCCTCGCCGTACATCCAAGAGAGATATGAGCTGATTCACCTGGATACCACCAGAGGAACGCGCGGGACTGGTCTCGCCGGCAAGCTCGCTCCGATCAATCTCTTCTACCTAATTCGCCAATTGTTCGAACTCATCAGGTTGAGGATTCGATATGGACCTCGACTGCTACATGTGCCGATGACTTCCTATTGGGCCTACTGGAAGGATGCTGCTTTCATCCTCACGGCTCGCATCCTAGGCATGAAGGTAGTCGCACATCTCCACGGAGGTGTATTTGATCGATACTATCGAGGAAATTGGCCGCCGATCCAATGGGCCATAGGTTGGATCATGCGTTGTTCACAGGTGGTCATAGCACTGTCTGACCGATGGAGGAGCTTCTTGTTAGAGGAGGTGAACGCCAATATCAATGTCGAGATCGTCCCCAATACGATAGACGCTACGTTTGCCCAATCACTGGAGAAAGCATCCGAGCGATTGGCCCCGGAGGACGACCTCATACTATTTGTAGGAGAACTGGGTCATCGCAAAGGTGTATTCGAGATCCTCAAGGCAGCACCTTTAGTACTCGAGAAGCATCCCAGCGCCAGATTCCTCCTGGCAGGAACAGCCCCCAATCCGAGCATCCAGGCCGAGATAGACCGGGCCTACGCTGAGGCCGATGATACTGACGGGGTCCGGTTCTTGGGCCAAGTGACCGGCCGGGCCAAGTTGGTACTCTTCTTAAGTGCTTCGATCTTTGTTCTCCCCTCCCACGGCGAGAACATGCCTTATGCTCTACTGGAAGCGATGGGTGCGGGGTTGCCTGTTATCACAACACCAGTGGGAGCCATCCCGGAGCTTGTGGAAGACGGGGTCCACGGCTTGCTAATAAAACCCGGCGATTACCATGCACTTGCTGAGAAGGTTGTTCGGTTACTAGAAGATAGGGCTTTACGGGACTCTATGTCACGTGCCAATCGAGAACGTATCAGAGCTTCGTACACTCCTGAAGTGGCTATGACTCGGCTTGACAATATCTACCGAGAGGTGCTAGGCTCTGACCAAGAATAGCACTCATAGACAAGATGCGGTCACGTCAAACGTACAATGCCGACTATCAACCTCTATCCAAGTTAAAGGGCTTGTGCATTGACCGCGGATGGAGCACAAAACTAAGCCAACTAATCGCTCTATCCGCGATGACGCTGAGAGCACCCTTACGTCGGTGACAGGTCAGGCATATCGATCGCGACATTGAAGGGAATCTGTCAAAATGAGAGTGGCAGTCAACGCAAAGGGCTCACGGATTCGGCGCAGGCTCGAGAGTCGCCCTCTGTTGAAGACCACATACAACGCTGCTCCTTGGTACCTTCAGAACCTTATGGTCAGCGCTTATGGCTTGCTGCTGCGGCGGCATGCTACTGGCAAAGAAGTACAAGGCCATTTATCCCGGTTCATGGAGAACCAATGGCTATCAAAGGACGAGCTGGCAGTTATACAAACGCACAAGTTGCGTCTACTCGTTGAGCATGCATATAGCAATGTGCCGTACTACCGCCAGCTCTTCGACGATTTAGGTCTCACGCCAAGAGATGTTCGCGAGCTTGCTGACCTGCAGAAGCTGCCTTTGCTTTCCAAGCAGGACGTCATTGAACACCGCGATAGGCTCATCGCCGTGAACTTCAATCCAAAAAAACTGAACTACCTTAGCAGTGGAGGCACAACTGGCACCCCGCTCTATGTGTACGTGACTGATGAAAACAAAGCCACAGAACTAGCACTGAATCTCCGAATGCGTAGATGGGCAGGGTGGCAACCGGGGCAGCGTCGCGCCACATTCAATGGGTTTAAGATCGTGCCAATGGATCGTCGCTCTCCCCCTCTGTGGCGATACGATTGGCCCGAGCGGAGGTTATTCTTCAGCGTTTGGCATATGACCCGGGAGAACATCGGGGTATACTTGGAGAGATTGCAGGCCTTCCACCCCAAGATCGTGGAGGGCTACGTGGGCTATCTACATCTTCTGGCGCTGCATCTGGATCGGACCGGGAAGACTCTACCCGTGCGTGCGGCCTTCACCTACTCGGAGCCGCTATACCCTGATCAGCGTCGTCTGATCGAGGAGCGGTTCCAATGCAAAGTTTTCGACTGGTATGGTCTGGCCGAGCGGGTCGCCTCAGCAGCCCAGTGCGAACGCACCGATGGCTACCACGTCAGCGCCGAAAAGACCATCGTCGAGATCATCAAGTTGGACGGCGAACAAGCAGCTCCCGGCGAGCAGGGCGAGATCGTGGGCACCAATCTGGACGAGTACGGTATGCCCCTGATCCGCTACCGCACAGGTGATATGAGTTCCTACCGAGCGGAGCCTTGCCCTTGCGGTCGAGGCCTGCCACTGATCGAGCAGGTGCAAGAACGGCAGGAGGATTTCATCACCACGCCAGACGGCCGCTTGATTTGGGGAACTGCGGATTTCCTATCAGTAATGAGCACTGATATGAGACTCGGCAGGGTAGAAAAATCACAAGTCATCCAAGAGGCGACGGATCGAGTGGTGATCAAGGTCGTACCCACCGAGCTCTACTCCCAGGTTGACCATGATAGGATCATGAGAGGCTTCAGTGCGATATTAGGACCGGAAGTGAATATTTCCATGGAGCTGGTCGACGAAATACCACGCACTGCCTCCGGCAAACATCGCTTTGTGATCTCCAGAGTGCCCGTGGAGGTGTAGACCAACTTTCTGCTATCACGTTTAGAGGAGGACACCACTTTCGTGGATCAAATCGAAACCGCCGTCGATCGACTAGATGGGTGGATCAGTAACAGCGACTGGATAGGATACGATCCGTTTGACGGCCTAAGTGCTCCGGGCTTCAGGAGGCTCACCCTTGGGATGCCGATACTTCGGATTGCTCTACAGCAGACCGTGCGCAGGTTCCCTTTGAACCTGCGGCCGCTATTGAGAATCACCAAGAAGCACAGCACAAAGGCCATGGGCTATTTCGCCACCAGCTATCTTCGCCTTCACGAGCTGACCGGTCGTCAAGGCTATCTCAAGAAGGCCGAGTTCTGCCTATCGGACCTATACCGTAACTACAGTCAAGGGTACGCGGGCTACGCTTGGGGAAACGCATTCGACTACCAGTCTCGTGGAGGCTACAATCGCGAAGGCGTACCAACAGTTGTGTGGACTTCTTTCATTGGTCACGGATTCGTGGATGCTTATGAGATCCTCAGAGATCAGAACTATGTGGAAGTAGCTCGCAGTGCGTGTGAGTTTATGCTTCGAGATCTGACTTCTTCCAAGACCGAGTATCAATCGCTCGCTCCCATCGGCTACCTACCTCACGACCGTAGTACTATACACAACTCCAACATGCCAGGAGCTTCCCTCTTGGCTAGGATTCATAAACATGTCGGCGAATCCGAATATACAGAGTACCTTTACGTCGGCAACGGATCAGGCATATCGATCGCCACATTAAGGGGAAACCATTAAAATGAGAGCTGCAGTCAACGAACAGGATCCACGGGCGCGGCGCAGTTTGGAAAGTCGCCCCCTGATGAAAGCCTTTTACAACGCGGCTCCTTGGTACCTTCAGAACTTGATGGTCAGTTCTTATGGCTTGTTGTTGCAGCGGTATGCTACTGGCCAAAAAGTACAAGGACATCTATCTCAGCTCATGGAGAGCCAATGGTTGTCAAAAGACGAGCTAGTAGGTATTCAATCGCACAAGTTGCGCTCTCTCATCGACCATGCCTACCACAATGTGCCCTATTACCGCGAATTGTTCGACTCCCTGCATCTCAAACCCGAAGATATCCGCGAGCCCACCGACCTGCTGAAGTTTCCACTACTGTCGAAGCAGGACCTCATGGAACACCGTGATAGGCTCGTCGCCCTGAACTTCGATCGCAGAAGACTAAACTACTATGGCAGCGGAGGCACAACCGGCACACCGCTGTACCTATACGTGACCGATGAAAACGAAGCAACGGAGCGAGCGCTGAATCTCCGAATGCGCAGATGGGCAGGGTGGCACCCGGGACAGCGCCGCGCCACATTCAATGGGTCTAAGCCCGTGCCGGTGGACCGTCGGGGGACGCCCCTATGGCGACACGATTGGCCCGAGCGGAGGCTCTTCTTCAGCATTTGGCACATGACCCGGGAGAACATTGGATTATACCTGGAGAGGCTGCGAGCCTTCCACCCCAAGATCGTCGAGGGCTATGCGGGGTATCTACACCTTCTGGCGCTGCATATGGAACGAGCCGGGCAGACTCTACCTGTGCATGCAATCTTCAGCTACTCAGAGCCGCTATACCCTGATCAACGCCGCCTGATCGAGGAGCGGTTCCAATGCAAGGTTTTCGATTGGTACGGCCTGAGCGAGCGGGTCGCCTCAGCGGCCCAGTGCGAACGCACCGATGGCTACCACGTCAGCGCCGAAAAGACCATCGTCGAGATCATCAATTCGGACGGCGAACAAGCAGCTCCCGGCGAGCAGGGCGAGATCGTGGGGACCAATCTGGACGAGTACGGCATGCCCTTGATCCGCTACCGCACGGGTGACATGAGCTCCTACCGAGCGGAGCCCTGCCCTTGCGGTCGAGGCCTGCCGCTGATCGAGCAGGTCCAGGGCCGGCTGCAGGATTTCATCACCACGCCAGACGGGCGCCTGATCAGATTCTGGGGCGCAGGCCATGCGGGCTTGAGGCATGCCAGCGTCGAGAAATCACAGCTCATCCAAGAGACACGTGATCGGATCGTGATCAAGGTCGTACCAAGCGAGAGCTACTCCCAGACCGACCATGATAGGATCATGACAGGCTTCGGCGCGGTGTTGGGACCGAAAGTGAATATCTCCATAGAGTTAGTAGACGACATTCCACGCACCGCCTCCGGCAAACATCGCATCGTGATCTCCAAAGTGGCGGTGGAGGTGTAGGTAGGGAACCTACCATCATATTGACGGGAGGACACCATCTTGGCGGACCAGATTCAAGCCACGATCGATCGCCTGGACAGGTGGATCGGCAGCAGTGGCTGGATAGGATACGATCCATTCGATGGCCTGAGCGCCCCGATCGCGCGCAGGCTGACCTTTGGGGTGCCGATTCTTCGGATCATACTCCAGCAGACCGTGCGCAGGTTCCCGCTGAACCTGCGGCCATTGCTGGGGATCACGAAGAAGCACAGCACCAAAGCTATGGGGTATTTCGCCACCGGCTATCTCCGCCTCCACCGGTCGACGGGACGACAAGACCGCCTCGAGAAGGCCAAGTTCTGCCTGTCGGACCTCCGCAACAACTATAGTCAGGAGTACGCCGGCTACGCCTGGGGCAACGCGTTTGACTACCACTCTCGTGGGGGTTACACGCCTCAGGGCGTGCCATCGGTGGTGTGGACGTCTTTCATCGGCCACGCATTCGTGGATGCCTACGAGCTTCTGGCAGATCCGAGCTATTTGGACGTGGCCCGAAGCGCCTGCGAGTTCATCCTGCGCGACCTGACATCACCTGAGGCCGAGGATCGATCCTGGGCCCCCATCGGCTACTTCCCGCATATTCGAAGCTCCATACACAACTCCAACATGCTGGGAGCTTCTCTCCTGGCCAGAGCCTACAAACATACCGGCGAGCCGGAGCTGATCGAAGTCAGCCGCAAGGCAGTCAAACACACGATGGATCACCAGATGGCAGATGGTTCCTGGTATTATGGAGAGGGTCTGCGATGGCGATGGGTAGATGGCTACCACACCGGCTTCGTACTGGATGCGCTCTATTGGTTTATGCAAGGTGCCGACGATAGACTTTACGAGACCCACCTGCAGCGTGGTATGGACTACTATCGTCGACACCTCTTCGTCGGCGTGAAACCAAAGCACTACAGCACCAACACGTATCCCATAGATATCCAGGTGGTAGCCCAGGCGATCCAGACCTTCGCCCTCATACCAGAGAAGTACGGAGGCGACCTGGGTTGGTCGGAGCATATTGCCAATTGGGCGATCCAGCACATGCAGGATCCAACAGGCTACTTCTACTTCCGCCACCACCGATTCATGACAAACAAGACCCCGGTCCTCCACTGGGGTCAATCCACGATGCTGGCCGCGCTAGCATTGCTTCTGCAACGCCGTCAAGCTGCAGAAGCCCTCTCGCCAGCCGCTGTACGAGGAAAGGATGAGTCGTGAGGATCAGCGTATTTGGTCTGGGCTATGTGGGTTGTGTTTCGGCGGCCTGTCTCGCACACGACGGGCATCAGGTACTTGGGCTGGATATCAATCCTCGGAAAGTCGAGCTGATCACATCCGGTCATGCCCCCGTGATTGAACCAAGCTTGGACCGCCTGGTCGGGGAAGCCATACAGAGCGGAAGGTTGCAGGCCAGTACCGACGGCCAGGATGCGATCCGCGATAGCGACATCTCGATGATCTGCGTGGGAACTCCCAGCAACAAGAACGGTAGCCTGAATGTGCAACACGTGGAGAATGTGTGTCGGCAAATCGGGGACGCGCTGACCAGGAAGCAAGACTACCACGTGGTAGTGGTGAGAAGCACCGTCTTGCCCGGAACGATGGAAGATAGACTCATCCCCATCCTAGAAAAGCGATCCGGCAAGCGCGCCGGCCCCGACTTCGGCGTGTGCATGAACCCCGAATTCCTGCGCGAGGGAAGCTCAATCGAGGATTTCTATAACCCCGCCCTGCTGGTGATCGGGGAAATCGACCAGCGCAGCGGAAAGGTCGTCGAACAGATCTATGCGGGCATCGATGCCTCTATCGTGCACACAACCATCTCCACCGCGGAGATGGTGAAGTACGCGAACAACGCATTCCACGCCCTCAAGATCGTCTTCGCCAACGAGATGGGAGTCCTATGCAAGACACACGGTATTGACGGCCGAGACGTGATGGAAATCTTATGTCAAGATTCGCGCCTCAACATCTCGACAGCCTACCTGAGACCAGGTTTCGCCTTCGGCGGCTCTTGTCTCCCCAAAGATCTGAGAGCGCTGCTTCACCGAGCCAAGCGGCGAGACATCGACTGCCCGATGTTGAGTTCCTTACCCTTGAGCAACGAATGCCACCTCCAGCACGCAATGGATCTCATCGAACAGGTTGGCCAGAAGAAGATAGGCGTCGTTGGCTTGAGCTTCAAGCCCGGGACGGACGACATGCGGGAGAGCCCGACTGTGAGCCTGATAGAAAAACTCATCGGCAAGGGATACAGCGTGTCCGTCTGCGATGAGAAAGTGGAGCTGGGCAGGCTAGTTGGCACCAACAAGGCCTACCTGGAACGAGAAGTGCCCCATATCGCCTCACTGATGTGTTCCTCACTCGAGGAACTCCTGGAGTGGGCAGAAGTGGTGGTCGTCGCCCACGGTGGTGCGCCCTCGCGCCGGGTATTGTCCATGATGCGGGAGAACCAAGTGCTGATCGACCTAGTTGGAGTGGAAAGAGATGACGGAGAACCCCGAGGCCCCTATGAAGGCATCTGCTGGTAAAGTTCTGATGCTGCTTGAAAACAATTCATATCAGCGCGATGTGCGACCGAAACGCGAGGCTCGCGCGTTAGTTAGAGCCGGGTATCGGGTATCTGTGATCTCCCCCAGGCCACCCGACGGCGCCGGATCCAGCATGTCAGACGGCGTGAGGCTATACCAGTTCCCAGCTCCACCAAACGCTAGCGGTTTCCTGGGCTATCTCTGGGAATACGCCTACGCCACGATCGCCATTTTTGTGCTCTCCATTGTCGTCCTGCTACGCGAAGGATTCGACATCCTGCACGCTCACAACCCACCCGATACCCTCGCCCTCATCGCAGCCCCATACAAGCTGCTGGGGAAACGCCTCGTGTATGATCACCACGACCTGGCACCCGAGATGTACTGCGCCCGCTTCCGAGACCGCGGCAACCGCTGGGTGTACCAGGCGCTAATCCTCCTGCAAAAGCTCTCGTGTCGTCTTGCCGATCGGGTGATCGCGACAAACGAGTCCTACAAGGCCGTGGAGATGGAGCGCGACGGAGTGCCAGAGAAGCACATCTTCGTCGTTCGGAATGCGCCGGATCTAGAGAGGTTAAACCCCGTTGCACCCGACCCAGGCCTGCGCAGGAGAGCCGGCACCATCGTCGGCTACGTCGGCGCGTTGGGTCCGCAAGACGGGGTGGATTATCTGCTCAGGGCCGTGCATCACCTTGTCTATAAACTGAAGCGACACGATGTTTTATTCGTAGTCATCGGCGAGGGAGACATGCTTCCCGAACTCAAAGCGTTGGCGGAGCGGTTGGAGCTCGGGCCGTACGTCTGGCTCACCGGCTGGATCCCCGACCAGGATCTACTGCGGTATCTGTCCACGGCTGACATCTGCGTGGATCCAGACCCATCGAATCCATTCACCGATCGCTCCACGATGGTCAAGATGATGGAATACATGGCATTGGGCAAGCCGATCGTGGCATTCGACCTGCCTGAGCACAGGGTCACAGCCGGCGGTGCGGCAGTCTACGCGCGTCCAAACGACGAGCTTGACTTCGCGCGTCAGATCTCCGCCCTGATGGACGATCCAGAGCTGCGCCAGAAACTGGGACGGACGGGGATCGAACGGGTGGAAACAGAACTCGCCTGGGAGCATCAGGAGAAACGCCTTCTGGAGGTTTACGAGACTTTGAACCGAGGTTAGGCAGAAATATGCCGCCATATGCCTCAGCAGAAGATCGCGGTGTTAGTCCGTCCAACGAGGAGACCACCGACATGCGAGTCGTCAGCGATCTCGATTCACAGCTGCTCGATGACGTCGCTTGGGATTCGTTCGTTGCTTCATCGCCCCACGGCCACCTCCTGCAGTCAAGCCTCTGGGGCAAGCTGAAGGCTCGCTTCGGCTGGAGCGTCGAGCGCGTAGCAATCCTCCACAAGAATGCGATCATCGCCGGCGCGCAGATCCTCTTTCGACCCCTTTCCCTCGGCTTGACTCTGGCCTACATTCCCAAGGGACCGCTGGTGGACTGGGACGACGAGAAGACGACGAGCCTCCTGCTAACCGCAGCGCGGCAAGCAGCGCAGCGGCGCCGAGCGTTTTGCCTCAAGCTGGAGCCCGATCTCCCCGACGACAGCAACCTGTCAACGCGTCTGGAGCTTTGTGGACTGCGTTCCAGCCCCCAGATCATTCAGCCACGGAGCACCATCATCATCGAACTCGACTGCGAGGAAAAGGAGATCCTCGCCCGTGCCAAGCCCAAGACCCGATACAACATAAACCTAGCAGCTCGCAAAGGGGTCATCGTCCGAGCTGGAACCGCAGCCGATCTTCCTGCCTTCCACAGACTACTGGCGGAAACGGCACGACGGAACGCTTTCACCGTGCACGATGCCCAGTACTACAGCGCGGCCTATGATCTCTTCATCTCCAGCGAGCACGGACGGCTTCTCCTGGCCACGTACCATGACGCCGTTCTGGCTGGAATCATGGTCTTCGTGTTCGGCCAGAAGGCGTGGTATATGTACGGTGCCTCCTCCAATGAGCACCGCAACCGCATGCCCAACTACATCCTGCAATGGGAAGCCATCAGATGGGCGAGGGATATGGGATGCCTCACCTATGATCTATGGGGCATACCGGACGAGGCGGGAAAACACCTGGAACGGTATGCCGAGCCGGCCACCAAACGCAGAGACGGTTTGTGGGGTGTGTACCGCTTCAAGCGGGGATTCGGCGGGCGTATTGTGCGCTATATCGGAGCCTACGACGACGTCTATCATCGCCCGGCCTACTGGCTCTACAAGCAAGCTGTCCCACTATTGGAGCGCGAATGGGGTGAGACCTGGCATCGGCGGCTGCGCTCAGGATGAGCCCAGGAGTATGTGTGTCGTGACCGGAGAAGAGCGCCCAGGTGCCATCATCGTAGGCGGACACTTTCAGAGCCTGGGAGCTGCCCGCAGTCTCGCCGGTCACGGCTTATCGGTGTACATTGTGGACCGTGGCATTTGCGTTGCACGGTTCTCGCGACACGTCAAGCGCTTCTTCAGATGTCCGCCACTGAGCAGAGAAAACGAGTTTCTTGACTTCCTGCTACAGCTCGCCTCGCAGGCGAACCTGAGGGGCTGCGTCCTGTTTCCAAGCGATGACCAAGGTGTGAGGATGCTGGCGCAACATCGAGAGGTCCTGAGCGAGCACTATCGTGTGACAACTCCCCCGTGGGACGTTGTCAAATTCGTCTACGATAAGCGGCTGACACATCGCTTGGCCTTAGAGCAGGGAGTACCCGTTCCCGAAACCTTCTACGATACTGGGAACCTAGAAAACGTGAGTTCCTTGCCTCTCGACTATCCGGTGATCCTCAAACCCGCCATCAGCGTACCCTTCGTCTCTGCTACCAGGAAGAAGGCCTATCGAGCGAACGACCGGGAAGAGCTGATCGGTCTGTACCGTGCGATGTCAGAGATCGTCGATCCATCTGAGATCTTGATTCAGGAGCTCATCCCAGGCCGTGCCGCCAATCTGTTTTCGTTCGCTGGTTTCTTCAAGGACGGTGAACCCTTGGCAGGCTTCTCCGTCAGGCGCCTTAGGCAGCACCCGATGGAATTCGGCCACGCAAGTACCTTCGTGGAGACGGTCCGTGTCCCAGAGCTGGAGCCACTGGCGACGAGGCTATTGAGAGCAATAGGTTATTCTGGACTGGCAGAAGTCGAGTTCATGTACGACCCAAAGCATGCCCGATTCGAGCTCTTGGAGGTCAATCCGAGACTCTGGGGATGGCACACGATAGCGATCCTCGCGGGAGTCGATCTGCCCTATCTCGCCTATGCTGAAGCTGTGGGAGAGAAGGCCGCCACAGGATCAATCCGAGAAGGTGTGAAGTGGGTTCGCCTGTTGACGGACATCCCAACGGCTGCCACCGAGATCTGGCACGGTCTATTATCTCTACGCGAGTGGCTGCAGTCCATGGAAGGCCGCAAGGAGTTCGCCGTGTTATCGTTTAGCGATCCGCTCCCGTTCATCATGGAGATTTTCCTTATCCCGTACTACGCAAGGCGCCGAGGATTCTAGTGATGTTCGAGAGAGTCCTGCTCATACAACCTCCATCATCCAGCTACTTGGGAGCAGCCAGGCCCCCGTCTGGGCTGGGTTACCTGGCCCAGTCCCTGCTCGAAGCGGGGATAGAGTGTGCAGTTGAGGATCTTCGAGCCGGTTGCCGATTGTCGTCGCTGCTGGCCAGAATACGCTCCTTCCAGCCAGATTTGATCGGGGTAAGCCTGGTCAGCTTCGAGTATAAGAGCTCCTATGAGCTGATTCGAAGTATCAAGGAGCACTATCCCCGGGCCTCGATCATCGCGGGTGGCCCACATGTATCCGTCCTGAAGGAACCCGTCCTCGAGCAATGTCGTGAGTTGGACTTTGGGATCGCTCAGGATGGGGAACTGCCACTGATTCAGCTCTGCAAGGGAAAGGTCGCCTGGGAGAACATACCGGGCTTGTTGTATCGGATCGATGGGACCGTACTCTCGGGCCCCCAACCACAGATTATCGACGAACTGGATTGCATCCCTTTTCCCAGATACGTTCAGTTCGATCTTCAGAAGTACGCAAGGGAGATTCCTCTTATCACCAGCCGCGGGTGTCCATATCGATGTATCTTCTGTCCCAATAGCCTCATAAGAAGCAGATTCTCGGCACGAAGTGCGGCAAACGTAGCCGATGAGATCGAATACTGGTATGCGAGGGGAATCAGGCAGTTCAACGTAGATGATGACAATTTCACGCTGAGCAAGGAGCGAGTATACGAGATATGTGATGAGATCGAGCGTCGTGAACTGAAAGGTCTCTTCATGCGCTGCGCCAACGGCATTCGCGCCAGCAGAGTGGATCGGGCCCTGCTGGCCAGAATGAAGGAGACGGGCTTCGCAGAGATTGGAATTGGAGCGGATGGGGGCAACAACCGAGTATTGATGGAGATTGCGAACAAGGGAGAGACGATTGAGACCATCGAGCAGGCTATCCGGGATGCCCTTGACGTAGGGCTTGAGGTGAAGCTCTTCACCATAATCGGATATCCAGGTGAAACCTTGAGCGATATCGAAGATTCGCTGGCTCTGGCCCAACGCTACCCGTTTCTGCGCGTACAGCTATATAACCCGATTCCATACCCGGGAACCAAGCTGTTCGAGCAAGTCCAAAGCCAAGGCCTCTTCTTGATGCCTCCAGAGGAATACCTCAACAGCGTGCAGGACAACGACGACGTCATACCGATCTTTGAGACGCCCGAACTGCCGGCTGATCTGCGCAGACAGATCCTCAAACGAGCGCGAGCAATTGAGAGAGCCGTAACGCGCCGCGCGGTGGAGAGGATTTTCAGCGACTTGCCCATCATTCGCACGGTCGCCGGCTGGATGTTCGCCAGCAGATGCGGGCAGAGGCTCTTCTTCAACAATAAGCCCTTACGTCGTCTCGTTGACAACATCTGGTACAGGAAAGTGGCACGGAGCTAGGGAAGTCGAGAGAAGACGCCGCTTGGATCCAACCACCGAAAATGCGGAGCAAGCCGAAAGGTTAGGAGGACCACATGATTTGGGAGCCGGTGGCGATCGGTTTCGGATTGTCCATGCTTCTCCTGCTGCTTCTGGCGGCCAAATGGAAGCTGCCTCTTCCCTACGTTGCTCCAAGGGTGGGAGGCCTAGCGGTCGCATCGGCGATTCCATTCCTGTGGTTTTCTCACCCCCTCAGCACTGGTTGGGGACAGCCGGCACCTGTCCTGCTTCAGGTAGCCTCAACCCTTTCCCTGTCTTTGCTCCTCTTGATGCTTTGGTTTTGGAGAGACCCAGAACGCATCCCCCCTGATGAGGACGGGATAGTGATGTCCGCCGCTGATGGAAAGGTGCTGTATGTCAAGGTCGTTGCCGAGGGGAAAACTCCGCTGGTGACGAAAAATGGCAAGGATTACCTGCTCGGCGAGTTGACCGGTGCCAATAGCCTACCAGGATCCTTCACCGTCATTGGCGTGGAGATGACGCTTCTGGACGTGCACGTGAACCGATGTCCCATCGCCGGCCAGGTGAAACTGCTGAAGCACATAGGTGGAAAGTTCATCTCCCTGAGAAAGGATGAGGCCCCGTTCGTAAATGAGCGAGTTACTACAATCATCGAGAATCCATCGCTGGCCGTCTGCATCGTCCAGATTGCCTCGCGGCTCGTACGTCGGGTGGAGAGCTACCTCAGCGTGGGCGACGAAGTGGAGCTGGGGCAACGGCTCGGTGTGATACGATTCGGGTCACTCGTCGCCGTCATACTGCCGAAAAGGGAAGATGTGAGGATTGAGGTGGAACCTGGCGACCAAGTCACGGCCGGCATCTCCGTGCTGGCGTGCTATGGGGCAGATGAAAAGGAAACGGGGAATTGAAACTTAGGGCATGGCTGGGATCGCGCGGGCCCGAGTATGCCCGCGAGCGCGCGTCCAGCCTCATCAACAGGTATGGTCTCACCTCTTCGGCAGCCTCGGCTCGGGTGGAGGCCTGCGTAGCGCTGCTAGCCCAATTCGGCTGTGCGCCTACGTTTCCCACGCCTGGCCGCGTGGTCCAGAGATATCCAGAGTTCATTCGACGCATTCAGGAAGCGGGAGCGGAAATCGCCGTGCACAGTTATGATCACGTGGATCTCAAACTCTACCCGCTCGACAGCGCGCTCGAACAACTCCTGAAAGCGACTCGCGTCTTCGCTCACCATGGAATCGAAATGCGCGGCTTCCGCTGTCCGTACTTAAGCTGCTCCGATGAATTGCTGGATGCGTTGCCAAAGGGTGTATTCGACTACAGCAGCAACAGAGCGATCTGGTGGCATCTGATGCCGCCAGCCGATTCTGGCAGAGCAACCAGCAGCTTCGATGTCCTCTACCGACTCTACAAGCCAGCGTCTGCAGCCGACAAGGTGTGCACGCCGTGGACCACCTCCAACGTCGTTGAGATCCCCGTGTCTCTGCCCGATGACATCCAACTTCACGACGGGTTGTGTCTTGACGCCGAAGAGATGGCGCGGGCATGGGACGAAATCCTGCACGAGACACACCAGCGCGGAGAGCTGTTCGTACTCCAATTCCACCCCGAGCTCATGTGGGAAAGCAAGTACGCTTTCGAGACTCTTCTGAAAGAGACCGAGTGCTTGCACCCCTCCGTATGGGTCGCTAGGCTGCGAGATATAAGCAGCTGGTGGCGGGAGAAAAGCCATTTCGAAACCATCGTCTCCAACAGCCCCACAGGGCTGCACATATCTTTCACCTCGTCTGAGCGCGCCACGATCCTGGCAAGAGGCCTGGAGGCTTGCAACTCGGCTCTTCCTTGGGAAGAGCCATATCGCCAACTGCTAGTGAGGGAGCTGGTGGTGCCGCCCGACCCTCGTCCCTTCGTGGGCTTGTCTGTCGATGCGCCCCCACGCGTCGTTCGTTTCTTGAGGGAACAGGGCTACATCATCGACACGAGCGAAACGGCCAGCCTGTGTTCAACGTACGTGGATGCTGCGCTTGCCGAAACAGCGACCGAAGTCGGGCTCGTCGAACACATCGAGCGCTCCCCAGGTCCCCTGATCAGATACTGGCGCTGGCCAAACGGAGCCAAGAGCGCCATGTGTTTCACCGGCGACTTGGATGCGCTGTCCCTCTTCGACTATCTATTCAGGCTATTCGCCCGATGAAGCACACAGCGAACGAACGCCGCTTGTCCAGACGCCGATTCCTCACTATGGCAGGAGCGCTGCTAGCGGGAATGCAGGCCCCCCACCTCTTCGGCGTTCCAGGGGCTCACGCCGAACAGCCCACACAACGAGCTTACCTGCCGTTCATCACTCGTCATTTTCCCCGCGTAGTCCATACACGCGACCCCGCCGCCACGAGCTGGGACGGGGCAGGCGCATTCTACGAGGCCGTGCAGCAAGATGCGGTGAACGATATGGTGCTGGCCGGCTTGCAACCGCTCACCGGCCAAACCGCCTGGAGTGATATCTGGGGTATCCTGTTCAAGCGCGTCCAGCCCAGTGGCTACCAAGCTGGACAGAAGATCGCCATAAAGGTGAACTTCAATAACGGCGGGCGAGAAGGCAACGGTTGCGAGAATCACAACAACCAGATCGACGCTCTGCCTCAACCCCTTCTGGCGCTCGTCTCTGGAATGGTAGAGGCTGGCGTCCAGGTCAGCGACATCTTCATATACGACGCTACCTATGGCGGGGAGGCCACCTCGGCGGGGCGAATCATTCCCAACTACTTCTGTGATCCGATCACGGACATCTATGACGGAGTGAGCTTCATAGGACAGGAGCAGGAGCTGTGTCCGGAAGTCATCCCTGCCAGTCATGGAAAAGATCCCAGCCTCACTATCCAGTTCGACGATCCTGGAGATGTCCTCAGCGACCGTCAACTTGCCGACGTGCTGTACGATGCCAAGTATGTGATCGATGTGCCCATCCTCAAACGCCACAGCGGCAACAGCCTGATCCCAACCTCACTGGCACTTAAGAATCACCTGGGCAGCATCGACCGCGTGGTGAGAACGGCGAGCGACAGCATTCACAGATATCTGAAAACCAATGAGCCTCTGTACCGAGCCACGTACAGCCCTCTAGTAGAGATCTATTCAAACTCGCACATTAGAGACAAGACTGTACTCATTATGGGCGATGGGCTCTTCGGCGCCTCCTCCGTCCAGGGTGAGACACTCACTGGATGGAATACTTTCGGCGATGCGCTCAACAGCCTCTTCTTCGCGACGGACCCCGTCGCCATAGATTGCGTGATGACCGATCTCCTGGTCGCCGAGGGTCTGATCACCACCGCTCATGCCTATGATCCCCTGTTCTGCGCCGCAGAGGCCGACCTGGGAGTCTGCGAAGGCTCGCGAAACGAGCCAGGGGGCAATCCGTGGCAGCAGCCCTACGGGAGCGGCTACAAAAGCATCCAGTACATCCGCAGAAACCTGTAGGGCACGGGCAGAGAATCCTGGAGCCGCGGGCCGAGTGGTGGATCGCGATTGCTGCCCTGTGGCCTGCGGAGGCGGAGTTCCCCCGCCGCTGACCACGCCAAGTATCCTGCAGGCATCGTCGTGCAGCCGCTCGAACTCCATGGCGTTTACAACCACCCAAGTCGATCGAACTGTCACCGGTCGGCAGTCAGCGACAGCAGGCCTGCTCTTCGATCTTCAGCCACACGCCGTGTCATTCGGCGCCACAGCTCCACAACGCCGCTTGGCCAACCTTCCATGATCGCCTGAAACGGCACAGGCTCCCGACGATGCTAAGAGACCCACCCTCGCCTTGACCTTTCCTTAACTGGGACTTTTTTCCCATTGACTAAGCACCGCCTGAATGATAGCTTACAGACAAGAAAGCCGGCTTTCAAACGGCCATTACATTAACAGTCTAAAACCAAAACTAGCCCCGAAAAGGCAAACCCGCCGAAAGGTGGGGGCGCAAAACCGTGAGCCTAAAGCCCAACGATGGGCCAAGGTCGTCAGGTTGCCGAAGGTGCGCATCACAGCGAGCTCTTCTAATGCGACATATCTCAGGGGAGCTCGTTTCTTGTTTCTCAAGCGCTCTTCTCTTTACAGGGGGGGCGCTTTTTCTTTTGGAAGCCGAGGTGAAGGCAGATGTTTCGAAGAATCGAGTCCGGGAAGGTAGGAATCAAGAAAGCCCTGTTCCTTCTGGTGTCGATTGCTGTCTTCGTGTCCCTCCCGGCTGTTGCAGCGCCCTCGGTCGCGTCGGCATCCGGAAACACCTACTACGTGGCACCTGGCGGGAATGACTCAGGTCCAGGAACGATGGATCAGCCTTGGGGAAGCATCC
>SDBT01003418.1_pt1 | contig 27493 bp, 26 predicted proteins | sample 2277101 | NCBI WGS metagenome assembly SDBT01 (sample SAMN10404973, study PRJNA504765) | marine sediment metagenome | isolation source: marine sediment core GS10_PC15, 103 cmbsf | place: Arctic Ocean: Southern Knipovich Ridge | collected 2010 | reverse complement strand
GTACAACCCGGTCGTTTTTACATCGAACGAATCTAATCCGTCGGAGGGCGATTGGGGCGCCATAGTCGTTGAGTACAACAATCAGTTTATACTTAATTACGCGAATATAGAATACGCAAAAACCGGGCTCTGGCTGTACCACCTGTCGTCATCGGCCAGCAGCTCCTCTTCCACCGAGTATGCGGAGATTACCGATTGCTCGGATAACGGCGTTTTTGCCTATTACAGCTACCTGGACATGTACCACGCTACGATTAAGGACAACGGATACGCCGGTATCAGAACCTCGGGCCCCTGTTACGTCACGGTAAATTACTGCGATATCAAGAACAACGATTCCTACGATTTTTACAATGGCTCGAGCCAGAACATAGACGCGACGAACTGTTGGTGGGGTACGGCCGCAACCGGTTTAATAAGCTCCCATATCTACGATTATTACGATTACACCGGCTACGGTATCGTGGATTATAGCCCGTATTTAACCGGATCGTTTACCGATAGCGGAAGCGTAAGCGGCTATACTTTGGGGATGCTAAAAGGTTTCTTCACCGACGATTAAGTAATATTAACATACAGATACGGAACCGGCTTTTACAGCCGGTTTTATTATTGCCCGGCGTCCTATAGCCCTAAACGATATTTTATCCTATAATACTGAATATGCACGCTTTTTAAGCCTAATAACGCTTGACCGTTCCCTGGTAAGTATATAGAATCCGCGTAATAGAGGGAGTATAGTGCCGAGAGTTTTTTTTATACCTTGCCTTTCCATCGTTGTGTTGTTTGCGACGCTTATCTTCGCCGGATGCGGGGGCGGCGCTTCATCTCCGGACGATATAGGAGGGGTAATATCCGACGAGCAGTACCCGCTTGATACCGGCGGGGAGGCGCTAGTCGTCGCCGATACCGTCGACGTATACGGAGCTTTATACGGAACGGAGACGGTACACACTTTGCGGGCCGACGACCGGGTCACATTAATCGCCGAGTTCGACGAGACATACCTTGACGGCTGGCGGCGGATTACATACGCCGATAAGAGTACGGGTTGGGTGAGGGAAGCCGGCCGCTCTCAATTCAGTTTGTTATATTATGTTATCTCCGAAAGCGCGGGATTGTCTACGGCGCCGGGCGAAAGTGGTTCTATCATTGCCGGTTTGCCGAAGGGTACCGAGGTAGAGGTATACGATACTGTGGTTTTAGAGGGAGCTAACTGGTCGTCTGTACGTTGCGTGAGCGGCGAAGGTTGGGTTTTGCAGTCCGATATTGCGGACGGATTATTGGCGTCTTGCGAGCTGGCGTATGTCTACGGTGCGGCGGGCCAGTATAAGGAGTCCTTAACGTACTTGAAGCGCGCCGAGAAAGCCGGAGCTTTCGTTGATTATTCCAATTCAAATGGGCCGTATGCGCTCAGGGTGCCGGGGCGTATATTCCGCGTTTTCGGCGGTAATGCGGATTACGTATTAAAAGAAAATTCGGTCGGTTCAGTCGCCGTAGATAAAACGGGTAAGTATCTGGCTTTCGGCCGGGCGGAAGGCGTCGAGAACTATCTGCGTATTTACGATCTAAAGGCAACGGCCGAGGTATTTTATTCCCCGGATTTGAAGGATTTCCATTGGTCACCGCTGGGGCAGTTCCTGGCTTATACCGACGGCGTCAAAGGGGTATATTCGCTCCGAATGTATTGGACTTCGCGCGGAACGGTGATGAAATCTTTCCGGCTTGGGGGCGATTACGGTTGGTCGCCGGACGGTTACCTGGTCGCTTTTACCGGGGTGCGCGACGCAGAGTCCACCGAATACTATCTGCCTGAAACCGATAGGTTGCCGCTCGATAACGTATTTACTACTGTAGAGTTGTACGACCCGTTCGGGATGCGATGGTCGGTAGTAGCGGTCTCTACGCCGGAGACCAAGTACGAATTCGCGGGATGGAAATCACGAAGCGCCATATACGTAAACGAATATAACGGCGTAATAGATAAAAGCGGGATAGTGCGTTACGAAAACGAACCGTCTCTTAAAGAGTGGCCGATAGACCGGACGGCTTTAATCTCGCCCCGCGAGCTAAGCCCCGGTTACGTAGCAGAAGAGAAAAATGATGGCGGCAGTATATCCGACGGCGATTTAACCGCCCCCGATAAAAGCGGTGCGGCATCCGAGGGCAAACTGACCTACCCGTAGCAACAACTTTCGTTATTTATTTCCAGTTCCAGTTATGGTATACCTCTAATCGTTTACTATGTAAACCGGACGAATAACTATGTTCAAAATACTGTTGTACGAGGATATTGATACGGTCAGGACGCGTACTATACCATCGGCGCTTGACGCGGTGAAGAACGGCGTTTTAAGCGAATGGCGGCGGCGCGGATTTTCGGTAAACGAGGGTGAGTTAGAGGTAAACGACGAACTCATTGACGTAGCCTATTACTTCGACCTGGCGCGGCGCGGTTTTAAGATGAAACTGGTTATTGCGCTCAAAGAAGTGGAGAACGGTACGGAGGTGCGGTGCAACTCGATATATTATCCGGTAGATAAACGGTATATAATCATTGCGGCAATGGTCGCGGGGATAATCCTGGGCCTATTCGCCGGGTATTACGTCGTTTCAATGTTCTCCTACGGTCTGTGGGGGGTGATCGCGACGTATGCGATCAGTATCGGTTTTTTCTGGATAGCTAATTTCTATCTGATAAGCTATTTTTATGACCTTGCGATTAAAGCGTCAGCCGGGGGAGACCCTGCGAAAAAAACCGCAAACACTCTGGTTGACGAGGTCGAAAAAATGATGGGGGAGATGTTTGTTCCCGAAAAAGGAGAATTCCTTGAAGTTCCGGCGAAGATGGATAAATAATGCAGAATAAACTTCGTTAGTATTTGGGTATTGAGGAAAAAGGTATTTAAAATTGTAGGCCGGATTAATAAACCGGCCTTTTTTGATTATTAACCGGGTTCCTCCCGACTAATATTTCTTCCCAAAAACGTAACTTACCACTCCCCATACTCCTCCCCAGAAGCTGACCGTTGCTTCCCATGGGAGGAATGCCAGGCTATATATCAAGATAGGTTTTACGCGGGCAGATATATACCCCAACCATTCGACGTTTAGGAAATAGAACAATATGAGATGGGCGATTAATCCGCTTAACGCGAAAAGCCATCGTTCCGGGAACAGTAATACCGGTATTATCCAGAGCGGAAACGCCGCCGCCAACGGCATCCCGAGGATGAAGCCGGTCGGAACGCTGCTTTTATTTCCCGCGCCGCCGCGGCCTTCACGTAATATCAAACGCGCCAATTCCACAGCACGTTTATAATCGGTTTTTAGCACTCCCCAACTGTTGTACTTTTTTCGGTGCTCGTACTCCAATTTTTTATCTATATATACAGTTACGCCCGATTTCGCCAACTCCCGGCCGATAGCGGTATCCTCTACGCTGGGCGTTGCGTAACCCTCGTCGAACCCCCGGGTTTGGAGGAATTTGTCGCGCAAAATCGCCGCGCCGCTGGTATAGAACAGGTGGACCGGGCCCTCGGGGCGGAGGTATGTGAAACGCATCCAGTGATTTTTGTAGACGCTCGCCGGATTACGATAAATCATATCGGACGATTGTATTCCCACGATAGCCTGGGCATCAGGGATAAATTTCGCCCAATCGGTATCTGCGTTCGGTTGGTTTCCGGCGGCTCGCAGCGCTTCTTTAACTCGTTCTTTAAGCGCCGCTGTTACCCCATCGCCGGCGAAATCGGTGCGGAGGCGGGCGAAGAAAGAGGGCGGCAGCATTACGTCGCTGTCTATGAATAGTATTATATCGCCGGACGCCGCTTCGGCGCCGGTGTTGCGCGCCGAGGCCGGGCCGCGTACACCCTCGCGGTTCGGTACAACCAGAACCGTTAGGGGGGCGTGGTCGTATTCGGCGACGCAATATAGCGAACCGTCAACCACGTGGTCGTTGACTATTATTATCTCATAGGGCGTCGGGGTGCATCGGTTGAGATGATGCAGTACGTCTCCCAACATTGCGGAGTTGTTGCCGACAGGGATTACGACGGATATGAGGATATTATTGGTGGAAGAATTCATAGAGATATTGGATGGGTATTATTCGGAATACGAGAAGAAGTTTCGCGGGGCTTCGCGGGCAGCGATGCCGGTTGAAAACTCGCCGTATGTATCCTGCTCTTCGGGAGTACCCTTCAAACGGGGCGTAGATACCGAGGGGCCGGAGAATACCAGAGTTCCGGGTTCGCCGATGCTTACCGGATCGCCGTTCTCATCGGCGATTCCGGGTTTAACATAGGGCAAAGGCGTACCTATCATAGATGGGGGAGCGGCGCCGAATGTTGCGAAACCGGCCCCCGATAAGGCGAAGCAGCCGGTGAATCTGGTTACGGGAACGCCCCAAATTTCGCCGTAAACTTCTTGCGGCGGGCCGTCGTAGATCGACCGATACCAGATGATATGCTGCAAGGTCGGGGGGCGTTCTCTCTCAAAGCGGGCGAGTTTCGATATATAAGCGTCGTCCACTTGCAAAATGGTTATCCCGTGGCGTTTGATAGTCTCGTATGTCGTCGCCGGTTCGCGGTCCTTCATAATAATAATCGGGCCGCCCTTTGTTATCGGCAGTGCCGAAAATTCGTGAAACGGGATTTTGCGGGAACGGATAGCGAGAGACGGCGCGTCCGGCGGCAACTGAAAATATCCGTCGTATGTTTCCGTCGGGATGAGTGCGTTTTCGTGGCTTATAGTTGCGTATTCATCGAGGCCGGTATATTTTGCAGCGTATAGCGGGTTAACCCCGGAGTTAACCGGGCCGCGATAAGCCGGGTTTCCCAGAGTAACGGCCTCTCGTAAAGATATACAGTCGCCGTTTTCGATTATAGTATCGCCGCAGTAAAATACCTTTACGCCAAGATAAGTAGATACTTCAATGAATTCCGCGAAATGCTCCGTTTTATCATCCAGCATCAACGCTTTTGCGCCGGTTTTCTCTACAAGAGCGGCGAGGTCTGCGGGGTAGAAATCTCCCCCGATAATCAGGGGAAGCATCCCGGCTTCGGCGCATCCGTAGAAGCTGACGAATGCCTCTGCGATGACAGGAAAACGGAGCAGGACGATAGAGTTTAAGTCAAGACGGAGCGCCAGCGCCGCCGCCACCGAACAGACTTCATCGGAGAAGGTAAGGTAATCCAGTTCCCCGCCGTCGTAAATAACGGCCGGGTTAGTTGGCGTTTTACCCGCCCAATGGTGTATCCAACTATGTAGTGTTCGGCACGTCATTGTCCCTATTGACCAATTCCCAGTATTTTGACGACTTCGTCGGCGACCTCGTCGGGGGTCATATCGTCGGTGTGGATTTGTATCGGTATTGCGTCGTAATGCGTTTTGCGCTTCTCTTTCAATCCCTTAATCTTATGCAGCCGTTCCTCGGTGGAATCGCCGCCTATCAAAGGGCGAATACGGGCATGGCGTAGTCGTTTCTCGATGGTCTCGGGAGCGGCTCGCAAACAAATGGGTGTGCCGGTTTCGTCGAATGCGGCGAGGTTTTTCTTATCAATAATGGTACCCCCGCCGGCGGCGATAACCAGGTTTTTCTGCCGCGATAGTTCCTGTGCAAGTTTCTTCTCTTCGTCGCGGAAGCGCGGTTCGCCGAATACGGCGAATATGTCGAATGTAACCTTGTTCATCCGCTTTTCTATCTCCTCGTCCATATCTACCATAGTTCTGTCCAGCCGCTCCGCCAATATATTGGCGACTTCGGTTTTACCCGTGCCGGAAAATCCCACGAGGATAATATTCGCATCCGGATTTTGTAATTTAACCTCCACGCCGTACCCTCCGATTATTAAGGTTTAATTGCTATCTTAACCGCTTCCCGGCTTTCCATAAGTTCGAACGCTTTCGTTAAATCTTCCAGCGGCAGCGTATGGCTTACGATTTTTCTCAATAAGTCGTGATTTTCGAGCATTATGTTAAACGCCCGACGTACCGAGAAAGGCGTGTGATGAAATACGCCGATAATGCTTAGCTCCTGATAATGTATGCGCGCCGTCTCGATAGTCAGCGTACTTCCGGAAGGGCAACCGCCGAACATTATCGCCCGTCCGCCGGGGCGAACCGCCGACAACGCCTGGCTCCATACTTCCGGTTGGCCGACAGCCTCAATGACGACGTCGGCGCCGTCACCGGAACGGCTTTCGCGGCGCACTGCTTCGGCAAGGCCGTCCTCCGGTTTCAGGACAACGTCGGCCCCGAACTCCAGAGCGCGATTCAACCTATCCTGTACGGGGTCAACCGCGATAACCTTTGCGCCGTGCCGCTTCATTAGTACGATGAACATCTCGCCGATAGGGCCGCAGCCGAATAGAACTACGGTATCGCCCTTCTCTACGTTGGATTCCTGATAGCCGTGTATAACGCAGCTCAACGGTTCCAGCAGCGCGGCTACTTCGATCGGCAGGTTAGGCGGCTTGATGTAGGTATTGCGTTCTACGATGCGTTTCGGTATGGTGACGTATTCGGAATATGCGCCGTAAAGGAAAAGTAAATCGGTGCACAGACTATACCTGCCGATATTGCAATAGAAACACTCTCCGCAGGGCGCAGAGTTTGCGCACATCACGATATCGCCTTCCTGGAAATCTTCGACGATGCCCTCGCCCAGCTCCTTAACCGTACCGGTGAACTCATGCCCGAAAGGTATGGGCAGTTTAGCGGCTAGTACGGGGTGGTTGCCCCGTATAAGAGACTTCAGGTCGGAGCCACAAGTTAGGGCGAGCTCTACCTTTACCAGCAGTTCTCCCGGCCCTGGCTCCGGAATCGGAACGTCCTCTATCCGGATATCGCGAATTCCGTATAGTAACGCGCTACGCAAGTATTTATGCTCCCGGTTGTTATCCCTCTTTCAAAGACCAGTCGTAAGGGATATCGTTATCGTAAGGATCAACCCGGTACTCGTCGGGTTTATCGTAATTATATAATTCAGTAGGGCAGTTCATTAAATAAGCACGTTCATCGCCGACGGCTTTAAATCCGTGCATTACACCGGGCGGGATAATAAGGAGTAGGGGATTGCGTTCTCCCATAAATATCTCCATAACCGCGCTCTTTGTCGGCGATTCTTCGCGGCCGTCGTATAGCGCGACCTTGGCCATCCCCGCGACTACCGCGAAATGGTCCGTCTGTACCCGGTGATAATGCCAGGCTTTGACCACGCCGGGATAGGCAACGGTTACGTATACCTGGCCGAATTTCTGGAAGTCCGGATTATCGGAACGTAGTATCTCCATCAACCAGCCGCGCTCGTCCGGAATGCTGCGTAACTGCTCGGCTTTTACGCCCTCAATCGGTCCGCCGTTTACCCCTAATACCATTTATACTCGCTTTCGATGTTTCGTTATTTTGCCAATACCGCAGCCCAGTAACCGACTACGCGGCTCTTGTCGCCGGATACGTCGCCGCTGTTCCTTACGTCAAGCACCTCGGTTCGGGTGAAGCCGCATTCCGCACCGGCAATAAGCGCGGCGCATACTGCGCCGGGGGCGTCTATTTCGCACTCTCCATTTTCGACAGCTTCGTATATTGCGTCGGTGTCGCCGGTCTTGAAAGCGGCGAGGAAAGCGCCGTCCAGTTTAACCGCTTCTTCGTAGGGATGATAATGCGATAAATCGCACGTCGCTACTACCAGTACATCATCCCGGCTTTTTATATATTCTAGCAGATTTTCTGCGAACTTTACAGCCGTTTCCTTATCAGGGTTCCCGAATATGAACGGCGCTATTTTCGCGCCGGGCCAGGTTTTCCTGATAAACGGTAACTGCACTTCAATACCGTGTTCTTCGGCGAACGGGTTGTTATCGCATACACAGATATCGTTTCCCGTCGCAATGGCTTCTATGCTCGATTTGCTTATCTCGATATTGCCCAGCGGCGTCGCGAACTCGTCATAATTCGGATATGCTACCCCGTTAAAAAAACCGTAATGGCTCGGCGATAGGAGTACGATTGTCTCCGGGGTTTGCAGCGAAGCGGCTTTATAGGCGTGCGCGGCGCAGGCTCCGGAATAAACGTATCCGGCGTGGGGTACGAATATTGCGAATACGTCCCCGGCCGGCAGCGGTTCTACGTTGGCCTCTTCAAAGAAACCGTCAAGCATCCCGCCGAGCTCTTGTGGATCGCCGGGATAAAAAGTCCCCGCAACCGCGGTTTCTTTCACGGCGGCGGGGATATTTGGTTTGTCTGTCAATCCGCCTTCCTCTTCGTGGTATGTTTCCGGGGCTTTACCGCAACCCGGAACCTGGGCAATCAGCAGGATGGCGAATATTGCGCGATACATTTCGTATTTTAGAAACTACCGGTCAACTCTATCTTGAAACCGGTGAAGGGCGCTTCTTCGCGGCATACCCCGCTGGAGCAGACGAAACCGCCGCGTTGCGCTCCGTATCCCAGGATTAATTTGCGTCCTTCGCCGATATCCACAAACCCCTCATACCACAGCCACTGATGGACTTTACGGATATCGTTTATACCCGGGCCATATCTCTCGGATACCAGTTCATTGCTGTCCTCATAGCGAACGGTTACCCCTGTAATGGAGCGGAAGGTGTAGCCGATGTCCCAGCGGCGGTCGGTGTAGGTGCGTTCGCTCTGGTGCAGGGTGCGGCTTTCGTATTCGCCTTCAAGCGAGACGGAGTGGTCGTCGAGGAAGCCATAATGGAGTTTACCCCAGGGCCATTTTCGCAATGTTCCGGTCATCAAATTGCCCAGAACGGTATCTACACGAAGCGACGACTCATCCCAGTAGGTATACCCGGCTTCCAAAGTTATATCCAGGGCTTCAATCGGAATGTCGAAGGTTGATTGAGCGTAATACTCCTGTAACTCGGACGTCGCAGTCGAAGTTCCGGATACTTCGGGATCGCTCTCCGATTTGGCGTACCCGCCTTCGACGTATAACTCGTCGAAGGGACGGCTGCCCGCGGTGAACATATAACCTTTCTCGTTACCGCCGTCGTTTAACGATTGCCCGGAATGGGTGACGGTCGGGGGATCGCTGAAGGGATATGCCATGTGGTCGTAATCTTTGTATTGTGCCCCCAGCGAAACGTAGGGTATATAGGCGTTTCCGGCGACGTACAAGCCGGTACCGCCGTTATCGTCAATATCTGCATACGGGTCGTAACCTTCGCGCTGTACATATTCTGCATATACGTCGAAGTAGTCCCAGGAGAAGGAGCCTCCTCCACCCAACATCTGCAGGTCGCGGCCTACGCCTTCATCGTCTATTTCAGCGGAAACGATTTCGCCCTTGAGCGTGACCATCCGGTTCGGCAGGTTTTCGAACAGGCCGAAGGGATAGAGGTTGACCTCCGCGCCGCGCGCTCTATGCGGGTTGTCATGGCCGTCTTCGGTCCAGCTTCCGAACAGGGCGGTTACGTCGGCGAACTCCATAACGTCGGTAGAGGCCATTACGCCATCTACTACATTGTCTTCGTCCAGTGCTGTGTTGTCGAAGGAACGGAAGGCCAGGCCGCGCCCCAGCGTTTTTTCGTAATGGCCGATATACGCGGTGATAGTGTCATCTTTGTAGCGCAGGTATCGCCTGTCTATGACATTGTGTTCGAGCGAGTCCGGCGGGTTGCCGAACTTCAAACGCTTCGGCTGATATAGCTCCGCCCGGATACCGATGGTCGCGTTCATAACGGTTAGCTCGGCGGAAAGGTCGTCCCACATCCATCTCTGGCGGTCTTCGTCCTGCTGAAGATAAGTAGCGGTGTTGGTCCCGATGATATAGACGTTATCGCCGATGTCTATCGCGTTTGCCGAGACAGCCAAAAACAGAAACACCGTTAATGAAGTTAGCTTACGCATATTTCCTCACCTGTTTTAACTTGGACTTTACTAAGTTACCGATTGAAGCAGAACGTAGTCTTATTTGCTATCGCTATTTGCGTCCTCTATTGCTGCTTCCGGTACTGTTTCCTCTTTTTCTTCGTTAGTGGTTAGGGTTTCTATATACGTTACGATTTCCTCTTCCAGCTTCTTCTCGTCGCCTTTGCGGAAACCAAGTTTTTCGTGGATTACCTTGCCCGTGTTGTCGAGAATGAAGGTATAGGGCGTAGCTTGAACCCCGCAAGAAGTTCTCACTTCACCGTCTATGTCTAAGAGAACCGTGAATTTATAATTGTTCGCTTTGATGTGCTTCTTGACGTTACCCACCGTCTTAGAGCTGTCGGTGCTGATGCAGAGCACCTGAAGGCCATCGTCCTTATATTTTTTATATAGCTTATTCAGGTGTACCTGCTCCTCTTTGCACGGGCCGCAATCCGTGTTCCAGAAAGCTATTACTATCGGGCCTTCCCCGAAGAAGTCGCTTAAAGCCACTTCGTTGTTATCCATATCTACGGTGTAGAACTCGGGCAGCGATTTTTCGCCCGACGTGGCCGAAGCCGCCGTAGCGATAACCGCCAATAATATAACAACCTTATACATTTTACGCTCCTTGTTTAATCGCCCGGATAGTTCCGGTTACTTCCTTTGGATTTCCGGGCACCGGATAACGCTTAACCGATATACAACTTTTTCATATCGCGTTTTTCGCTGAAAGCGTCGAATATCGCTTTAGTAACCACGATTGCGGTGAACATAGACGCCAGAATACCGATAGAGAGCGTAACCGCGAAACCGCGTACCGGCCCGGTACCGAAGATAAACAGGGCAACCCCGGCAATCAGCGTCGTTACGTTGGAGTCCAGAATAGTGATAAACGCCCGGCTGTAACCGGAGTCGATAGACGCTTTTACGGTTTTCCCGGCGTGCATCTCCTCGCGTATTCGTTCGTATATCAGGACGTTGGCGTCAATGGCCATCGCCACCGACAGTATCAGCCCGGCGATTCCGGGCAAGGTCAGGGTCGCATTAATTATCACCATTATCCCCATTACGATAATCAGGTTGAGGATTAGGGCGGTATCGGCGACCAGCCCCGCCATGTGATAATATATCGCAACCAATATCATAACGATGATAAAGGCGATGAGCGCCGCTAATACCCCGCTCCGTATAGAGTCGTGTCCCAGCGATGGGCCGACTACCTGCTCTCTAATAAGCCATAACTTCGCGGGGAGCGCGCCCGACCGCAGTACCAGCGCCAGGTCGGAGGCTTCGCGGGTGGTGAAATCGCCCGTAATGTCGCCGCTCTTGGATATGCGCGATTTTATTACCGGGGCCGACTGCACCGTGCCGTCCAGAAGGATAGCCAGGCGGCGTCCGATGCTGCGGCTGGTTACGTCGGCGAAAATCTTGGCGCCTTCGCTGTTCCACTCAAACATTACCGACGGTTTACCGAACTGGTCGTAATCCATCTTGGCATTTTTTAAATACTTACCGGTAATCTGGGTTTCGTCGGTAACCAGGTAAACGGCCCGATACGAATCGCCCAGTTCGCGGTATATCTCGTCGTCATCTGTCTGCACCTGGTTACCGATTGCGATATGGTAACCGGGGGGAGTCATGTTCTTTTCCTCAAGGCTGTCGACGTGCTTCCTGATTCTGTCGTATTTGTCGCTGGTAAAAATGGGGTCCGAACTATATTCGAACTCTAATAACTCGCCCAGCGCGAGGCCGTCGGGGTCGGGAGAAGCCAGGAACATTTTGTCGTAGGCCGCTATAGAGTTGTTCAGTTGGCCCTGTGGCGCGAGGAGCTTGAACTCCAATTCGGCAGTAGTTCCGATGAGTTCTTTGGCGCGGGCCGGTTCGGACATCCCGGGAAGTTTAACGATGATCCGGTTGCGGCCTTCGCTCATTATCTCCGGTTCGGCGACGCCCAGCTCATCAACGCGCTTACGGATGATTTCGACCGTAAGGTTCACCGCGTCATTGAGTTCGGATTCACCCATTCCGGTTTCGTCCACCTCGTAAACCAGGTAAATGCCGCCTTTGAGGTCGAGGCCCAATTTAATCGATTTGTCGGGGAGAACGCGCCCGACCGGGGCTATAGCTGCGGGCAGTTCAAAACCCTGTCCGGTAGGCAGGCCAATCCAGAAGTGATCTTCGTCGTAGTCGTCTTTCCAGTGGTCGTAAAGCCCGAGAGTTGGGCATATATGTATAAAGGCGATAATTACTACGATAAATATAATTACCGCACGAAGTACTTTATTCAAAGGGAGAACCTCCGCTGGGAAATTGGTATATATTCATATTGCTTATTCGATATCTCAAATGAAAAAGCATTATATAGAATAAACTACCCGAAGTCAATTAAAATAGGGAGGTTAGGCCGGATTTCTTGCGCCGATTTACGTAGCAATATGAGTTCGGTTATTATTTCCGCAGGGTTTCGATAGCGTCAATCACGTCAGCGACGCTTATATCGTTTAAACAGCTTATATGCTCGCATTCCGGGAAATAGCCGTCTTTGTAGCACGGGGCACAGGGTTTATTATTATTTATAATTACACTCTGCACTGCCCAGGGCCCGTTGAAAGCGGGGTCAGTGGGGCCGAATATGGCGGCTGTAGGTATACCGGCGGCGGCGGCGAGGTGCATCGGAGCGCTGTCGTTGCCGACAAAAAGCGAGGCGTTTTTTAGCACGCAATAAAATGTCTGGATATCAGCGTTCCAGGGTCTATCCGCCAGGTTAATCATAGGTGTATCGTTAAGCGACATAACGTATCGGTTGAGTTCTCTGTCGCTCGGGCCGCCGCCCAGCACAACCGCGTAATTTCGGTTCAATTCTTCGATTAACCGCCCGTATTTATCCGGCGGCCATCGCTTCCGGGGCATGTTGGTCTTCGGGTTCACCCCGCCGCCGGGAACGACGACGGCGATACCGCGCGGCCCGGGCCGTATCGCGCGAATGATGTTCGCGGTTTTTCGCTCCGACGCTTCGGAAGCAAACATAGCCAAACGCCCGGGTTTATCATTAACGCCAAGCGGCCGAACTAGTTCGTAATACTCCTCAACCTGATGCAGCCCGGGTTCTAACGGGATTTTATATGTATATGCGAAGCCCTCGTCGTCGCGGGCGAAACCTACGCGATGGCGTACTCCACAAGTTGCCAGAAAAAGCGAAAATTCCCAACTGTGGTGGAAGCTGATAATAAGGTTGAACTTGCGTTTCTTGATGCGGCGGCGCAACTTATTCATTTCTAATAGCTTCCCGCCCAGGAAAATGCTTTCGGGGCGAACCCACACCTCGTCGAAATGGGGGGAATCGATTACTACGGGGGCGGCGCTACGCCCGGTCAACAGGGTTATTTTGGCATCGGGCAAGGCGGTACGTAACGAGGCGAAAGCCGGGGACGCCATAAGCAGTTCGCCGGTAGCCCACGTTTTTACGAGAAGGATAGAACGGATTTGCGCTTTCTCCGGGAGCGAGCGGTCTTTATTCCCCCAGAAAAGAGAAGCGGTTTTGATAATCGCTTTTTTTACGTAATGCTTCATTTCTTTCTGATAGTGCGAACGAAGTTTAGTTTAATTATAGTAAGGATGGCTAAATATATAATATTTTTGGCGATTAGTCTATTTATTGTTTTGTCCATAGCGGGATTCGACGACTTAAAATAAAAGCTATATTTTACGTTACCCGGGGTTATATTTAATTGACAAACCGTTATTCTTAAGATAGAATGAAAATAGATAAAGAGTTATACATAAAACTATCTACTTATGGAGGTAGGTAAAAATGCGGTATATCTTAATTTTAACTTTAGCGTTCGTAGTTTCAGCGAGCGCCTACGATCTGAATGACCAACTTATCCAGAGTGAAGGGGATATCACTCAAAACGGTGATTTTTCGGCGATATCGTTTTCGACTGTTGACGGCGCTTATAATAGGTGGGTCGCAGCCGACTACGTACCTGATGCCAACGTATCTTTTAGGGGGTTCGACGCCCATTGGACATACTTCGACGATGACGTTCAGCCCGGAGATATTGATTTCGAATTTTACGAATCAGATTTAAATACTGCGCCGTTTGCTTACGCTTCGGTAGATAATGATGGTATAACCCAAACTAATACCGGATGGGTTTTACCGACATCGGGCTCTATGGTATTTTTCAACGAAATGAACCTGGACTCGGCGGAATTCGTAGATATGAGCAGCGGTAACACATACTGGATAGCTGTCCAGAATGACACTGTCGCTCAAGCCTTCGTGGTCTGTCGCGACGATTACCCGTGGGATATGGGTTGGTGGTATGGCGATGACGCATATTGGATAAATACCTTTAACATGTGGGGGTTTGCAGTAGATTTCTCCATGCGCTTCAGGGGCGGCATTGAAGGCGCTATCGAAAGTGCTAGCATCGGTGAGATCAAAGCTTCGTTTAAATAACCTCACAATTCCGATACGAGATAGAAGCCGGGTATAATATCCCGGCTTCTTTATATAAACCGTATGGTTAAATAAATACTAACCGTATTTTAATATATAAAAACATATAACCAACCGTCCCAATCCGATATGCTCATCTCTACATCGTATTTTGCGGAATATCGAATTCGCTTGACAAAATACGAATGATCTTTTACACTGGTGTTAAGAATATTCTATATTTATTCTTTTAATTATCTTTTTTATAAAAAGGAGGAACTATGTTTCGTAAAATAATATTGATATCTTCGATTATAGCTTTAGGACTAGCTATTTTCGCGGGGTGTTCTAACGATAACGCTGTTATCGATAGTATGCATAGTTATGAGTGGGATTATCTAACTCTTGAAGGAAGAGTTTATTTAGAAGGTGTTCCTTATGAGGGGGCATATGTTGAATATTTAATTAACGGGGAAATGGAAGAATACGATTATACGGACGCTAACGGCTTCTATGGCATATACGAAACGGGCGGACCTACTAAGTCAGAGTTTGCTGTTAGATGTACGGTTCCCGAACCTTTAACGTCACCTAAAACGACGGGATTTGAAAGACCGCCTCATGATCACGAGATTGATTTCTATGTATATTATGATGCAAACTAACACAAATACATGAGCAATATATGTTATGTATATTTACGCATAGACGGATAACCTTAAATCTATAGAGCCGGGAAAAACCCGGCTCTATAATTTTACTTTTAAAAGGTTGTTTAGAAAAAGACGGCCCTAAAGCCGTCTTTTTTTGACCCCAGCGGGATTCGAACCCGCGTCGCCGGCGTGAAAGGCCAGTGTCCTAAACCACTAGACGATGGGGCCGACAAACGAGCGTGTATATAGCATAACGATTCATTATTGTAAAGTAAAATCGTCTTAAACAACCACTATATTCAACTGAAAAGGCGACCATTAGGCCGCCTTTTTCCGTAGTTATCTCAGTATTAATATTCCAACTGCTCCATGGCTAACAAACGCGCCCATTCTTTGTCAACATCTCCCTGCAATGCAGCGATGACGTCGTCGTGTTTGCCGTCAAGGATGTGCTTGAAGCGGCCCTGGCCGGCCAGAAAATCGGTAATAGGCTTCTTTTCCTTGGGCTTGTAGTTAACTTTGTATTTCCCATCTTCCACCTCGTAGAGCGGCCAGAAGCAGGTATCGGCGGCTACCTTGCAGATGCTGATGGAATCTTCCTCTTTTATCCGCCAGCCGCGGTGGCACGGCGATAGAACGTTCAGGAAGGTTGGCCCCGGGATACTCATAGCCTTCTCTACTTTCCGTATAAGGTCTTTCCAGTGGTGGGGCGCGGTCTGCGCCGCGTACGGGATACGATGCGCCGCTAATATAGCCGTTAAGTCTTTACGCTGTTGTGTTTTGCCGGGAACGACTTTACCCGCTGGGGCGGTTGTCGTCGCCGCGCCGCGCGGGGTTGCGCTGGAACGCTGGATACCGGTGTTCATATATCCTTCGTTATCGTAGCAGATATAGAGCATATTGTGGCCGCGCTCCATAGCCCCCGATAATGATTGCAGGCCGATATCATAAGTACCGCCGTCGCCTCCGAACGCGATGAATTTCACGTCCTTTTTGTCCTTAATTTTACCCTGTTTCTTGAGGGATTTATAAGCGGTCTCGACGCCGGATACTGTTGCGGCGGCATTCTCGAAAGCGTTATGGATGTAAGATGTATCCCAGGCGGTGTACGGGAAGATGGTCGTAGCGACTTCGAGACACCCGGTGGCGCAACCGACTACTACCGGATTGTCCACGGCGAACAACACCTGACGGACGACTACCGAAGCGGCGCAACCGGCGCAAAGCCTGTGGCCTCCGGTGAGCCGTTCCTTTTTATGCGTAAGTTCCTTTAAGGTAACCATTTATATTCTCCTGTTTTTTGCGTATTCGTAAAACCCGCTTTAGCGTATATATCGGGTTACTTGCGTACTCCCAGGTAGTCTACGGTTTTCTTGGCGAGCCCGGTTTTTGCGACCTCCAGGCCTTTGGCGAACGCCTGCTCTATCTGGTCCGGCCCGGTATCCCGGCCGCCCAGGCCGTAAATGAAGTTGATAACTTGCGGGCCGTCTTTTTGGCCGTAAAGCGCGCTGCGTAGCTCAGAGAAAGTGGGAGAACCCCAGGCGCCGAAACTCGCAACCCTATCCATTACCACTACGCACTTGCTTTGGCCCAGGGCTTCCAGCAGTTCGAGATGGGGGAAGGGACGGAACACGGTTATCTTCACCAGCCCTACTTTTTGGCCAGCTTCGCGTAGCGTATCAACCACCTCTTTGGCGGTTCCCGCGTTGGAGCCTATGGTGACCAGGATAACGTCGGCGGCGTCAGTGCGGTACTTCTCGATGAAATCGTATTTACGGCCGCTCAATTCCTCGAACTCTTTGAACGTATCTTTGAACACGCCGCGCGCCTCTTCATAGGCATCTAATTGGCCATGCTTATGCTCGAAGTAGAAGTCGTGGAAATCCAGCGGGCCGACCGTTATCGGTTTATCCTCAAGAACGCTGGTAAGCAGGCTGTATTTTGGTTTATATTCGCCAACAAACGATTTGACCGCGTTATCGGGTAGGGTATTTACTATCTCCATCGTATGGCTGATGATGAAGCCGTCTATACCGACCATCGAAGGGAGAAGCACATCGTGGTTTTCCGCGGTTTTCATCGCTATCATCAGCAGGTCGTAACACTCCTGGGCGTTTTCGCCGTATAGCTGAAGCCAACCCGCGTCGCGGCATCCCATCATATCGGAGTGGTCGCAGTGGATATTGATGTTACCCGAAAGCGCCCGGTTCACTATGGTCATCGCTATAGGTAAACGGAGAGACGCCGCGATGTACAATATCTCCCACATCAAGGCCAGTCCGTTGGCGCTGGTGGCGGTCATCGTTCGCGCTCCGCCGGCGGCGGCGCCCACGCAGGCGCTCATCGCGGAGTGCTCCGACTCGACGGTTACCAGTTCGGTACACACTTCGCCGTCGGCGACGTACTGCGCGAAGGTCTGCATAAACTCGGTCGAAGGGGTAATCGGGTACGCGGCGCAAACGTCGGGGTCAATCTGCTTCATCGCGTACGCCCCGGCGTCGTTACCCGTCATAGGTATTTTAATAGGGTCTAATGCCATTTTTTATCTCCTTGAATTAAGCTTCGTCCTTTACCATCTCGATACAGTCCTTGGGGCATTCAACCGCGCAAATTCCGCAGCCCTTGCAATGATCATAATCGAAGCCGATCATGTCCTCGTCCTTGACGATTACCGACGTATCGGGGCAATATATCCAGCAGAACATACAGTTTATGCAGTCCTCTTTGTGTAGTACTGGCTTGAAAGTTCGCCACGAGCCGGTTTCGTATTCGACGGCGTTGCCCGCCTCCAATATCAGACCGGCTATCGGCAGTTCCTTGTAGCCTTTTTTCTCTGTCATTTTCACACCTCGAATATATTCTAGTTTTCCGTGTAGTTGTTGTTCGCCCTGTCGAGCAGCTCCGGGTACACTCCGTCAATGTAGTTGACCATCGAGTTAATGGTCTCAAAATACTCTACCCTGTCCATTACCCGGGTAGGTGTATCTACGTTGAAGTACAAGCGGTTATTCTCGGCGCCGAACTTGGCCTGGTTCATCTCGAAGTTCAGGCCTAATAGCCATTCGTAGAAAGCTATATTAGCGCTATCGGGAATTTTGATTATTTCGACGACGAATACCGTATAGTTTGCGCCAACGCTGACTACTACCACCCAGTCAGAATTATCCCCTTGATAAGGAACCGCCCAGCGTCCCGGATACTCCGGATCAACCGTATAATTGATAACCGTTTCGTCCATAAAGGCTAATAAGTCTTCGGTTAAATCGGCGGCGTAAGATAACTCGGCTAATTCCCGGTCGGTCAACGGGCTAGTATCGGCTCTATCCCAGGCGCCGGACGGTATCGCCCCAAATAAGGCGGCCGTAAGGGCTAATATTGGATATAGAAACCTCATTTACCCGTTCTTCGCTTCCTCGAAAGCCCGGGATATCGCCTTTATATTACCGGCGACGATCTTCGGATTCTTCTTGGAAAACTTCTTGGTAAAGGTAGCTTCTATCCAATCCTGGTCTATCAAACCCGTAGCTTTGACGAAAACCCCCATCATCGGCGAGTTGGGGATATGACGGCCTAACTCTTCGAGCGATATCTTGGTGGCGTCAACGGTCCAGACGCAGCCCGGTGAGACGCCCAGCTTCTCGGCCATCGTCGCGGGATCATCCGGTGTATTGACCAGCACTTTCCCGTCTTTTCTGCATAATCCATCGGTAATGTTAATCGAACCGATAAGCGTCGGGTCCAGTACGATTATTACGTCCGGTTCGGTGATAAAATTATGCAAGCGAATCGGTTCGTCGCTGATACGGGTAAAACCCTGTACCGGCGCTCCGGCGCGCTCCGGGCCGTAATCTGAAAAACCCTGAACGTATTTGCCGCCCTCTATCGCCGCTTCGGCCAACAGTAAAGAAGCGGTTTTAACGCCGTGCCCGCCGCGTCCGTGCAAGCGTATTTCGGTCATATTGGCGCTCAATACATATCCTCCTTATTTCGTAGGTGAGAACACCGACGAATTCTATAAACGTATCTATTTTAGCGTTCAAATAGAAAACGGATAATAACACAGTGATTCCGAAAAATCCAGAATATTGTGAAAAAAAGCGCAAACCGAGCCATTTTAAACTAACGATTTTTCCGTTTGACGTTCAAGAAACCATATCGAACCGAAATATAGTTTGACGTTTACCCCTCTTTCGTATATTATAGTCCATATAGTTTTCGGCTACTAAACAGGAGGATATAGATGTCTATTTCTACAAAAGTTAAGTTATCTTTATTGGCGGGATTAATAGTTTTCGTTGTAACGTCATCGGCGGTTCCGCCCAACCCGTTTGACTACGACGAGAACGGTTTCCATAAAATTACAGGCAACCCGCTCCCGGACTTCCCTGAGTGGTACGATCAACCGGGGACGCTTAACCAACGTTTGGACGGTACAGGTTATGCTGTAGCTGTGCTTATTGAATTTCCCGATCACCTGCATAACGGGTCTCACCCAAAAAGCAATTACGAGGATTTAATTTTCTCCGACGATACGTACCCTACCAAGAGCGTTCGCGATTGGTATCAAGTTAATTCCTACGGGCAATACGACCTCGAAGGAGGAGTCTATGGTTGGTATTCAACCTCGGACAACTATAACTATAATTACAACGACCAAAATTACGGACTATCCTGGGGCGGTAGGGCGGTGGCTTTAAAAGCCGCGGAATTGTCGGACCCCGACGTAGATTACGGCGAATATGACAACGACGGGCCGGACGGCGTACCCAATTCGGGTGATGATGACGGCTATGTGGACCTTTTCTTTGTGTTCCACGCCGGCCCTTGCGGTTCTCAAACCAGTAATGTTAACGATATCTGGTCTCATAAATCGAGTATAAATTACACGACGGACGACCCTTGCGCGAACGGCGGGAATATACGTATTTCGGATTATTCCATCCAACCTGAGGAAAATCCGGATGAATCGATGGTTACTATCGGAGTCGTCTGTCATGAGATGGGGCACGTTCTCGGTTTACCTGACTTATATGATTATTCGCCGGCAACTTACGGTATCGGGTTCTGGGGCGCGATGAGCTACGGTTGTCACGGCGGCGACGGGGTACATCGTTATAGTCCGGTTCATTTTAGCGCATGGTCGAAGGAACAGCTCGGTTGGGTTACACCAACTGAAGTTACCGAAAACCTGAACGATGTTGTCTTCGAGCCGGTTGAGGAGAATCAGGTAATATATAAGGTTTGGCGGGACGGTTCATACGGGCAGGAATACTTCCTGGTAGAAAATCGTCAGCGGTTGGATTTCGACCAGTATTTGACGGGAACCGGGTTGTTAATATGGCATATAGATAATACCTACTATATAGGATGCGATATAGTCGACCTGGAGGAAGCCGACGGCGATGACGACTTAGACCATCGCAACAACAAAGGCGACGACGGCGACCCTTATCCCGGTAGCTCTAGCGCAACCGAGTTCAGCCCCACCAGCTACCCGGATTCCGACGACAATAACGGGTCTCCTACAGGGGTAACGATAGACGATTTCCAAATCAATGGCCTGGATATGACCTGTGACGTTACGATTAGCGGTGTCGGGATTGATGACGACGAAGATGGAGTAATACCCGTAACGTTCGCGCTTTATCCGGTGGTCCCGAATCCGTCGAACGGTACTGCGACGATTTCCTTCGCGTTGCCGGAAACGGCTGACGTTAACTTGAGCATCTACGATATTAAAGGGCGCAAGGTTTCTACTGTCGCCGAAGGAACACTTGATGCCGGCGAATATGATACCGTGATTTCGGGATTGTCGAGCGGGGTATATATCTATAGTTTAACTGCCGGCGATTACGCGGCGGCGGGAAAGATGGTCGTCAAATAAATATTGAGAGCTAGAACTACGGCGCGGTTAATCCCGCGCCGTTCTTAATTCGTCGAAGGGATGGTTTTCTGTGAAAGAAGGCGCAATTAGATATAGAAAAGGACAGTACCCTTTGCTATAATTTAACCGTATGAATATAAACCCTATTATTTATATTGTTCTCGTGATTTCGCTCGTGCTTTTTCCGACGTTAGCGCAGGAAACAACCGGCGATACGGTCTCCGAGGCCGAGGGCGACGCCCTGAAACGCGCTAAAGCCGAAGAGGGCGCGGCTGAGGAAGAGAAAGGCGTATATACCGTAACCGCCGACGAGACCGAGGGTTCCTTCTCCGCCGCCGGGAAGACCATACACGCGATTGGAAACGTGGTGATAACCCACGCTAAAACCACGATAACTTGCAACGAAGCCTGGTCCTACGAAGCGGAGAATCTCTTTACGCTCAAGGGCAATGTCAAGGTCGTGGATACCGAGAAGGATTATATATTAACCAGCGAATATACCGAGTATCACCGCGATACCGAGATCGCCGTAGCTACCAAAGGCCCGGTGCTGACCCTGAAGGGCGACAAAGATATCGTAATAACCTCCGATATTATGCGGATGAATATGAAGACGGAGTACAGCGAAGCGGCCGGTAACTGCGAGGTGAAGAGCGAGGATTTAACCGCGGTGGGCGATACCCTGCATTACTACGGCGGCGAGGAGAACGAGCGAATAATTCTCGATGGGTCGCCGGTGGTCTGGCAGGGCGACAGTCGGCTCGCCGGGCAGTTGATTACGATGTATCTTTCCGGCGACGATATAGACCGGGTGCTGATTGAAGAAGACGCTCACCTGGTGTATTTCGCAAAGGAAAAGGAGAGCGAGGAAGAAGCGGAGTTGAACGAAACGCTCGACGCCGAATTGGGATTGACCAAAGGAGAGGAGACCGCCGTAACCGAGAACGATACGGAGACCGCTGATACGGAGACCGCCGATACGGGTGAGGATAGTATTTTAGATGTTGAAGAGATTGAAGTAACGGACGAGCTAGCCAATGAAACCGATACCGTATATGACGAGGGCGCTATAGTTGAGATGGGGGACGGTGAAGTGTTAGTTGCGGTAGACGAGGACGAAGAAGAGGAGAAGGTCAACGGGAAAGTAGAGGCTATCGGCGACGTAATAGACGCGCTTTTCATAGACGGTGAGATAGATAAAGTAATTGTTGATGGAGACGCGCGCGGTATTTACAGCCCCTACGATGAGTTCGGGGCGTTGACCGGCGAGGAGATGGATACCTCGGGTGATATTATTACGTTGAGCTTCCGCGACGGGGCGGCGCGCAAAATACTGGTTGAGGGGGAAGCGGTCGGGGTATATAATCCCGGCGAAGACGGCGGCCGCGCCGGGTTGACCCGGAGCGAGGGCGATACCATCTCAATATATATTAGCGACAACGATGTCAGGCGAATGGTGGTCTTCGGCTCGGCGCACGGTAGCTACTTCACCGAGGAAGCCGCCGCCGAAGAGGAGGGCCAGGCGGATGCAGCGAAAAGGGACGGCGGCCCTCAAAACGACTGATATTATTTAGGTTATGGATTAATCGGAATAGCATTTCACCTTTAGATAGGAAAATATAATATGGGAACGAAACCGGAAGCGGCAACTGTAGCAGACGAAATCAAAAATACCGAGAAAACCCTGCATACCGAGAACCTGGTCAAGACCTACTCCAAGCGACGGGTGGTCAACGAGGTATCGGTGGATATCAACCCCGGCGAGATTGTGGGGCTGCTGGGGCCAAACGGCGCGGGTAAAACCACGACCTTCTATATGGTCGTCGGCATCATCCGCCCCAACGAAGGCCGGGTGTTTATCGGCAAAGAGGATATAACCAAACTGCCGATGTACAAACGGGCGCGCAAGGGGATACAGTACCTGGCGCAGGAGGCTTCGATTTTCCGCAAACTCACCGTCGAAGAAAACATTATGGCTATTCTCCAAACTCTACCGCTCAAGCGTAATCAGCGCAAGGAGCGCTGCGACGAGTTGCTCGAGGTTATGGGCGTGGCGCATTTGCGTAAGGAGAAGGCCTATACCCTGTCCGGCGGGGAGCGACGCCGTGTCGAGATTGCGCGCGCGCTGACCACGTCGCCGGTCTACCTGCTGCTCGACGAACCGTTCGCCGGGATTGACCCCATCGCTGTCGAGGACATCCAGAACATCGTAACCGACCTGCGCAAGTCCGGGCTGGGGATACTCATCACCGACCACAACGTGCGCGAGACCCTGGAGATTACGGATAGAGCATATATCATGTTCGAGGGCCGGATACTCATCTCCGGAACCGCCGACGAGCTGATAAACGACCCCGAAGCGCGCAAGATATACCTGGGCGAGCGGTTTACGATGTAGATATTTAGTGTTGGAAAGGATATATGCAGTTAAATAATGAGCAATTAGCGTCGTTTATTGATAGATACCGGGTATTTACCGCTAGTATCCACGAAGAGCGCGTATCTGCTTTTGCGGAGGGATTCACGAAATTCGCCGCCGGTTTCAAACCAATTAGGGAAAGCTGGCTCGCTGATCAGAAAGAGAATGCCCCCGAATTTAATATTTTCGAAATTACTAAGGTAGAAACGGATGAAATATGGCATTCACGGTTTCTAGCGGGTCTATTTGACGTTAGGGGAAAACACGGACAGAGGGATTTATTCGTAAATGGCTTTACTGATTTATTGCAAAAGAAGGGCGCAGATATACCTGATGGAATTACGCCATATACCGTAAAAGTTGAGAAACGTGTTGATTCCGCCGATAGAGGTCAGATAGATATAGTCATCGAATTCAAAGGAATTAGTAACTTTGCGGTAATTATCGAGAATAAAATAGGTGCTGGTGACCAACCTCGTCAACTCTTTCGATATTACGAAAACGCTAAAATAATATACGACGATTTTTTACTTGTTTATTTAAGCCCTAAGGGTAAAGAACCTTCAGAAAACTCAATAGATAAAGAAACGCGACAACATCTTAATAAGAAAAATAAACTGATATTACTATCGTATAATGAAGATATATCGGATTGGCTTGGAAAACTAACCGAGGAAATCGATCCAGTTCATTTAAAAGAAACGATAAATATGTACATAAGAACGGTAAAGAGGTTATAAAGATATGGATAAATATCGAGATGAGTTAGCGAAGTTTTTATCCGAACCGGAAAACCTCGAAGTTATTTGGGAATTGTACGATTTGTTTCCAACGAAGGAGGATTTAAGGAGAAAACTATTATTCTCCCTAGCTCCCGAATTCTTACAAGGATTAAGGGAATCGTTGAAAAAGAAGTTTATAGAAGGAAACCATTTAGATTTCGATATTTCATACGCTCCCGACGACGAGTATCCGTGGGTTGTTATAACAAAGGAGACTTGGGATTATTTCAAAATTGCGTTCGAGTTTGGGATACCGGAAAACGATAGTTATTACGGTATTCCCAGAGATATTGAGACTTATCCTTTCCTGAAGCGGAATATTGCAATTGAGGAAAAAGCAGACACGTCGTTTATAGAATTTAAAGGTTATAAACGGTCCGAAGGATGGTTGTATTATTGGATTATTAAAGATTTTACCGGCCTGAATCAATTACAGGAGTTATTACACGGGAATAGGGATCGTATAATCGAAGAATATTCGAATATGCTATTCGATTTCGCAACCGAAAACGAAACCCGAATTGACGAACTTGAAAAGTTCGCTAAATCATTGGATAAAGAAAAACGATAAAGAGGTAATTAGTAAAGGAGGTATTATGAGCACATTTACCGCGTATATAGAGTGGGACAGCGAAACGCAACTTTATATCGGCAGTATTCCCGGTATTCCCGGCGCTTACACTCAAGGGGCAACGCTCGACGAGTTACGGGACAACTTAGCAGAAGTCCTAGAGCTTTGTCTTGAGGAAAACGGGGCGGCTTTCGCAGAGCTTCCAGCTTTTGTGGGAATACAACAAATAGAGGTTGCCCGGTAATGAAATTACCTGTTCTCACTTACAGAAAATTGGATAGGGTATTAGTACGGATTGGTTTCGTTAGAATCCGGCAAAAAGGTAGTCACGTGTTCTATCGACACGAAGATGGTAGGACCGCTACGGTTCCAAAACAAAAAGGAAGAGATATATCAAATCCTTTATTGAAGAAAATACTCAACGATATTGATTTAACGAATGAACAGTTCTATCGACATTTAAAGAAGCGTTAATAAACGAAGCATCTAGAAATCTGTGTAAATCAGTTATATCCGCATTTATCCGTGTGCTGTTATAGTATGGAACTCTCTCAACAAACCAAAATAACCCAGACCACCACGATCAGCGCGAAGCAGCAGCAGTCGCTCAAGCTGCTGGCGATGAACTCGCTCGCCCTGGGCGACGCTATTGAGCAGGAGCTCGAGAGCAACCCAACCCTGGATACGACGGTGGAAGGCTCGGGAGATAGCGTACAAGAGAGAGAGGAGAGCGGCAACCTGACTTCGGAAAGAGCCGATTCGCTGGAGAGCTTTGTCTGGGCGGTGTCCGGCGATAACGCCCCCCGATACTCTCGTTTTAGCGACGCGCCCGACGGCGACGCTTTCTTCGACAACGAAACCGCTCCCGGCGAGAGCTTGAGCGAACATCTGATACGCCAATTGGAGGTTGCCTGCGAGGACGAGGCCACGTTCGAGATAGCTTCCGAAATCGCAACCTCGCTGGACCCGGACGGTTATCTACGGCTATCCGCCGATTTTTTAGCTCGTGAACTGGATGTTGCGGCAGAGCGGGTCGAGGATGTCTTGGCCGGTTGCGTACAAAGCCTGGACCCGCCGGGCGTGGGCGCGCGCGATTTGCGGGAATGTCTTCTTTTACAGTGGCGCGCATCAGAAGATAAACCGCCGCTGGTTGCCGAGATAATCGAAAACCACCTGGAGACGATAGGGAAAATACCGTCGGCACAATTGGCGGAACAACTTACGGTTTCCCCGGACGAGCTAAATGAGGCGTTAACGATAATCCGCAGCTACGAACCGATACCGGGCAGGGCTTACGATGCGACGACGGTGCAGCCTTTGATCCCGGACGTAGAGGTATATCAAATAGAGGGCGAGATTAAAGTCAATATTATCGAGGAAAGTGTCCCGCGGCTGCGCTTAAGCGGTTATTATACGAAAATGTTGGAAGATCCCGCTAACCTCGACGCTAAAACCAAACGCTATTTGACGGAACGTATTCGCGCCGCTGCCTGGTTTATCCGGGCGGTTCACCAGAGAAGGAAGACGTTGGAGAAGGTTACGTGTTCCATATTCGAGAGGCAATACGGTTTCCTGGGCGATGGAGCCGGCGGTTTGAAGCCGTTGACGATGGACGAAGTCGCCGATGAAATCGATATGCACGTGAGCACCGTCTCGCGCGCCGTCGCCGATAAAATTGTTGATACTCCGTACGGTTTGTTCCCCTTGAAGTTTTTCTTTACCGGTGCGCTGAAGGGCGACGGGGGAGAGGTCGCGACGGAAAAGGTTAAATCGCTCATAAACGATATAGTATCAAGCGAGAATTCGGAACGGCCTTTCTCCGACGAGGAGATAGCCGGAAAACTCGAAGAACGAGGCATTAATATAGCGCGGCGCACCGTCGCGAAATACAGAAAACAACTCAAAATACCATCCAAACATGAACGAAAAAAATACCTATGATATCGTAATCATCGGCGCCGGCCCGGCCGGTTATCCGGCGGCGTTACGCGCCGCTCGCCTGGGCGCTCGCGTTGCTATAATAGAGAGAGATTCGCCAGGCGGAACCTGTCTAAATCGCGGTTGTATCCCCACTAAATATCTGGTGAAACAGACCGAAGCGGGCAATCATGATTGGGCTTCCTTGCTTACGGGAAAAGATGAACTGGTAACCGGGTTGGTTAATGGTATACGTTTCTTATGGGATAAGATGGGAGTCGCCGTTTACGAAGGTACCGGACGGATAACGGGACCGGGGAAAGTAGCGGTCGAAGGCTCTGAAACCATCGAATTAACCGCCGAAAAGGGTATACTGTACGCTCCGGGTTCGGTCTCGATGCGTATCCCTGCACTCCCCGTAGACGGCGATATCGTACTTGACAGCGACGATTTGCTGGTGAGGGGGGGCGATTTTGCCAGGTGCGCCGTTATCGGCGCGGGCGCGATTGGGTTGGAGTGGGCGTCTATTTTGGCCAGAACCGGTGTCGAGATTACGGTTATCGAGATGATGCCGCAGGCTCTCCCGGGATTGGACAGCGACGTCGCCAAGCGATTAGTCGCCGCGATGAAGAAAAACGAGATAAAGTTTAAACTCAATACCGCCGTCGAAAGCCTTGATATTATAGGAGATAAGGCGACAGTAAACCTGGGCGAGGGTGTAGTAGATGAGTACGATAAGGTTCTGGTCGCGGTGGGAAGAAGCGCCAATATTGATGATAGGGAATTAAGCAAATTGGGTATCGAAATCGAAAACCGTCGAATTGCTATAAACGATAATATGCGTACTTCTTTATCCGGCGTTTATTCCGCCGGCGACGCCGCCGGAACGGGGCCTATGCTGGCCCATTTGGCTACGAAGCAGGCGCTGGTAGCGGTCGATAACA
>SDBT01003417.1_pt1 | contig 27502 bp, 20 predicted proteins | sample 2277101 | NCBI WGS metagenome assembly SDBT01 (sample SAMN10404973, study PRJNA504765) | marine sediment metagenome | isolation source: marine sediment core GS10_PC15, 103 cmbsf | place: Arctic Ocean: Southern Knipovich Ridge | collected 2010 | reverse complement strand
TAATCTAACTTATCAAAGCTATAAACAACGTTATCTTAAGAAGTTAGAACCCATATTAAAAGAGCAGCGCATTAAGCGCGACTTTTCAGGGATGGTAGAAGAAGTTTTTAACATTATTAGCCAAGAGGTGGCAGTTAGTGTACCTTGTACGTAGTGAAAAAAAAGAAAAAAGATTCTCTTCTCTTCAGAAAAAAAGAAGGTAAGATTAGAAGTGAATTTCACCCATCATTTTACGACGAGCAATCAGTTCTTCTACTACTTCAGGGTTGGCTAAAGTCATAGTATTACCAATATCTTTTTCTTCAGCGACTGCCTTGAGAATCCTGCGCATAATTTTGCCAGAACGAGTTTTAGGAACTGAACCTGAAAACATGATAAGTTCAGGGTAGACAGCAGGACCAGCAATGGTACGTACATGTTTTTGGATTTCTTTTTTAAGATCCTCGCTGGCTTCTTCATCTCTCATAAGGGTGACATAAGCAAAAATAGTAGAACCCTTAATTGGATGAGGAAAAGGAATAACTGCGCTTTCTGCTACTTTAGGATGAGAATTAATGGCTGATTCCACTTCAGCAGATCCAAGACGGTGCCCAGATACTTTGATAACATCATCGGAACGGCCAAGAATGAAATAGTATCCTTCATCATCAACTTTGGCATAATCGCCTGTGAAGTAATGGTTAGGGAATTGAGTGAGGTAAGTACTCACAAATCGTTCATGGTCACCCCAAACCGTCCTCATGAGACCTGGCCAACTTTGGTCATAAGCAAAATAAGCTTGAGTATTTGTATCAGTTATTTTGTTACCTGCTTCGTCTAATAAGACTGGATTAATACCAAAAAACGGAAATGTGCATGACGCGGCTTTCATTGGTGTTACAGCTCCCAGATTTACCATCATGTATGATCCTGTCTCTGTTTGCCAATAGCTATCGACAATAGGTCTCCCTGTTGGTTTTTCACCTGTACCTCCCTTTCCAACAACATCCCAGTACCAGCGCCATTCAGGCCAGTTACAAACCTCACCAACGGTTCCTAGCATTTTAATCTTATCCAAGTTCCATTTTGTAACGTTTTTATCTCCAAGTTTCATGAGAGCTCGGATAGCTGTTGGAGCGGTATAAAAGTGGGTAACACCGAATTTTTCGCATATTTCCCAGAATCGTCCTCCATGTGGCCATGTTGGAACACCTTCGTACATTATGGTAACGGCCCCTAAACTCATAGGGGAATAAATTATTTGAGTATGACCAGTTATCCAACCAATATCAGCAGTACAGTACCATACGTCTCTTGTAGCTGGAGTTGCACCTTTTAAGTCAAATAAACATGAATAATCCCACACATAATAATTGGTTGATACACCGAAGACTAAATAACCTGCAGTGGTGTGAACAACACCTTTAGGTTTGCCAGTTGTTCCACTTGTGTATAGGATGAATAAGATGTCTTCTGCATCCATTGGTTCGCTTTCACATTCAGTTGATTGCTTCTCCATTAGAGCTAAGAAGTCGACATCCTTCTCATATTCGTAAACATCGCCACCAGTAAGCTTAATAACAGCAACTGATTCAATAGAATCACAGGCTTCAATAATACCCTTAAGATTGTTCTTCATGGGCCTATTTTTACCTGCTCGTCTAACTTCATCTGATACAACTAGTATTTTGCATTCAGAATCGTCGATACGATCTTTTACTGATTCTGCTGAAAAACCACCAAAGACGATTGAGTGAATAGCTCCAATACGAGCACAAGCTAACATTACTATTGCGAGAGTGTCAATCATTGGAAGCCAGATACATACTCTGTCACCTTTCTTAATACCTAGTTCTTTCAGAGCATTGGCAGCTCTATTTACTTCATCCATGAGTGATTTATAGGTAAATTTCTTAACGGTGTCATCTTCTCCCATCCAAATGAGAGCAGTTTCATCACCATAACCTTTCTCAACCCATCGATCAATACAGTTATAGGTAACGTTTAATTTTCCACCTACAAACCATTTCCCTACAAACTCGTCTTTTTCACCAGTTGGGGGTTGCCATACCTTTTCATAAGGCGTAAACCAATCAATCTTCTTAGCTTCATCAGCCCAGAAGTCTTCCATATTCTCGACGCTATATTTCCATTTTTCAAAGTAAGCGTTCATATTGGGAATATGACTATTCTCCGCTAACTCAGGTAGCGGGTAATATTTTTTAGATTTTTCTTTCTCAGTTTCTGTAAGCTCTGACATAATATCGCCCAGAAAAATACTCATTCAATTTATTGCGAAATATGATTCCATAGTTTATATTTCGGATAACTATAGAAGCTGTTACAAAGATTATTAAACCTTCATAATCTAATTCTGGAAGGATGAAAATGCAATTAAGAAGTTTATTTCTCATTATGTAATTAATATGTATATCTGAAGAAGAAATGTAAATTCAGTTACGATTGAAATGAAAGGTAGAAAGGTCTAAATTTTTTAGAGATTGCTTATTTAAAATTCAGCGAGATATGTCTAATAGGTTTTTGTATTTCTATTTTCCCTATTTTCCGCTATCACGAATTACTAAATATCAGGTAGGATGTTAGAAGGGGAAAAAAAAGGTTGTGTCTTTAAAGAAGACACCAAAAAAATTATTGGGATACGTTTTTCTTGCGAGATAAATATTCGGTTACTATAGCCAGAGCAAGTGCAAAGAAGGCAAGCAGTCCAAGAAGTGGAAAAACATCTGCGTAATCCATAACTCCAGCTAAAAACGGACCAATAATTCCAGCAACACCATAAGCGGTAAACACAATTCCATAATTACTACCAATGTTTTTGGTTCCAAAGTAGTCCGCAGTAGCTGATGGGAATAAAGCAAAATTACCACCAAAACAGAAGCCTATTAAGGAGGCACCAATTGTTAATAAAAGGATATCTGTTTGAATAGCAAAGAAAAACATAGAAATACCTAGAGTAGCAAACATTAAAATCATTGTAAAGGTTCGACCGAGTCTATCTGAAGCTGCACCCCATACAATTCGACCTGCAGCATTAAATATTGACAAAATTCCTGCAATACTGGCTGCCATTACTGCGTCGATGGTTACATTCTGTGCTTGAACGAAAGATTTTACGTTTCCAATGGTCATTAATCCTGCTGCCGCTGCCATGACAAACATACCCCAAAGTAACCAAAATTCAAGTGTTTTAACCATTTCCGAAGGATTAGCGTCAGTTTTCCCTGTAGGAGTTGATTTTTGAGTTTCAGTAGGATGATAATTTGGTGGTGTCCAATCTTTTGGGGGATTCTTTAGTAGTTGAGCTGATCCGACAACAAGGATTAGATATACAATTCCAAGAATTAAGAAAGCCATTCCTATTTTTCCATCATCAGGAATTAATGCTGTTTCTACTTGAGTAAATACTAGTGCTCCTGCGCCAAAACCTGCAACTGCTATACCAGTTATTAATCCTTTTATATCAGGGAACCATTTCACTAGAGCAGCGATAGGGCATACATATGCGAATCCGATCCCAGCTCCACCAATTACACCATAAGTAAGAGCAATCCATAAGAAAGCCATAAATGAATTATTTGCAAAAAGAATGTCAACTAAGCCTGCTAGTAAATATCCAGCACCAAGAAGAATACCTCCAAGGGTAGCTACTTTAGTTGGGCCAACTTTATCTTGCCATTTTCCAGCAAAGATCATAAATATGGCAAATGAAGCTAATCCTACGCTAAATGGTAATTGTGTGAGTAATTTATCCCATTGATAAGGAGAATTGGAAAATAACGCTGTTTGGAAAATAGTCCAAGCATAAATAGAACCTAGGCACAGTTGGGCTACAATAGCTCCCAACATTACAAGATATCGATTATAAATTTTAGTTTCACTCATAAAGAGGTCACCATATGTGTTGTTATAGTCATAGGTCGTTTTCTATTCGACTAAAGACATGTTGAAAGGAACATCACTGAGCTTTAAATATTTGAAGTTTGTAGATTTGAAATGTAATTATACTAAACCTAGTTTTTGAAAGTCAGATATCAATTTTCCTCTTTCTTCCCATGCATCCCTAACTGCTGATAAATCATCTAAGATCTCATTCGTCAATCTACTGCTATCAGAAAGCATTCCACTTTCGATTGCTTCACTAAACCGCATAATTTTATCATCTAAACGAGCAATTATATCAAGGATAGTTTTTTCTAAAGTATAGATATAATTTAAATCGAATTCTTTAATTACGTTAGAATCAAAGAATGTGCTGATTCCATATTCTGTTTCTTTTATTAAGAACCGAATATCTGAAAAACTCGAAACCAATCTATCCAAATCAGACCAAGTTGTTATCATCTGACTCATCAGTGCTGCTTCTTGAATTTTTTTTACGTCGTCTGAGCAGACTGAAAGTCGTGTTTTAAAGTAGTCTCTGACCGCTTCTTCAGTAAATTTTCGATTGCTTTGTTTCTCATAGCTTAGATATCCACGTATTTCTTTTGCCATCATTTTTCTAGCTTCATTACTTTCAGGATCCAACTTGTGCATTAATGTGACCTCAAAGACTTGATCTAGGACATATCTTCTTCTTCATCGTCAAGAGGAGCTTCGTCTTCTTCATTCATTTCGCCAGGTGTTGGAGCTGTTCTAGTAGACCGATCAAAATCGACTAGTGTATCAATCTGTTGAACAACTCTCTTTAATACCTTTCCAGTTCTGCCACTAGATAAGTAACTCAGTATTACGCTAATTAGTATGAATATCAGCACGATATTGATAATAGCAATAGTCCGAAATTCTGGTTGGCTTAATTCTAAGCTTTGCCGAAGAGCAGGAAACAGAAAGAGATCTAATAGACTTTCTGGTGACATTATAATGTATGAAAAAATAATTACGGCAATAACACGCAAAATCATTGTTGGTATGAAGTGTTTTATCAATGCTGAGATATCAGGTTGGGCTGTTTTCGCTGCTAGTTTTTGATCAGTTAGAGGGTCACTTTGGTTTAAAGTAGCAAGGTAGGATTGAAGTCTCATCATTGATTTAGCGTCAATAGCTGTTTCTCCACTTTTAAACACACGGTGTTCAACCATTTCTCTCAAATAACTTGCTGCTAATAATCCAAATTTGCTGGATTGCATACTTTTCACAGTTTTTTCCTTACTTTTGGCGTCAGATTCTTCAGAAACAGGAACAAATGTTCTAATTCTTTTTAAATGTTCTCGAATTCGTTTTTCTCTTTCGACCATTGGTTCTAAAATATTTAACGTATACGATGTCTGAAAAGCAATTTCTAGTAATAAATATAGCATGAATCCCATAAAAAACAGTGGACTAAATAACATTGTAATCATGTTTGACGAATCAATTACCGTAGAAATCAGTATTTTTTCAGTGAAGATTGCTATGATTATTATGAGCTGAAATCCTAAGAATGAATAAATCGCTAATTTTGTATCACCATTTCTTAGAAATCCTAATCCTGATAAAAGAGTGATTGGCAGAAGAGTTAGAATGGTGGTAGCTCCAATGAAATTCCCAAAATCTTCAACAATGGTGCTGATATCAGTGATAGTTGAATGAGGAAAGAAATTATTTGCAGGATTAATTATTCCCGAAGCTCCAATCAAACTTCCCGTTATTTCTGCCTGATTTGCATTAGCCCCGTCACCAATGATGGGTCCAATAATAGGAATCGATTGTAAAATCCCAGTTAGTTGCATTACAGCGATGAAACTGACTTGAGTAAGTCCAGAAATTGCTTCTTGTGTAAGTATCATAATATATTCGACAATATTAAGAACTTGGATGAAGTCAAACATCGATGAATCAAACACAGGGTCAATTCCGATAAATGAAAATAGAAAAAGCCAAGTGGTTGCCATTACGAATAAAAATAAGTAGATACTTCGAAAGAAAAGCGCTGCTTTTTGTCCTGATGGCATGTTTTTTTACACCGATCCTTTACCTACCTGTTTACCTTTCATGTATGTTTTTATCACATTCGGTAACATATCATCAGGTCCTACGTTAATAATTTCTACACCTAGTCCTCTTAGTCTGTCTTCTACTTGTTTTCTATACCCAAGGTATTCTTCAAAGATTGCTTCTGCAATAGCTCTTTCAGTCGCAGTTAAGTCTGTAAGTTTAGTTTCAAATAGAGGCCCAAATGGGGATATAATTGTAATATTGTTTTTCGTAGATCGTGCACGTTTTGCTGCCTCAGTAAAGATTTCTGAATCAGATGATTCGAGATCTGTTATAAAAACATAGAAAGAAGCTTTTGGTAATCGTTGCATAACATAATCTACTGCTGCTAATGGATCTGATCGGCCCTGAGGTTCAACTAAGGCTAAAATTTCTAATAATTGGAAAAATGATGCCTTACCTCCTCCAGGAGGGAGATAAGATGTTGGTCGATCTGCAAAAGTAATTAATCCAGCGAGATCTTGTCTTTCCTCAGCCATCTTAAGTACTAGCATTGTTGCGCGAATAGCGAAATCTAATTTTGTATTAAAAGGAATACCTGCTCCCATACTACCACTATGATCGAGAAACACGACTAAACGAATATTCTTTTCTGCTTCGAATTCCCTGACCATTAGCTCACCCGTACGACTAAATGCTTTCCAATCAAGAGATTTAAAGGGAGCTCCAGGGTAGTAACGGGTCAAAGAATGAAAATCGTCTCCCATTCCTTTCTGTTTTGTTCTATGTGCACCAAACATTTTACCCTGTTGACGGCGTTTACTTAGTGCATCCATTCTTCTGATATCTTCGTAGGATGGGTAGCAAAGAACTTCTGTATAGAAGTGACGTATATCTTCCTCAAAAAAGAATCCTAATCGATCGTGAATAATGACTTTTACAGGTCCAATACGATAAACACCGCGGGTACTTACTTTAATGATATAGGAGAATTCTTTTTTTTCTTTTCCTGCAAGTTGAGTAATAATAAAATTCTCACCCAAAACAATTTCGAACATATCAGGAATTGCGTCGTAGATCTCTAAAAAGTCCATTCGACGTTTACCTGTATTTTCGATCTTAACAGTAACATGAATATATTCTCCTGCGAAAGCTTTTTCACGGTCTACAGTGCGTATAACACGAATAAGAGATGCATTTGCGGACATTCGAAAGAATGGTAATCCGATGACACTTGCTATTAGTAACAATGTTCCTAGAAACATTCCATAATCAACGATAGGAGAACTGTTCAAAATTTCAAAAACTTGAAAGATGCCTAAATCCATAGTTCCATTTCCGCTTTCAGGGGTAGATTCTACGCCTGATGTCAGACCTTGGCCAAACAAAATAGGGAGCATTGTCGTAACTGTCCCTATTCCCTTCGCACTTAGCCCTATGGAAAGAAGTAATATACCGCCAATTGCTATAAAAGCTCCACGTGATGAAAGCATTCAAATGTACACCTATTGAGTTACTTTTGGAATCATATTAGATACTATAATGTGTATTTCTAATCTTCTTCATAAACTTCTTCAACGTACTCTTCATATGCCACTTCTTCTTCAACTGGATCGACTGGAATATTTATGTTATCCCGAATATCTTCTGCAATTCTTATCTGTGTAATTCCTTCTAATTCAGCTTCAGGCTTTAGAATGAGACGATGGTGAACAATATGAGGAATCATCAAGAGAACATCATCTGGAATAACGAAGTCACGTCCATGGATTGCTGCTCGCGCCTTGCCTGAAATTAAGAGACTCTCGCTTCCACGGGGAGAACATCCTAATATTAATCGTGGATCAGTTCTAGTAGCAACAGTGATATCACGAATCAGTTCTAGTATTTCTGGACAAACATAAACACGCTTTACTACCTTTGTCATTGCGACGATAGTCTGGGGGGAGACCACTTGATTGACTACTGCTGGAACGGGTTCATTTTTGAATTTAATAATTCGTAATTCATCATCAGGAGGTGAATGATTAATTATTACTTTTACCAAAAACCGATCCAATTGGGCTTCAGGGAGGGGGTATGTTCCTTCTTGTTCAACTGGATTAGCTGTAGCTAAAACTACAAATGGCTTATCAAGTTTGTGTGTTTCTCCTTCAATCGTTACCTGGCCCTCTCCCATCGCTTCAAGCATGGCTGATTGCGTTTTTGGTGGAGCACGATTAACTTCGTCAGCTAGAATAACATTTCCGAAAATGGGTCCTTTCCTTAGCCGAAATGTTCCTGTTTTTGGATTAAATATATTTGTACCAACAATGTCAGAGGGAAGCATATCAGGAGTAAATTGTATCCTGCTGAAATCTGTACCCAAGCATTTAGAGAAGGCGGTTGCCATGTAAGTTTTTCCAATACCAGGTACACCCTCTAAATAGACGTGTTTGCCAACTAATATCGCGATCCAGAGCATTTCAAAGATTTCGGTCCTTCCAATGTAGACTTTTCTAATTTCAGCCATAATTTGTTGATATGCTCTTGCGATATCGCTAACTTCTAACATTTCATCCGTTATTTCATCGCTAGTGAAATCTTTACCTTTTACATCGGTTTTGCTCATTTCTTCCACTTCTAATCTTATTTTTTTATCATAAGTTATTTGTTTGATTAAGTAATTTCAATTCCTATATTTTTCAAAAACAGATAATGACTAAGAAACTCGTCTTCGGTTATGAATGCTCGATTGTCAATTATCTGTTCAATTATTGTAAGTCCTTCAATGATGTTATTATGAGTGAACTGACCGGGAAATTCGTTTACTAGATATGTGGCAATTATTTCTGGGGAAAGTTCTACTTCTGGACTGTATCGTTTTATAATATTACGTTTCAGACGACGATATATTAATTCTAAACCACGAGAATATTGACGATATTCAAGGAACCATCTCATTTTCACTGCAAAGAAGCTTCGCCCATAATAGCGCTCAACACGAGTTAGTAGTAAAGGTTTGGCTTGTGTTCGCTTTGGCATAAACCTTCTTGATAAAATAATTGCAATAATAGGCAGTCCTCCTGCGAATAACGGAAACATTGTAATCATGTCTAGAAACTTTAAATAAAGACTTAAAGGTAAAATAGGGGACAGGGGGTGATTTGCAAGATGGCCTTCATCAAAAATAACTGTTTGCCCAACTCGCTCTTTCATTATCATATTAACAACATTTTCTGCAAAAACTTTGTTATCATAAAGGTTCGAATTTGGATATTTGTCAGTGTTTACGTACTGATTAATAAAAATTGAAGGATCAGAACATAATATTATTTGTCCTCCAAGAGGAAACGGGAAGTAAACAAAAACTGGGAAACCTACATTCGGATTTCCCCATTCATCAAGATCAGGTTCTATGTTGTTGACATTATCTTTAGCTGTATTAATATCGGATTCTAACCAGGCTTGAGAGCTACTATACAAAACTGCGATCTGTAAGCTAAAAGAAAAGTCAGGAACGGATGCTCCTAATTCTAGTTCACTAAAGGCTTGGGAGGCTGAAGCTGGAAATTCACCCATTGGAACCCATTTTGTGATGTAAGCAGTATTATCTGGATCAGTAGAGATTGATGTATTTGGGTACCGAACTTTCATTGAAATAATGGAGGCGAAATTACCGATGACTCCATTCCCACTTAGACCAGTAGTAAAATCTGAAACCCAAGGAGCGGGCATTCTGTAATTAGTACCTGATGTTGTACCTGAGGAACTAGGACTATGAAATATAGGAGTTAAAGGAGTATCATTATAACTTCCTTGATCTACAAGGAGACTACCATTGATGGCAATTCCAGCAATAGGAAATTGAAAAGAAGCATCACTTCCACTAGTATTAGTATCCATTCCTAAAGGATTCACTCCTTCTGCCTCTTCGCCTCCAAAAGCACCACTAAAAGCATCCATACCTAAATCAATTTGGGATAGAAAGCCTAAGAATATTGAAAAAACTCCTAGAATGTCATTTGCGGTACCAAAATCATCCGCAATTATTACTCTACCACCATTTATTGCATACATTAGAATAGCTAAGGATTCTGTAAAATCATAATGAACTGCGGGCCCTAGAATAACTAAAGAACCTTGACTATCGTTCATGTCTGATGCATTCAATCGATTCAGTATATTGCTACTTCCAACGATAGTTGAAATTTGTCCTTCATTGGCATGATCTTTAAACATATCTTTGAATGTACTAGCACCATTCCATCCTTCATTATAAATTGAGAAATTCGTTCTATTTATTGTCCCTCCTGGAATGAATCCAAGTACAGCGGCAGCCAAAAAAGGATAGCTCATGAAAATCGCTACGATTATAATGACGGCTGTATTTCGATTGATCTCTGCCATAACATCTCACATATTACTTGATTCTACAGTATCTCATTTCATTCTCAGAAAAATTCATTATTCAATCATTCAACATCTTCAGAAATTTCGCCAACTGAGGTTGCTATTTGAAGAAATTGGTGTAATCCAGATAAACCATCTTTGAATTCTTGCGTTGTAAGAGGAGTTTGACCATAACGTGCTTTTTCAAATACCATGACGATTGCATTTATTGCGCCAGGGTCCAGATCACCTCGGTTCATCAATTTCACACCTAATTGTCGTGCTGACTCATTTGGTGCTCGGCTAACACCGAGGAATCCTTCAGAGGCAAGAATCATGGTTTGCCACATTAAAACCGATGCTTCTCTGAACATTTGTTGTCGATGTAGTTGCCGAATTTGGACAAGACGTTGTTCGATTTCTTGTTCAATTATTGTTTTTTTGACTCCACCTACTCCAAGTGCGCCTATGATCTGTTCTCGGAAATAATAGAGCAAAAATGCTCCAGCTATTATAGCGCCTCCAGTTATAAGTAAAAGTGGTGTTGGTATTGAAATACCTTGAGCAAAAAAACTACTTCCTATCATTGCCATTTTTTTCACCTTATTGAAATTACTCAGTTCTTTTCTTCCTTAGATTATGAGGGTTTCCATTTAATAATAATAATAATTTTCTTTATACATATTTTCCCTTTTTATATCATTTGATTTATTTTCTATCTTTTAGGAGGCAATACTATGGTTTCATTGTTTTAAACCGTTCGTACAGTGCGGCAATCCCAATGCCTCCTCCTAATGCTAATAAATTAAAAACAACAAATTCGATAAGATTAACAGAGCCGAATCCACCTTCTCCTGAAGGAGTTTCAGTTGTTGTGGTATTCTCGGGAGTGGTTGTAGTAGTTTCTGCAAGAAATCCAATTGTTATCGTCCTAGTTTGAGTTTGTTGGACGTTACTTGTTTTATCATACACTGTCGCTCTGATAAAGTAATAACCTTCTTCTAATACCGAAATATCAAGTGTTAACGTTGAAGAGTCATTTGTCATGTCAACTCTGCTATCATTAGCGAAAATTGTTTCTAGAACCGTAAATTGGGAGTTAACATCCTCTACTATTTCATAAACTAATGTTGAGGTTTGAATTCCAGTTTGATCGATATCATTAAACGTTACATTTATTACTAGCTCATTATTTACCTGTGGATCAATTTTCTTTATTAATGGATTGGGGTTAGTTAATTGATTCAAAATACCAGTAACGACTAAGTTCGGATTGAGATTATCTACCTTTACATCAATCACAGTTTGAAATGTGTTTCCAACATTATCACTTAAGCTTATATCTATCTTCCAATCCTCAGATGTATTGAATGGTTCGATACGTGAGTGATCATCAGGATTAAAAAGATTCCAATTATAGGAATAACTAGTACCAACAATTGTCAATTGATCCCCTGGAACTGTATCCTTAGTTGTTAAATTGCTAAATTGGATGGAAAGACTAATAGAAGTTCCATTCACCCCGCTATTATTAATAGCAGAAGCTGAATCAGTTATTGTTCCATAAATTAGTGCGTAACCGTCCGAAGTAACGCTCACGTAATCATTTATCTTGTCAACAACTATTGTAGCTGATGGATCAAAGATATCTACATTAAAATCAAAGTTGATTGTTGTAAAAGTATTGGTGGCGTTATCAGAGGCAGTAATATTAATTCTGAAGGTTTTTTCAACAAGAAGTTCTGTAATCCATTGATAAGTATAATTATTAGTTCCAGGAATACGAGTCATGGTGTAATTATTTTCATTAATAGAGATAATAATTGAGGAATAGTTAAGGCCTGTAGATATATATCCTGCATCTGTTAAATTATTCGGATCAATAATCGTTACGTTAATCATAGTAATTCCATTCGGCGGTAGAATGCCGGTTGTTATCAATTCAATTGGACTAGTAACTGTGATTCGAGGATCTGTAGTATCATACACCTCCCAAACGAAAGTAATAATAATGGTATCCGCTAATGCAGTCCCATTGTCCAGAATGTGATAAAATTTCCATTCCCAAGTCATATTATCCCATTCTGTAAAGGTATAACTAAGATTAAAGAGTCCTATACCATCTGTTGTGATCCTTTCAGTTGTAATTGTAGTTGTATTCTCCCAAGAAAGCTTAATTTCTTTATTATCTAGAGGTCTTGATGAATTGTCCTGTAAAATGCCTGAAATAAAAAGAGTCCTATTAACAACCCCTTTAATAACATAAACACTCCCATTGCTCATAGAAATATCATAAATGCTACTATTTGGGAGGTCAAATCGTAAAGGAACAATTTGATATCCCTGATATATGTTTAACAATATTTGATTATAGTTAATACGATAATGGATTAGTTGGGCGTCCATTGTAATGTTTAATCTGATGTAGATAGAATCTCCAGTATAATCTGATGGGATACTATAGTCTAAAGAATAATTTCCTTCTGCAGTTGGATTTCCTATAACTTGGGTTCCCACTTCATGGGTAGAGTTCCAGCCAATAATGCGAATATTACCATCCAATTCACTTGAGTTAATACCTATACCCTGATCGTCCTTTAAAGTTCCTAAACCAGTAATAAGTTCACCTATAAACACTGTACTTCCATTAAAATTAGTAATATTATAGTCAGATAAGTCTATTGTTGTCATTACACGAATGTTGGTGATTGCTTCACGATCCTCCTGGGGGTCAGGAGAAGTAGTATCCCAAGCATAAATAGTAACATCTTGTAAAGGTGTCCAACTTGGTAAATTTACATTTTCAGAGAACTTACCCTCTCCATCCGTTGTAGTACTTATCAAATTCTGAGTGTAGGGGTTAGATTTCAAGGTATAATTAAAGGAAATCATAATAGATCTACCTACTACAGGATCTTGGGTTATATCTTTATAGGTACCAGATAAATTAATGGTAGTAGAAACTCGGTAGACCTCATAATAGTTCGATGTTAAATTTAATCCTTCATCGGAATGAATTGGGTCTAAAACTTCTCCTAAAGGAATAAACGTCTTAATTCGATCTATATTTTTCAATCTAAATAATTGATCCTCAATTGATAAACCTAGAGGATCAGAGCCATTGACCCATATTCCTGCAAGTTTTCCTATGGGAACCGAAGGATGGGTGAGATTATAGGTTAAACCTTGAGCATCGCCAAAATGAGCTGTCGCTGTAATTTTATAATAAACATCTTCAGGAGAAGATCCAGTTGTGTTTGTTTGGATGATAAAAATAGCACTACTACTAGCTGAATCTTGGTACTCGGCAGGTGTAACAGTCATATGCCATGTTGAGGGAGCCGTATCATTTATCTCTATAGAAATATTCACATCATCAATATTTGGGCTGATGGTACCACCCCCGCTATAAATGAGTCTTAAATCAAATTGAATTTGAATTGATTCTCCTTGCCCTATTCGGGTTGCGTTGGGATTATTCCCTGCAGGTGCAAAAATATCACCAATGAAATGCTGTGAAGCAACATAAATAGGTGCTTGTGTATCAGCAAAGGAACCATTTGAACGAAAACTCACCCCTAGAGGTTTATCACCAACATGCCATTTATCAAGCGAATCATTTTCAAAATCTGCAATAGCGTTCAATTGGATAGTTAAACTTTTTGGAGTAGATGGAGATGTACTTAAAACGATGGTAATTAACCCTAAGGTACTAGTGTTGTAATAATTTGTTCTATCTAGAGGATTATTAACAATATTAAGTATAGATATCGTTACCCCAGTATAACTAGATGCTAATGAGATATTTACTGGAACATCACTTAATCCTGTTCCACCGATTACTTCTTGGACTTTAAAAGTAACTTCAAGCGCGTCCCCGCGACGAATTGTGATATCGTTCGAATTGGCAGTGCTATGACTGGTTTCATTTGTTTCTGAAAACACAATATCACAAAAAGTGAATCCAGAGTTAATAAATAAAGTAGTATCTTGATGAGTAAGCCAAGTTTGATTAAATTCTGCAAGGCTTCCTGTACCAGCATTCATATTTCCAATCCAGCGTGCTTGAGAATCGTGTTCAAAATCCGCTATCACATTAAGAGTGATAGTTTGAGTAGTTTCGGGAGTAGTGAGGAGAGTAGTCACAACAATAACTCCAATGAGACCAGATGGGCCAGTGAATCGATGACTTCCATTATAATCTAAATAACCAGGAGCAAATTCTAAGGATACCCCAGGGATAGAATTCTCTAATGTGAAATTTATTGGTACTCCATAGAAATTTTCGCTGGGATCAATACTTGACTGTACTTCAAATTCAATAAGAGAGGCATCCCCAGGCCGAATAGTGCTGTCATTTGTAATACTAAAAACGATTTCTCCAACCCAAAAATCAGGATTTATGCTTATTGACTGGGATTCTGTGTCTATCCATCCAGGAAACGTAGGATAAGTAGAATTTTGCATAAAACGATGAGGTTGATTATTTGATCCAAAAGTAGGTGGATATTGCGGTGTAAGGTCAATCTGGACATCAGCAAAAACTTCGATATCTTGTACAATATCTTGATATAAAATAGGAAATTCTGCTGTTATATTGAACTTGATAAATCCATTTGAGTCGGTGAGGGCCCAATCAGCGGAACCATTATTCGAATAACCATCAGCTATACTTAGCGTAACCCCTCCTGATGGAGGAACAGTGAATGTTGCGTTAACAGGGATATTTTCAGGGTTATACACACCTCCGTAGGCATAATTCGCTTGCAGCTGGAAAGTTACAATCGTAATATTAAAATTAGGTGGATCTAAGGATGGATTTTGATTTGTTGCATTAATAAAATTGACATTCACAGTATCCATTTCATTTTGGATAGTGAAATTTGTAGTTGATTTATGGTGGTTGGAACCTGGACTTTCATCATAATTCTGAGTAAAGTAAGGTGTGCCATCAAAATTCGCTGTTATCAAGAAATAATAGTTATCTTCAGCTGCAGTTGAATAATTGGTGTTTACGATTAATCTCAGTTCGCCTTGATTATCTGTCATTGTTTCAGGGTTATTTGTTGTAATATTTCGTAAGTAATAACTAAATCCGCTAATACCTGTGTTATTAACGATTGGTGAATTATCTGATTTTAGCCGTAGCTCCACGGAAACGGAAACATTATCAACATCAATATCTTCTGCATCGGCGTAAAGAATCGTGCTTGCATTACCTCCTTGACGGAAGGTTGAATCTCCACTCTGGGGGTTCGTTAAATCTAATGGAGCTGAAATTGTAGCAAATCCGCTGAGAGTGAAATTGTCTGTAAAATAAAATTCATCAATGTTTTCAATTTTGGCTGAGGTATTCGAACTACCTCCAGGGTAATATTGATATATGGAAACATCCTCTCCTGCTGAAATTCCAAATGTACTCAGAAGAGTCGACATATCTGGTATTGTATAACTGAAGTTTATCCATCCATCATCATTTCGATCAACAATTGCTGGAGCAGAATCAGGATTTGATGGGTTATATGTGTAATTTGTTACTTCTGTACCAATCAAGTATGCAGCATTTGTTGGATCTATTTCATCCTGTTTGACTAAGTAAATTTTTATTTCTTGTGCAATTATTCGAAAATTACCAAATTCTGGAATAATGAATTCGTTTCGGATCCACAATGTTGTTCTTGGAGTAACAATTGCTGGTTCATTCACGATCTCACTAATGCTTTGTTTTAGATTATCTGTTGGATGAAAAATTATACCCGTTTGTGGTGGATTACTTTCTTTTCTAAGAGGAGCCACACAGTAGTTCTTTGCTGGTAAAATAGAAGAATTTTTATCATTTATTAGGACGTTTTGCATATTTCCTTGATCTAGAAAAGCGAATAATGAAATTATTATGAAAAGTGCAGTCAATATACTTAGATTGTTCTTCATAGGTATTTCCACCACTATACGAGTTATTGATAATTAATTCGATTTATGAATTGCCTTGTAATTAGTATTTATTGATAGGGGAATTATAATCTTCAAGTGAATAATCATGGTTAATTAGGTTTTCATGTAGTAGAGGTTCTTTATTTATATAACCATTCATATTTTAGTATGAAAAAAACAATTTAAATAAGCTATAACATCCGATTTTAATTCTTAGATTGATATGTTTTCGATTTTACTTTATTTTATGAAGAGAAAATTATTATTTAACCTCTTTCTAATTCCATTTTAGTATTATAAGCCTTTAAGTGAGATTTTTAAAATTCCTAGGAAAAGGTAATTTAATAATGTTGTAAACAACGACCTCAATTAATATCTGAACTCAATTTTCCAGTGGAGATATTCAGCATGCCATTTTTCAAGGGAAGTAAGGTAAAAAGAGGACAAGAGGATTTTGACCAAGGAATGGCCTTATACGAGTCACAGCGCTATGATGAAGCATCAGAGTCCTTTAAAAGATCGTCTAAATCCTTCTCAGGAGCAGATCAAAAGAAATTAAGTAAACGAGCAGACGCTTTTCTACATTGTAGTCAAGGGTACATCCATATGCTTGATATGAATTTTCTTGAAGCAATTAGAAATTTTGGGAAAGCTAATGTCACTTTTTCAACAGAGGGTTTTTCAGAGGAAGCTAAGCAAGCTCGGACAATACAAGCTCAAACTCAAGGGGAATTAGCAAAGGTTAAAGCCAAAGAAGGGGAGTTTATTGAATCAGCTCGCTTATTCGAATCTGCAGGAGCACTTTATGCAACAACTGGGAAGGATTCTGAAGCTGCACGAGCTCGTGCACGGTCTTTTGTCCAACGAGCTGCTGCAATGGAATCGGATTTTGATAAAGCTTACTATTTGGAAAAAGCTGTTGAAGAATTCAAGAAGGGTAGAGAAGATCCAACTAGATATGAAGCACATGCGTTGTATCGGCGCGCGAAAGCTTTAATTTCCGCAAGAGAGAATGTTAAAGAAGTAATAGATCTTTTAGCTCGAGCTCATGAAAAATATCGAATAACTGGAAACACCTCTCAGACAGAAAAAGTTAAGCTTTTATTGAAAGATTTAACAGAACAAGTTAAAACACGTCCATCTGAATTTGGGATGTAATAGCGAAGTTGCTTTAAATCTTGTATTTTACAATTCAATTGTAATATCCAGCCGATGATGAAAGCTATAAATGATACGAAGGTTTCCGATGATGAACGATGAGCGGTCTGAGGCTCTGGACACTCTAAAGTGTATATAAAGTCAATAGATTAGGTTGAAGGAATTACATTCATGCAAGTTACAGTTTTTTCTTTAAAGAATTTTCCTTTGATCAATCCTGGAGATAATCTTCCAAAAATAATAGCAAATAGATTACAAGAAATTGATCTCCTTAACAATGATATCATTGTTGTAGCTCATACCATAGTCTCGAAAGCAGAGAATAATGTATATGATCTAAATGATATCAAACCCTCTTCTTTTGCCAAGCATATTGGAAGGGTTCAAGAAAAGGATCCCCGAAAAATTGAAGTTATTCTTAACGAAAGTAGTGAAATTGTTAGAATGGATGAGAGAGTCCTAATTACTTCAACAAAACATGGATTTATTTGTGCAAATAGTGGTATTGATAAATCTAATACACCTGGTGACACTATTATTTCTCTTCCAGATGATCCTGATTTTTCAGCTCGACAAATAAGGAACGAGATCCTTGATCAATTAGGAAAAAATGTCGCTGTTATAATATCAGATACTTTTGGTAGACCTCTGAGAGTAGGTACAGTGAATTTTGCAATTGGAATTGCTGGAATTAGTCCAATTGAGGATATTAGAGGTCAACACGATCTTTTTGGATATGAATTAAAATCAACCATTATAGCTCGGGTAGATGAGATAGCTGCTGCAGCAGGTTTGGTAATGGGTCAAGCTGATGAGGGAACTCCTGTAATTGTGGTTCGTGGGGTTAAATATACTCAAATCGATGGTTCTGCAATAGACTTGATAAGAGATCGGCAAACAGACGTTTTTCGTTAGAAGTCTTATGAGCAACCTTTACGATGTTTTAGAATTGATTCGATTATTTATACAAAGAAAATAGTTGAAAAGGTTTCTAAAATGCCTTTATTATTGAATTAGATAATTTTCTCTTAAGATACATAGTAAAATATATGAAATGTCATTCGATTAGTTCACCAGCAGATAGATGATCGATGATCGTAAATCTAAGGTCAGATCTTATCTTATGCGCCGATAGTCTAGATAAATTAGGGTGAAACCTAATTTAAGACAATCTGGTAGGACTCCAGCCTCCCATGATAGTTATTATCGGAGAAAGCTGGTGACCCGGGTTCAAATGTTAGTCTCAATGGAGATCTACTGAAAATCCCGGTCGGCGCATTTTTAACAGATGAAAATAACTTGATGATAGATGACAATCCGTATAAAATTTCTCGGATCACTCCAGTACGATTTGAAACAAAGTAATTATTTGTTTCAAGCAAAACAAGAAACAACTATAAGAGACGTGGTATCTGAACTTACAAAAAATACCCAATTCACAGAACTGAAGACTTTCTTTACGGAGGATTTGGAAACTAAGCGATCAATCTTAATATTCCATAATGATCAAGAGATTTCAGCCTTAGAGGGTATGACAACAAGAGTAAAACCAAAAGATACCTTATCGTTTATCCCTGTAATCCATGGGGGATAAAAGTTCACTATAATTGTCAAGAAAATCCTGTGTGTGTTAAAAAATGGAAATGAATCTAAAAGGAAGTTCGTTATTAACGTTAAAAGACCTTTCTAAAGAAGAAATTCGCTTTTTACTAGACGAAGCATTAGAATTTAAGAAAAATAGGGCTGATTATATCCAGAAAGAACTATTAAAGGGAAAAACCTTAGGAATGATTTTCCAAAAACGATCGACGAGGACTCGTGTTTCGACTGAAACAGCGATGGTCGAATTAGGCGGTCATGCTTTATTTTTAGGAAAGGATGATATTCAATTAGGTGCTAATGAGTCATTGCATGATACTGCTAAAGTATTAGGCCGAATGGTATCAGGAATTCTCGCGAGAGTATTTGATCATGAAGATGTAGAAACTTTAGCAAAATTCTCTGGTATTCCCATAATAAATGCTCTTTCAAATAAATATCATCCATTACAAGGTTTAGCAGATGTTATGACTATTGAGGAACATCTAGGAAAACTCAATGGTGTAAAAATGGCTTGGATAGGAGATGGAAATAATGTGTGTCATTCTTTAATGATTATTTCAATTAAGATGGGAATGGAAATGCATGTTGCTACTCCTGAAGGTTTTGAACCAGATCCTGAAGTTTTTAATTACTGTCAGTCTAATTCTTCGTTTCCAGATCAGATTAAATTATCTAATGATCCTATTTTGGCTGCAACAGAAGCAAATGTAGTAGTGACCGATACATTTGTATCTATGGGTCAGGAATCTGAGAAGAAAGAGAAATTACTTAAGTTTAATGGTTTTCAAGTTACTGAAGAGCTAGTTAAACACGCTGCAGGCGATTATATCTTTATGCATTGCCTCCCTCGTCATAAAGAGGAGGTTACTGATGAAGTAATTTATAGCAATAACTCTGTTGTTTTTGATGAAGCTGAAAACCGTTTACATACGGTAGCAGCTGTTTTGAAGAATGTTATGTGATCCCCATTATGATAAATCGGAGAGATAATATTTATATGAAAATTATTTGTTATAAATTCAAACTTATATTGAGATAATGAAAGAGGCTATATTCGTGGTAGTAACACCTATATGTAATTTTTGTGCTAATACTGGCGTTCTATGTAAGAAATGTAAACAAAAACTTCGTAAAGGGAAAATTACAGATTTAGAAGTTATGGTTTCCAAAGCATTTGCAAAAGCAGACCAAAAATTTCCAAAAATTATGCAAAATGTTGTCTTAGATCGTGCACATCGTTTAAATAGTTCTACTGTTCTTTTGACCCGTAATGGCGAAGTTATATTGGAAAATGAAGAATTAAAATATTTCATTGAGACAGAAATCAGAAATCCAGTCGAAATTGTAGAGAGAAAATCTGATACAAGGAAAACGTTTGCCGAGTTTTTCTCTCCTCTTGATATAGTAGAAATTGATCAGATTTTTGTCCCTCCAGAAGGAGATATTGAACTTAAAATAACTTTGAGAGGAGATCCAGAGTTACTTCGCTTTCCGATAGAGCAATTAAGACAGATTGCAGAATTAATTTCGAAAAATCCTGTACGGTTAGAAATTCAAGAATAAAACACTAGATTTGCAGTATTTGCGTGAATATTCCCCAGAGGGATACATTAAATATTAGTAGAGTACCTTGTATTATACATATCACACCGATAGTGACAGAGATAATGGGTGAAGAGAGAATCTCAGCGATTAGGAGATATAAATCTTCAAATATCTTAATTGCACCAAAAATCATGAAAAAGATCAGAACGAATACAAAGGATAGTAATTTTATTGATTCAGCTCCAAGAAACACAAGTATGCCTGCACCGAGTAAACCAATTGCTAAGGAGATAAAAGTACCAAATCTAAAGTCCTTAATTGGTCTTAAAATTAATACTATACCCAGAATTCCTAAACAAACAACAGTAAATATATCGAAAGTAGGATAATCACTAACTGATGACTTTGAAATTAAATATATTCCTGCTCCGATCGTCAAAAACGCTAAAATACCAACAGGAAATCCAAGAATCGCAATTTTTTTAACTATTCCTGATATATCATCAGAACTAACTCCTGCTATACGTACTATCAGCCAAGATGCCGCTAAAAGACCTCCGATAATTAGAGTCAATGAAGTAACAAGTTCAAGAACCATCAGTAACCTTTCCTATTGCAGCTTTGTGTGAATCCTTTCATATTTCGATTGAATATTACGCGTATGCATTATTTATAACATTACGTATCGGTACTATCAATGCTAAGGAACCCCAAACTCGATGTAGAGGAGGCATTCGAGGAGATCGTTTCACTCTTGCATTGTTATTCTATGAAACTCTATAGCAAGCAACACAAAAAAACCCTAGAAATTCAATTCACGAGAAATGCTAGTTGATATAGCTAAAAGCAGAGCATCTAATGTGTGAATACGGATTGAAAATAATTTAGGAACCAACAACGACATTAAAAGGGACCAAACAAACTTGAGCTATTTCATCCTTAGGTGGTTATAAGGAAAAACATGATTTTTTTTCATGATCACTCCCTAAGAGGCTTATTCAAATCTCATAAAGGCACTATTATTAATGCCGATGTTAATGGTGCTTATAACATCTTGAAAAAAGCATTCCTGAATGCTGTTGAAGCTGACAGGATAGAGGATGTAGGGTTACATCCCTCACGATGGAGACTAGTTACAGCAACGAGCTAGTTTATGACCTCATGTAAATAAAATTGACTATATTTTTAGCAATTTTAATAACCTCGGTACTTGAAATCTAAATCTGCTGCCAGCCCATAAAGACTAACGATAGGATAATATTAAGGGCTAGTACTCCTAATGCAAAATATCTTATCCACTTAATATGCTTTTCAAATTTTGGACCAAGAAATGAAGTTAATAGTTTATCACCGTCAAGAAAAGGAACTGGTAATAAATTCATTATGGCAAACATTAGATTGATCATAAAAACATATAAAATGGTGTTAAATATCCAATAAGGGATGAGATTCAAGAATAATACTCTTGAAGAGGCGTGAGGAGCAAAATACTCCCATGTTCTAATTCCAATAAACCCTTTACTTGCATTGTCTTCCCTAGGAACCGTTATTAAAGAAATTGGTTCAAATCCACCTGCAAAATAGAATGTAAGATTCTCAGAAGGTATTATAGATGAGCTAGAATAATCATGAAAGTCTGTCGAGGATGTAATTGGGTGAAAACCATCTGATGAATCAATTCCAATGATTGCATATCCAGCTTTTATTCCAGCTTGTGAAGCAGGATAGTCAGGAATTGTCTCGATTATTAACGCTCCACTAGGTTCAGATTGACTGAGAGGTGAAATCATTAGGGGGAATGCAATGGGAACTATTAATATTAACATAAAAGCGCCTGCAACGATCATATTTGCTAAAGCGCCAGCTGCCATTACACGTACCTTGGAACGTCGTGATTTTTCATTAAAACTTTTTTCATCTGGTTCTACAAAAGCTCCAAAGAATGCGATGAATACAAATATTCCAGTGCTTTTTAAATCAATATTCTCAACACGTGCAGCAATACCATGGGCAAATTCGTGAGCTATCGCTCCTATCATAACAGCTACAAGAAAATAAGGTAAAGTTTGGAAAGATACAGTAACTCCAGGTATTACAGGTGTTACTGCGATTGGGCCAGTTGCTCCTTCTGGAGTCTCGATGAAAAATAGAGGAATATTAAGTGTAAAAATCGTAAGACCGACAATTAGGATACCCAATCCAGAAATCACACCAATATCCCATATAATTTTCCAGATCGATTTTCCTCGACTTGCTAATAAGTTAATTATGTTATTCAGCTTTTTTGTACGGTAAAACGCGTACCCTAAACCAATTTCTGGATTCTTGACTTCGAACCAATGAAATCGGGCAATTGCGCTTAAAGAGAGCCAAGAAAAGCCAATAATTATTAAGAATGTTAGTGGTTCCATCTTTTACTAGTCTCCAAGTGAAATAACTTTACTCTATCTTTTTTTTCGAATATAAAACAAGTAAAATTATTTAATTTTGTAAATAATCCCAATGCTATTATTTTTCAGAATAGATATCTATCTTGTTATCTAACATCCAGATCCATGAACGAATCTTAATATATGGCTCTCCGAGAAAAATATCTGAAGGATCCAATGACGGCTCTAGCCCTCCTGATAGAAGTAAAAATAAATTTTTTTACGTTTAAATGATGAAGATCTTGAGTACGGAGGTTTCCTTCATTCTAATGTTGTTAGGTGAATTATAGATTTCTGTTCTCTTCCTCTCTTCGTCTAGTACTACTTTCTGTGCTACCATCTTCACGAATAACAAAAGGAGTTATAATTAATGTTAATTTCGGTTTTTTTGCTGTTTTACGTAATTTATTGATATCAATTGCTCCGTTAATCGTTTCTTGAGAAATAATTAAAGCCTCTAATGAAGAATCAGTGGCTAATTTTTTGTCCATGTCAATAGAATCAATATCTGATATTAATGAAGAGACTTCACGTTTAGTTAAATAATTTAATGTGGTTTTACGTCTAAAATGGTAATTTTGGATTTTTTCAGCTAAAGTCTTCTGTTTTTTGGCGAGATAATTTGGAGTTATCAAACCTATATGAACAGATTGGCCATAGTAGGCAGCAATATCAAGAAATAATTTATGACCATGATGTAATCTGTCAAAAGTACCACCTAAGCCTACAGCTTTAAATTGTTTCAAGTATAACCTTCCGTAACAGATTCTGTATACAAAGTTTCAAATATCTTTCTTCTAAGAACATAAAAGGGTAAAACTTATTATATTCTTAATAGTCAGCTTCCATTGGCTGTGAAGGAAAAGATTCTACTTATCGAGGACCAGAGGACTATAATTCTGTATGATTCATGGCGCAAACCTGTAGAGAAATCCTGAGCTTTTATCCGATAAGATTAGGAGACGGGCTCTCGCATGAGATTGGATGTGTCATCCTATACAATGAGCGATAGGGTCAACCCTCCTGAGCAACAGGAAACATCGGATCGCCAATGCCCTGCACAAGAGATCTCGACTGAATTGGGAATTCCCTTATATGTGGTCGTTAGAGTTAGTGTCTAGGGCGACAGATCCACTACTAAATAAAGAAGATTTCTATTGATTAATAAAAAAAAGCAGGAATCCTGCTATCCTGCATTATAAATAGTTATTCTGAGAAAGTATAGATGTCGATGTTTGCTGGTTTCTTGGTAATATCGTGTTGTCTTGCGCCTACGATTGTTTTAACTCCACGTTCATATGCGATATCTAACAATCGTTGAGTAATTATACCATCGAAAATAACAGTTTCAATCTCGTTTGTTTCTAAAATTGTATTTCGAAGATCGCTAATAGGGATATTCTCTTTAAGAATTTTTGATTTAGCTCCAAGAACTACAGCTTCCTGTTCTGAGAGTTTTTCTACAAATTCTGAGAAAGTTTTGGGTATTTTTTCTACGATTGTTTTGGGCTTTTTTGATTTTACAATAATTGGAATTTCATTGGCTACTAGATCAGCTTGTTCAGAATCATCTTCTGAAGTAGTAATGTTCTCTGGAGAAATATTCATCTCTTTCATTATTTGTTCGATCGGGATCTTGGTTCGTAAAGCCTTTAAAAGTTCTTTACTTGATAGTTCTTCTACCTCGCGGTTTTGGGGAGCTCTAGCAACATAATCTAGATCTGCAAGATGAATTAACTCTCGAAGTATCAGATCTCCTCCATGATCACCATCTAAGAACGATGTTGTCACTTTTTTTCGTGTAAGTTCTACTACATCAGGCGGAATATTAGTTCCTTGAACTGCTATTACATTACGAAAACCATGCTTTAAAAGATTGACAACATCTGCCCTTCCTTCAACGATAATGAGATTATCACTATCCTGGATTCCTGGACCAGCTGGAATGCCTTCTTTCCCGTATTTTTGAATAATACTAATACGAGCTTCTTTTAAAACTTCTTCTAGGACAGAAATCGAATCGGGAGCAACTTCTTGATCCCAAGATTTCAAGATTCGCGATGCTCGAGTAATAATTTGTCTCCTTTTGCTTTCTCTAACGTCTTCGATTTTTAGTAAACCAATTTTCCCAACGCAAGGGCCAACGCGATCTACTGTTTCTAAAGCAGCTGCAAGCAAAGCTGTTTCCACTCTGTCGAGAGAAGAAGGTACGATTATTGTTCCTGTTGTTTTTCGTTGCTTTTTTTGATACTGTAATTTAACTGCAATTCGTCCAATTCGTGATGTCTTTTGCAATTCTCTTAAGTCTAGCCCCTCTCCAATTAATCCTTCAGTTTGGCCAAACAAGGCCCCAATTATATCTGAGCGTTCAGCTACTCCACTTATACTAAATTTTTCATGAATAAGGTATTTTACGGTACTAGTATCTATATCCTCTTCGTTTACCATTGTTTCACCTCAAATGAACGCAGGTGAAACTGCATATTCCATTATAGTTTATCCATTATTGCATATTTTCTTATTATTGCTTATTATGGTAATCATATTCAAGTAAGTGATAATAGTAAGTTATGTTATTCAGGTAATAATGATGATATGCCGTTCCACTTACGTGGTTCATTTATTTTAAATGCTAATTAGACATTTTTCCGATTAAATTCAAATGTCTCTCTATCTCAATCAAATATGAATGATACTTACATTTCGATGTAAGTTAATATTTTTAGGAAATATATGCCTAAACTGTTTTAATAACAGCACATAACCAGATAGAAACCGCAGGATATGGTTTTATCGAATGTGACTGCTAATGTTTAATTAAGATTAGCGGAATTTAAATTATCCTATTAGGTTATTAAAATTACTAAAAATATAGTCAATTTTATTCACATGAGGTCATCAACTAGCTCGTTGCCGTAACTAGTCTCCATCGTGAGGGATGTAACCCTACATCCTCTATCCTGTCAGCTTCAACAGCATTCAGGAATGCTTTTTTTAAGATGTTATAAGCACCATTAACATCGGCATTAATAATAGTGCCTGTAGTAGATTTAAACAATCCCCTAGTAATCCGGCAACCTAGATATTTTTTATGACGTTTGATTGGTTCTTTATCAAGGAAAGAACACTTACTCGAATAGCTTTCTTCTTGTTTAATAACCGTTATTCCTTGTTCTTCAGCTTTGTATTCCAATTGGTTAACAAGTCTGTGATAAGGAATGGTGACAAAATTCTGGGTATTTCTTTTACCAAGGTGGCAGTTTTGTTTCCAGTCGGGATTGTAACCAATAACAACTGTGCCAATGTCATGAAATTCACAGTACTGGATAATTTTTTGACTGATCTTATGAAAATAGTCAAATATTTTCCTATTACGTTTATTGGTTAATTTTTGCATGGCTTTACCTGTTTTTATTCCTTGATGATCATAAACCGATTGAATTCTAGCTTTTTCTTTGTTATAATATTGATTAATGGATTTAACAACCCCACCTTTAATAACAAACGGTCTTAAACCATTATTATTGACCATAGTTATGAGGTTGCGTACGCCTAAATCAATTGCATTAATAGAATTTTTATTCAACGGTTTAGGATTGATTTCTTTCTGGTAGACTATTTCTACCATATAACCTATCCCTTTCGGAATAATTCGTACTTCTCTGATGTTAGTTTTATCTGGAAGTCTTGTTTTTAATTTGAAAGCTGCTTTTTCAGGAAATATTAGAATATTATCTTTTAGTTTCACCTGCTGGTTGGTAAAAACAAGCATAAACTCCCCATTTTTAGGTTTATAATTTGGAAGCTTTGGTTCACCTAAGAATTTCGATTTATCCTCATTCCAGGCCTTAATGGCATTGAAAAAGGACTTCCAATTTCTATCAAGGATTTTCAACACCTGTTGAGCGGTCTGTGCTGGAAGTTGTTGGTAATTTTGAGAGGTTTTCACTGAATGGTACAGCTTATTATATCGGATCCATTTGTTCTTCTTAAAAAACTCCTGACGAACGATGTAATTGCTCTCATTGTAGAGGTTCTTTGAAAGATGACAGAGGGATGAGATTGTTTGATGTGATTTGATCCAAGTTTGCTCAGTACGAACAATTATCATTAGTTACTTCTCACTCCGAGCGAATTTTATTGAGGGGGGGTTTGCTAATTCTTTAACAGAATCACATTGTAGATGGTGAGAAATAACTTTATTAGTTTGTTTTTGTTTTAGTTGAGTAAACGCACGTTCATAGATGGTCTGGGCTAAAGCTTCTGGTTCTTTCAATAGGTGTGAAGGTGGAAAAAAGAGCCTTGTCCTGTGAGGCATAAGATAAGTAAGCCATTCTTCGGGGGGAGTCAATAACTTGCTATTGGTTGATACTAAAATATCAATATATTGGTCTGTACAGATTTCGATAATTTCATAATTCAACAGATCCGCTGCATGACGCCAAACAAGTTCAACCTCTAGGCCTAGTTGAGTTAAAACTTTGATAAGAGAAGGATCATCGCAACCAATGTCCAGTAGGACACGACGTGGGCGAGGGTTTTGTTTTTTACCT